>Ga0114922_10000043_pt1 | contig 102450 bp, 98 predicted proteins | sample AartaG_FD_100975 | JGI IMG/M metagenome (GOLD analysis project Ga0114922, IMG submission 100975) | Deep subsurface microbial communities from Aarhus Bay to uncover new lineages of life (NeLLi) - Aarhus_00045 metaG | ecosystem: Environmental > Aquatic > Marine > Oceanic > Sediment | place...
CTTCGCCAGCAAGTTGAGGGACTTGGGTATCGTTTTGGCAAATCTGCCCAAGGTGCTCCGGTTCTAAGAATCCACAGGATACCCTCGAAAACTTTACGATTGTCAGCCCAGGGCCTACCTCCTTTCTTGTTCGATTTTGGCTTTGGTAAAAACTTTTCGATCTTTTTCCATTGTTCGTTTGTTAATTTCCACCGTTCCTTGGCCATCTTAAAAACTCCTTTCGATGACCAAGTTTACATAAGTCGTTTAATGGCGCAACTTTAAAATCTATAAATATTTAGGTTATGAAATGGCTTCTAAGCCATGATTAGTTTCGACCCTTGCACTGTAGTTTTACCTGACGCCTTTTGGTTTTGACTTTTCCGCCAACCAATGTTCTAATGCCTGTCCAGTAAATATCAGCCTAACTGAAAAATACAAGTCTCGAGAAATGAATATGTTTGAGCACGTTTCTATAATTGGCGACGGTGCGATGGGTACCGTTTCGGCGATTTTGCTCTGTGAAAAGAATATCGGCATCCGGATGTGGGGTTATGACGCCAAACAGTTGAAAGAGATAGCCGAGGCCGGTGAAAACATAAAATTCCTGCCCGGCTATAAACTGCCCGAAGCCCTCGTGTTCGAGCCGGATGATGCCCGCATAATGACAGGGGCCGACTTAATAGTTTCAGCGGTGCCGTGCCAATTTATGCGCGGGGTCTGGAGCAGGCTGAAGAAAAATGTTTCTAACGATGTTTTCAACGGCAATGTCCCTATTGTCTCGGTGGCCAAGGGCATCGAGAACGATACGCTGCTTCGTCCGACCCAGATAATTGCAGATATATTAGGTGACGGGATTCGATGTGCGGCACTTTCCGGCCCGACGATTTCCGACGAACTGGTGAGAAAGCTCCCGGCCGTCGCCTGCGCTGCCTGCCAAGACGAAGAATTGGCGAAACAAATCCAACACACCTTTAATGCTCCGTGGCTGCGCGTCTATACCAACACTGACATCGTCGGCGTCGAGTTGGCCGGGGCAATGAAGAACATTATTGCCATCGCCGCTGGTATCATAGATGGAATAGGGGCCGGCAATAACGCAAAGGCGGCGCTCTTGAGCAGGGGACTCGCTGAGATAACCCGCCTCGGAGTCGCTTGTGGAGCCAGACCCGAGACGTTCGCGGGATTAACAGGTCTCGGTGACCTTGTGACAACCTGTATCTCACCAACCGGAAGAAACCGCTCGTTCGGAGAAAGAATAGGCAAAGGACAAACCATCCGGCAAGCCCAAAACGCTACTGAGTCAGTTATCGAGGGTATCACCACCTGTGAATCCGTCTATAAAGGGCTAACCGCCAAATACAATGTTGAGATGCCGATCACACGGGCAGTCTACGAAGTGCTGTTCGAGGACAAACCCGTGCAGGCCGCAATTGCTGATCTGATGAGTCGCCGGCTTAAAGCCGAGTGATTGAATTGATATACTACGAACTACAGACTGCAAACCGGTCAGTCCTATAACGTTTGGTTTTTCTCTTTTGTAAAAATCGCGCAAAAATTCTGCAAACCGCTCAGGGCACACCTCTAAAGAGACTTTCCGCCGTTGCAAGTGGTAGGAATCGCTAGAAATTTATTCGAAAAGTTCTTCCTCTCCTAAGGATTTTCCGCAACCAAGAGTCCTCAGAACTACCCAATACATCGCAACGCAGCCAGCCTCCACGGGCCCCGCTGCCCTCAACAGCTGCATCCTCACATTTTATAGGAAGTACAATCAGTTTCGGCTTTCAGCACCCCAGAGGTATAAAACGGCCCTAATATTCCGGCCTCTTTGGCCCGCGGGCGTTTTATTTCTATATTTTATTTAGCACCATCCCGATAAACCGGGAGCGGTCGAAGTATATGTTCGGGCAACTTTAATGCAGGCGCTAACTTGGAACGATTATGGAAGTTAGAGGCACCCTGACAGGTCAGGGCCAATAGCCTTATATAACAGGTTCCCAATACCTTTTTTGGTGAAAGTGAAATGGATATGCTTGATTTTTTGAAGACCCACACATATTCGGGTATTTCCGCCTTGCGACGTGCCGCAAAGTGCGGCGCGATCGGCGTTGATATGGCCGACGACGCCGTGAAAATTGCACAGCTCATGGCCAATGAAAAGACCATAAATTTGATCGCGGGAGGAAGTAAAAATCGGCCGATGAACATCGAACCAGGCAGTGCCGATTGGCAAAGATGGGCGATTCAGGCTTTGAGTGAGTTAACTGCAAAGGTCCAATTTCGCAGCAGGGAGATAATAGCTGCGATGCCCGCTCGTGAGGTTGTTATCGAGCATACAAAAATGCCGAAGGTCAAAGACGAGGTTGGAAAGGTTAAAAGGCCCAGCTGGGCACCAGAGCGTAAACTCGAGGATGCAATTGCCTCAAAGGTCAAACAGAAGCTGCCGTTCGAGTCACACGACGCGGTGATGCGATATATTCCTGCTGAGGAGGACAATATACTGGTCATAGGGGTAGAACGAAAGATTGTTGATAGGCATCTGGCGATATATGAGCACACAAATATGCAGGTCAAATCGATCGCTATTTGGCCGTCGGCATTGGCGATGACATATGCCAAATTTTTTGGCAGACGCAAGTCTGACGCTGCAGCAGTAGTGATGCTTATCGATATAGACCGCAACTCCACCAACGTTGTAATCTGTCGGCACGAAAACCTGCTTTTTGCGCGTTCGATACCCATTGGTGTCAAACAGCTTCATAAAGCCGTAGAGCCGGATAAAAGCTACATGCAAAGCCGAAATGAAGAGATGGTGACACGATTAGTTTTGGAGTTAACTGCCTGCAAGCGGCAGTTTGCTTCGATGTATAATAGCGCTCAGATAGAACGTCTGATTTTTCTTTCGGGTCGCTTTGTCGACAGAATCATATACGAGACTATTGCGAAGCAGCTGGAAATGCCGGCGCAAATGGGAAATTGTTTGGCCGCAGTTGAAATAAATGACCCCTGTGATGTGGGAATAGACAGGAGAGAATGTAAGCTTAATTGGTCTACCGCCTTCGGGCTCAGCTTGTCGTAAAGACGAAACGCTGGCCTGCTTTTTCAGACAGGAGTAAGAAAGGTTAGGTTAAAAGATGATCAACATAAATTTTGTGCCGGATGATTACGTACAAAACAACGAATCCAGGAGAACCAACCTGATGTACCTCGTGCTGTTTGCTGTGGTGATGGCGGCGTTGGGCGGTTCGTTTATGACGATTAAGTTAAGGCAGCGAGCACTGATTGCTGAGGAAAAACGAGTGAGCGCCAAAATGGCTCAGGCAGAAGAGGCTATGAAGCAGTTCGAAGAGCTTCAGGCCAAACGTAAAGTCATGATAAAAACGGCTCTTACTACGGCGGAGTTACTCGAGCCGGTGCCGAGAAGCGTTTTGCTGGCGTCGCTGACGAACAACTTGCCGCCGGGGGTGTCGCTACTGCGGCTAAAACTCGTTCAAAAAAAGCCAAAACGAATACACCGGCCTGTGTCGGCCAATAAGTATCGGGCGGCACAAGCCAAGAATTCAGCAGCCGGCCAGTCGAAAGTATCGCCGGAGAAATTGTTGGAGACTTACATAGATATCGAGGGTATCGCTCCGAGCGATATTCAGGTAGCCTCTTATATTGAGCAGCTCTGTGGTTCGACTTTGCTCGATAACGTTGCACTGGTGGAATCAAAGGAACACAAAGACAGAAGGCCTTCTCGAACGCAAGCCGTTTACCTTGGAGCTTCGGAAAGCGCGTACAGAGAGTTCAAACTTGCAGCAATGCTCAGGAAAGATGTCCACCTTACCGAAGAGGATATTGGCAAAATTAAAACTAAACGTGAAATGGCAGTGCGTAATTTTTAGGGAGTTTGCAGTCATTAGCTGGTAGTTCGTAGTAAAGCGAACTATGAACTACAAACTATGAAGCTGGAGGTCATTATGAAAAGTGGTTTAAGAAAAGCTGTGTTGTTCATTTCGCTTATAGGCATATCTTACATCGCATACCAGTATATGATCAAACCGGCCAACAAGCATTTGGCCGTGCAGAAAGCACGTGTCCAGGCCAAACTGGCCAAGTTGGATGAGTTTGAACGGGCGACGACGGCGGCAGCCGGCCTGAGTAAACAGCTCGAAGAATTAGCCGAAGCAATTGAATTCTTCGAGAGCAAGCTGCCGCCTAAAAGTGAAATTGACAAAGTACTGCACGATGTCACTGTAATCGTCCAGAAACAAGGGCTAAGGTCAAAAAGGGTCCTCAGACTCAGCAGAAAAGATAACAGCGGCTACATAGAACAGCCCTTGAGAGTGGAAATGGAGGGGAACTTCAATGCGTTTTATTCGTTCCTCCTGGAGCTTGAGAAACTGCCTCGAATAATGAAAATCCGAGAGCTTGAGCTGGAGAAACAAATCGATGATGAGGGCCAGATAACAGCTACCTTTACTGTAAGTATATTCTTTGTCGGAGACGAAGCGTAGTCAGCAGAAGCCGCAGTTGGCAGCCTACGGCCCCTTAGGGGGGAGTAGGGTACGGAAAGAGCTCCGGCAGTATTTAGTATATTTTATGAAAAACGGGAGATAACGGGCTATGGATTATATAAAAGACAATCCAGAGGAGGGGACTGTTTCAGGTGCTGACCAGGCCGGGAGCGATAAACAGCATAACACGGCTTCTCCTGGTAAGGGTGCTCCGCGAGATAAATCCCGGGATCCAATGCGAACCGGCGGCGGAATGCAGGCGCCTGTCGAGCCACCTGAGGATGCTCAACAGGCCGAATATTTTACTGTGGCGGCCCGCAGCGCGGTTGTTCGCAAAACGACGTACCTGCTCGTGGGGCTGTTTATCTTATCTCTGGTGTGCCTTTGGCTTATGGTCAAGAAGACAGCGCCCCGTACAGCGGTGGCGGCGGCTTCTGACCAGACCCAGATTGAACTGGCAATCTCACGGCTTACGGGCGTCAGCTCAGAGATGTTTCACAGAATGGACCAAATTGTCAGAAAATTCTACGAGTTTTCGGATGTGCAGCAGGTCAGGGTCAACGACCTGGTGAAAAATCCGTTCAAGCACGAGACGTTTTTGGGCGATTTAAGGACAGGGCAGCGAAAAAACCCCGATAGGGATGCAACGATAAGACAACTGGCTCAGGATATGCAGCTTCTGAGCATAATTCAGTCGGACCAGGGCAATTGTTGTATGATTGATGACAGAATCCTTTACGAAGGAGATTCAATAAGGGGTTTTAAGGTTCGCGAAATCGGAGATACTGTTGTCAAACTCCAGTCACAAGAGTCGGAAATAGTGTTGAAGTTGTCGGAATGAATCTGCCATTTACATCTGAAAAACAGCAGGATGGGCCTGCGGCCGCATCTGACCAGGAAGGCGGTTTACAGGGATGCGTCGGCGCTGAATCCACATCGGAGGAAGACTGCTTTGAGAACGAGCCGATTCGCGGGTTAAGTGATCTCTATTTTCCCCAGGAAGACGATGAGTCACACGTCCAGGATATTGCGGACGTCCTGCTGGATATGGGCAAGCTGACGGCTGCCGAACACGCAAGCTTGCGCCAGGAGCAGTCTGCAAAGCCCGGCGGCGACGTCACAACATTACTGCTCAAGAACAGCCAAATCAACAAGGATGACATTTTACGGGCTCGCGCGCGGCTCTATGGAATGGAGTTTAGAGACATACAGCCCGATGAAGTAGAAAAACAAGCCTTCCAGATGCTGGACATCGATTTTATAAAAAACAGTTCTATTTGCCCAATTGCAATTCAGGCAGATAATTTAGTCGTTGCAACTTCAGAACCGGCAAATCTCTTCGCAATAGAGGAAGTTAAAAGAAGAACCCAAATGAACCTGCAGGTAGTAGCCTGCAGTCCCGAAGCCATTGAGGCAGTGTGCAATTCGTTCGACGAGGGACGAATTGAATACAACCTTGATGATATAATCAGCGACATGATGGATGTCGAGGTCGTTCAGGACCAGACCGGCGAACTTGCCGAAGACCTCGAAAAGATGGCAGGTGAATCACCCATTATTAAATTTGTCAATTATCTGGTCAGCAATGCAATACATGAAGGCGCCAGTGATATTCACATTGAGCCCAAGGAGGACTTTACCCGAATCAGATACCGCATCGACGGGACGCTTTTCGAGATGATGAAGGCCCCGCTAAAGATGCACGCCGCTGTGGTTTCGCGTATCAAAATTATGTCTAACCTCGATATCTCTGAGAGACGACTGCCACAGGACGGCAAGATCTCAGTTATCGTGGGCGGAAGAGCGATTGATTTACGAGTCTCCACATTACCTACGAACCGCGGGGAAAAGGTGGTTATCCGCGTACTGGATAGTAAATCGATGATGCGTGACCTCGAGCAGCTTGGCATGGAGCCGGCAGTAATGACCGCTTTTAAGCAGCAGATAATCGTGCCACACGGGATTTTGCTCGTTACAGGCCCTACCGGCGCCGGCAAGAGCACTACACTGTACTCAGCCCTGTGTCAGATGGACGCTGATAAACTGAACATCTCGACCGTCGAAGACCCGGTTGAGTATGAACTTGATTTTTGCAATCAGGTACAGGTCAACGAGAAGATTGGGCTTGGCTTTGCCTCGGCCTTAAGATCTTTGCTGCGCCAGGACCCGGATATCATGATGATTGGTGAGATTCGGGATAACGAGACGGCTCGCATAGCAGTGCAGGCGGCATTGACCGGGCATTTGGTACTTTCAACACTGCACACCAATGATGCGGCCGGCAGTGTAACAAGATTGGTCGATATCGGCATCGATGCATACTTGATAGCCGCATCCTTGAACGCCGTCCTTGCTCAGCGACTGGTCCGAAAGATTTGTCCGAAGTGCAAACAGATTTACCAGGCCCCCGAAAATATGCGAAAATATATGGAGAGGGCAGGTGTTGAGACGGAACAGCTTTTCCACGGCACCGGTTGCGATTCCTGCAGGAACTCCGGGTATGTTGGCCGGACGGGTATATACGAACTGTTGGTTATCGATGAAACATTCAGAGGTATGATTAACAAAGACTCCTCCGTAGATAACATGCGCCACACTTTTCGTGAAAGCGGTCAGCCAAGCTTGTTTGATGACGGATTAAAAAAAGTAAAACAGGGTTTGACAACAATAGAAGAAATTCTACGAGTGACCGAAGTCTATGGCCAAAACGAAGAGGAAATTTTCGTTGAAAATATCGAGTAATAATTTTGTGAAGCACTAAGCGTAAAAACATCGTAAAAACATTAAATGAGATAAGCTCGTAAAGAGAGTTTCGAAAATGGTGGATGTAAAGACAATATTAGCTGAGGCGATAGAGAGGGCAGCAAGCGACGTGCATATCAACGTCGGTATGCCGCCCATATTGAGAAAAAATACGGAATTAATCAATATGGAATTTGAGGACGTCAGCAACGAAGATGCTAAAGAAATGGTTCTTACCATGGTCGGACCCGATAGATTCAAGAAACTTAAAGAACAAAGAGACCTTGATTTCTCAACAACCCTCGATGACGGCCACCGGTTCCGTGTCAACGCCCATTATCAGCGCGATACGATTGCAATCTCCTTTAGAGTAATTCCAAATCAGATCTCTTCCATAGACGACCTGCACCTGCCGCCAATAATCAAAGAGCTCACAGACCTGCCAAGAGGATTGGTGCTGGTAACCGGCCATACCGGTTCGGGAAAAAGTACAAGCCTGGCAGCGATGATAGGAGTTATAAATACAAAGTACAAGAAACGAATAGTCACCTTGGAGGACCCTGTCGAATATGCTTTAGAGAACAAAATGAGTATGATAGAGCAGCGGGAAATTGGTTCTGACTGTCCGGAGTTTGCTTCAGGACTAAGGCACGTCCTGCGCCAGGACCCGGATATCATTATGGTCGGCGAAATGCGCGATCTGGAAACTACGAGTTCGACAATCACCGCAGCTGAAACTGGACATCTTGTCTTCAGCACCTTGCACACGATCAATGCGCCGCAGACCGTTGAACGTATCATCGATATTTACCCTGCTACCCAGCAGAATCAGATTCGAACAATGCTCTCAAATACTCTTCAGGCCGTTATCTCGCAAACCCTCTTTAGACGAATAGATGAGCCGGGAATGGTGCCGTGTGCCGAAATCCTCCTGTGCACATCAGCAGTCAGAAACTGTATTCGCGAGAACAGAATCTATGAGATACCAAACATTATTGAAACCTCAAGAAGAGTGGGAATGCAGAATTTGGACAGCTCTATCTCCGATATGTATTTCAGGGGTTACATTGACAGAGAAGAAGCGATTGCGCGGTCTAACAATCCAGGGAAGATGGAAAAAACACTTATTCCCACGGAGCAATTTGAAGTAGTTCAACCGCCCGAAGCAATGATTAACGAAAGATAAAGAATTTGGCCCCAAAGGCCACAAAAACTTGCTTTTACCGCTTTTTGCCAATTATGACAAATCCTTTTTATTTATTATATTTTAAGTATGAGAACCGATAGCTCTACATCTATAGCCATGGAGGGTTCCGAACGAACTCAAGTGCTGCCGGAACAAGCGGGACGCCAGCTCGCCGCGGACCAGCGCTCAGACAAGAACTCCCAGCAAGGCACTCTCCAGAAGATACAGAGTTTAAGGTTTGAGTCTGGCCCGAGCAATAAAGACATCCTAACTTTACAAATCAACTCGCCGTGATGGTCCGAGCTGGCATAAGCCTTCAGGATTCCCTCGAGTCCATAGCCGAACAAGTTCAGAACCAAAAGTTCAAGACGGTAATAGTTGACCTGAAGAATCAAATCGAAGCTGGTCAAAGCTTTTCGCAGGCTCTTGCACAGCACAGCCAGATTTTCAGCAATCTTTATATAAATATGGTAGCCGCAGCCGAAGCCTCCGGTTCCTTGAGCGATATGTTGCAAAAGTTAGCAGAGTATCTGGATCTGGAAGCTGAAACTCGCTCGCAGATCAAAGGGGCTATGATTTATCCGATTATCATAGCAGTTATGGCTGTTGGGGTGACTATTTTCCTGCTTTGCTGGGTGCTGCCAAGGTTCACGGCGATATTTGCAGGAAAGGAACATCTGCTGCCTCGCCCCACTAAAATGCTCATGGCAAGCAGTGCATTTTTGCGCGGTTACTGGTTCATCGTCGTCCCGCTCATCGCGGGGGCATTCGGAGGATTTCTGTACTTCATTCGTACGAGTGTCGGCCGGCTGTGGTGGGATAAAACAAAGCTGGCATTGCCACTTATAAAAACCCTATGTCAAAATCTTTATATAACAAGGAGCATGCACACAATGGGTGTGCTGACGAAGGCCGGGGTCCCCATCCTGAACACCATCTCGATAACGGCACAGATCGCCGGAAACGTTCTTTATAAAGATATGTGGCTCGGCGTCTATGACCAGGTCTGCCAGGGTAAGAAAATCGCCTCGAGTCTGTTCCAGTATGGTTTGATGCCAATCAGTGTGATACAAATGATAAAAAGTGGCGAAGAGTCCGGTACACTCAGCGACGTACTCAGAGATGTCTCAGAATATTACGCAAGAGAACTCAAAACTATCATCAAAACAGTGACATCGATGATTGAACCGGTGATGATAGTGTTGATGGGTATCCTGGTTGGCTTTATCGCAATGAGTATTATTCTGCCGATATTCAAAATGTCCGCTGCCGTTTCGGGCAGATAAAAGCTTATCTTGTTCAAGATACGAAGACAGGATACAAAATTATGAAAAAAAGCGGTTTCTCACTTGTTGAGGTCTTGGTTGCAGTAATACTGGTTGGTCTTGCAATAGCATCACTGGTTGCAGCCAGCAGTTCATTTACAAGAACCAACGCCACGGGTTTGAATTTGTCGACCGCTGAATTTCTCACCGAACAGATAAAAGAGCTTACCGCCCTGCTGCCCGTAATTGATCCGAACACTGGAACTGAACTTCCTTTTGGGCCAGAAGAAGCTACATTGGCTGATTATGACGATTTGGATGATTTCGATGGGGCAAGCTTCTCTCCGCCGATTAATGCCGACAGAGAAGCTCTTAACGACTGCGCCGCATTTACTCAGCAGGTCACCGTGGAAAATGTCAACGCTGCAGATTTTGAACAGGTCGACATTGACCACGCCAGCAACTTCGTTAGAGTAACTGTAAAAGTTTCTTTGAACGCCAGAGAAATTAACTCTACAAGCTGGCTTCGTGCTAATCTCGATAACTAATTATGAGGGCAGCTCCATGGCGTGCAGGCCAAAAAAATCTTCGGCCGGTTTTACCATTGCAGAATTGCTGATTGCTTTGGCGATAACAGCCTTGCTGCTCGTGGCTGTGGCCGTTGCTTTTAATGCCTCAGTAGTGAACTACCGCGACAACGAGGACATCTTTAAAACGATCAATAAAGCTCGCCAGGCGTTGACGCGAATAACGAATCAACTGCGTACTGCTGATGCCGTTGATCCGAACGAGCCGTCCAATCAGTGCTCGCTGATTACGGCCGGCGGTGATGACATAACCTACCGGTATGACAATTCCGACAACAAGCTTTATCTGGATTTTAACAGCAACTCATATGTCCTTTGTCATGATGTCACGGGCATGACTTTTACGAAGGATACGGCAACGGGAGAATCAGGTACATATGTCAAGAGTATTCAGGTTTCCATGACAGTAAGCAGTGGCGACCTTGAGAAGAGCCTTTCAGCAGCAGTGGTTGTGAGGAGGAATCTGCCCTAACTGCCGCTTTCGCAGGCGTTGTTAAGCTGCTGTCCGGTCACACGGTTTGGCTGTAAGTCCCTTTGGTATCTAATCTTACATTCACCATCGTATCTCCGACCCCTCGCCTGGTTGGATGGGTATTTTGCTTTCCTGGTAAAATGGTTTTTTAGAAAATCCTTGATTTCCAGATTTTTTTGGCGATACTATACATAAATATGTTTAGGGCGGTTAGCTCAGTTGGCTAGAGCGCCTGCTCGACACGCAGGAGGTCACAGGTTCAAGTCCCGTACCGCCCAATCATAAGCCCTTTAGAGATAAGGGCTTATTTTTTTTTGTTGTGACGCTTTGTTGTGGTGGAGCCTGAGGTAAGACGGGTCTGCGAATTTGGGTTCGTTTCGGCGCAGCTCAAAGGTTGGGCAGCTTTCATAAGCCCTTTTGTAACAAGCAGTTAAGTGCGTTTTTGATTTTAAAAAATTGGGTTCGTTTTGCATAATTAGGTCAGGGGTTAGCCTTTCTGGGTCCCGGGTCAAGCCCGGGATCTTCGCTGGGACAAGCGGGGCAAGATTGGTTTTGTTTTGGGCGGGCCTGCCAAGTTGTTCATTTTGTAATCCTTTGTTAAAGCAGAGTTTATGTTCATTTTTGTCCTTCGAAAATTGGTTTCGTTTGACATAAAACAGTCTGCCGGGGCGGCGAGGGATTAGGTTTGGGTTGACATGAGAAGTTATCCGGCAGACTGAAATAGCAAATTACAAGCATCAAATAACAAACAATCTCAAAATCTAAATGACCCAAATTTAAAACAATATGTCCTACGTATGGCGGACGGATGGAGGGTCCGCTCACTGTTAGAGGGGGCTGCGCGGTTGTGCTGAAAATTGGCGGAGGGGAGGAAGGGAATGCACCGTAACTATCTGGGAAATAAGGGGTAAGAATTTTTAAAAAAATCGGCGAGTACGAGCAAAACGCCTGCGGTTTTGATTGAAAATACGGGAGGTGACCGTAGTTTTTGGGCTAAAAATGAGGTTTCGGCTTTTGGAAAAGTGTTTCAACGTGTGAAAAATTACAAAAAGTGAATAGAAATTTACAAAAGTCTATGGAATGGCGCTTGAAGAAGTGTGAAGAATTCGGAAAACGTATGAAAATTTACGAAAAAAGTGTTTTTAACGGCCGGCCCCAGTTAGATAGACTTCGTCATCTCACGGGGCGGGGGCGCGGACGCAAGCCTTGCATCTGCAGCAAGATTCCTCGCTCAAAAGGAAAAGTGGAAAAGTGTTGCAGTCAAGCGCTAATTGGGATATAATAGGTAGGAATGTAGAATGAGGCTCATGGAGGGGTGGAAAACATTGTTAACAACCTAAGTAGCGGGAAGAAAGACGATGGAGGACAGGATGGCAGGGACGGGTGTTCGGGGATTTCTGCTTGTTCTGATTGTGATGTTCGGAACAGCACTGAAAGCGAACCCGGCCATAGGACAATGTGATTTCGACTGGAAGCCCGGCGAAGGCCTGCCCGGTCTAAATGGCCCTGTTAACGCCCTGACTACGTGGGACCCGGACGGCAATGGACCTCAGCAGGAACTGCTGATTGCCGGAGGCGCTTTCACTGTTAGCGGCGACGTGGTGGCGAATAATGTCGCGGCATGGGACGGCAGTTCCTGGCAGCCGTTGGGCAGCGGGACCGGCATCGTTTACGCCCTTACGGTTTACAATGGCCAGCTTGTTGCGGGTGGTAGATTCACCACTGCCGGGGGTGTCGATGCCAACTGTATTGCCCAATGGAACGGCAGTTCCTGGCAGCCGTTGGGTACCGGGATGGGTGGAATTGATAAAGACGTTTTGGCCCTTACGATTTATAATGGAGAGCTAATTGCGGGAGGGAAGTTTACTTCTTCCGGAGGTGTCGTTGCAAACTATATTGCACGTTGGGATGGCAGTAACTGGCAGGCGTTGGGCAGCGGAATGGGTGGATTTCTTCCATACGTTTACGCCCTTACGGTTTATAATGGCGAGCTTATTGCTGGAGGTAGATTCACTACCGCTGGAGGTATTTCTGCCAACAGGATTGCCCGATGGAATGGAAGTTCCTGGCAGAAATTGCGTGCCGGGATGGGTGGAGCTTATCCATCTGTTTACGCTCTTACGGTTTATAACGGCGAGCTTATTGCGGGAGGTTCATTCATTACAGCAGGGGGTGTTGCTGCCAACAGGATTGCCCGATGGGATGGTAGCTCTTGGCATGCGTTGGGCAACGGGATGAATGGTGACGTTGAAGCCCTTACGGTTTACAACAGCTACCTTATCGCAGGGGGTATTTTCGGCTCTGCCGGAGGTATCTCTGCCAACAGGATTGCCCGATGGAACGGAAGCTGGTGGCAGGCGCTTGGAAGCGGGATGGATAGTTACGTTTACGCCCTTACGATTCACAACACGAAACTCATTGCGGGAGGTTTGTTCACTACTGCCGGAGGTGTTGTTGCCAAAAAGGTCGCCCGGTGGGGCGGAAGCTCCTGGCAGCCGTTGGGCAGTGGGATGAATAATAATGTTAACGCCCTTACGGTTTATAGTGGGCAGATTATTGCCGGAGGCAGCTTCACTACCGCCAGCGGCGATAGCACCCTCGTCAATAGAATTGCCCTTTGGGACGGAAGCAACTGGCAGCCACTGGGCAGCGGAACAAGTGGTCCGGTTCATGCTCTTACGGTTTATAATGGTGAGCTTATTGCTGGAGGTAATTTTACTAATGCCGGGGGTGTTGCTGCCAACTATATTACCCGCTGGAATGGAAGCTCTTGGCAGTCATTGGACACAGGGATGAGTAATAGGGTTTACGCACTTACGGTTTATAATGGCGAGCTTATTGCTGGAGGAAGGTTTACTACTGCCGGTGGCGTAGTTACCAACAAGATTGCCCGCTGGAATGGAAGTCTCTGGCAGCCGTTGGGCAGCGGAATGGGTGGAGGAACCTACCCTGACGTTTACGCCCTTACGGTTTATAACGGCGAGCTTATTGCGGGAGGTTATTTCACTACAGCCGGGGGCGTCGTTGCTAACTATACTACCCGCTGGAATGGCAGTTCCTGGCAGTCTTTGGGCAGCGGAATGAATGGATATGTCTATGCCCTTAAGGTTCACGATGGCGAGCTTATTGCCGGAGGCAATTTCACTACCGCCGGGGGTGTCACTGTCAACAGAATTGCCCAGTGGGATGGCAGTAACTGGCAGCCGTTAGGCGGCGGGATGAATGGTTATGTTCGCTCCCTTACGGTTTATAACGGAGAGCTTATTGCAGCAGGCGATTTTACTACTGCCGGGGGCGTCCCTGCTGAACATATTGCCCGATGGGACGGCAACAACTGGCAGGCTTTAGGCAGAGGGATGAATAATAATGTTTACGCCATTACTGTTTACAACGGCGAGCTTATTGTGGGAGGTAATTTCAGTACTGCTGGTGGCGGCGTTTCGGCGTACTGGGCACGGTGGGGCAATACACACCCGGAAGGAGATTTTTCAGATAATGGGCGGGTTGATTTCGAAGACTTTGCAATCCTGGCTTCTTACTGGGCCGAGAATACCTGCGGACAGCCGGACTGGTGTCACGGCGCCGACATGGATAAGAACCAGATTGTTGACGAACAGGACCTCGCAGATTTTGCGCTTGACTGGTTGGACATCCGTGTCCGTGGTGCTTCGGACCTGAACCACGATTGTGCCATTGACGAATTAGACCTTGCCTGGCTTGTAGAACGCTGGCTCGACCAGGACTGCCTGTATAACGGCTGGTGTGATGAAGCCGACCTCAATTATGACCTTTCAGTTGACTTTGCCGATTTTGACGTCCTTGCTTCCGGATGGGATTAGTTTTCAGGATTATTCTTTTTTGCGGTGCGCTGGTTACTCGATTTGCGGGATTGTTTATTGTGGTCGGGCTCCCCTGCTGCTGGGCCAAAGGTGGTGGGTTCTCGGGGACAAGGGGGTGGTCAGATAAGTCTGGTGATGGTCTCGATGGTGACGTCTGTGAGGCTGGGGACAATCATATCGGCATCCGCGAGTTTATCGGGGGCGGCCGAGTTGGTGACGGCGATACATTTGCAGCCGGCGTTGTGGGCGGCGAGGACACCATCAGGGGCGTCCTCGATAACCGTGCAGTTTTGGGGTGGGAGACTCATTCTCGCTGCAGCGGTGAGAAAAAGTTCCGGATGGGGTTTTTTATGAGTGACATCCGAGCCGGTGACGTAGACCATTTGTTGATAAGGGACGCGTGTTGACTGCAGGACGGCCTCGGACTTTTCGCGGGTGCCTGATGTGGCGATGGCCAAGCTAAAATCGTGGCGGGCGAGAGCGGCGTTGATAAGCTGCATTACACCGGGAAAAACCTTTAAGGGTTTTTGTTTTAGAAGGTTGAGGAAATTTTCCTGCCGGGCTGAGGTGGCGGCGGCGACCTGTTCGTCGGTCAACTCGAGGCCGTGGACTCTGGCGGCGGCCCTTACATATTCGGCCGCCCCACGGCCGAGGCCAGCTTCAAAATCCTTGCGCTGGACACCGTGGAGGCCAAAGAGGTCCTGGAAGACCTTGATGGTTGCTTGGGCGTTAACGGCTTCGGTATCAGCAATTACGCCATCGACATCGAAGATAAGGCCGTAAAGTGTAGGCATATATTTGATTATAGGCGTTTGTCGGAGTTTTTACAGGGCAATTGCTCGTCTATGTTTGGCTTGTTTTGGCGGGGTTATTTGGTATAGTCGGGTTTTTATGGCTTGTGGTGATTGTGGTTGTTGCAGGCGAATAGACAGGAACAAGGAGTTATTATGAAAAAGATAGCAAGGATAATCATAGTATTGGCCGGCGTCTTTGTATTTTGCGAGAGTTCGGCCTTATGCCAAACGCGCGAACGGTCAGAAATTGCGGCCGGGGACACGTGGAAACTGGAAGATTTGTATGCCAGCGATGCAGAATGGGGTAGGGCAAAAGAGAAGGTGGTTGGTCAATTCGATGAAATTTTGAAGTACAAGGGTAAGTTAGCGACGTCGGCGGCCGGGCTGCTGGCGTGTCTGGAGTTTAACAGCAATCTTTCCAAGGAGTTTACCCGCTTGCATACGTACGCCGCCATGAAGTCCGATGAGGACACGCGCAATTCAAAATGCCTGGCAATGAAGCAGGAGATGGAGCAGCTTGCTACCGATTACAGTTCGAAGGCGTCATTTGTTGAGCCGGAAATCGCCAAAATGGATAAATGTGAAATCGATAAATTTATCGGCGAAGAACCCGGCTTGAAAATTTTTAAGATGCATCTGTACGACATACAGCGGGTGAAGGCGCATAGATTGTCGGAGAAAGAGGAGAAGATAATTGCTGAGGCAGGGCTGCTGAGCGGTGGGCCATCTTCGATTTACAGTATTTTCAGCAATGCGGAATTGCCTTATCCTGAGATAAAATTAAGTGACGGCACTACAGCCACTTTGAATAAGGCGGGATATGCCCGCTACCGAGCCGCAGCCGAGCGTGGGGACCGGGAGGCGGTGTTTCAAGCATTTTTTGGGGCATTGAACAGCTTCAGGAGGACTTTCGGCGTGCAGCTTTATTCAAATGTGAAAAGGGACATGTTCTATGCCCGGACGCGGCGGTATAAGTCGTCGCTGGAAAGGGCACTGGATAAGGATAATATTCCAACAGAGGTGTATTTAGCTCTTATTGAAAATGTTAATAACAATCTTGACTCGTTTCACCGGTATCTGAATTTGAAGAAGCGCATGCTGGGTGTGGAGACGCTAAAGTACTCGGATGTATATGCGCCCGTGGTAGAAGGGATTGATTTGGAATATACATTCGAAGAGGCGAAGGAGCTTGTACTCGATGCGGTAGGACCATTAGGGGCCGATTACAGCCGTGTGACAGAGGGGGCCTTCGAGAATCGGTGGATTGATGTTTATCCAACTGACGGGAAGCGTTCGGGGGCCTATTCCAACGGCAGCGCGTATGATATTCACCCTTACATACTTCTAAACTACAACGGGCAATATGAAGATGTGAGCACGCTGGCCCACGAGTTGGGCCATACGATGCACAGTTACTATTCCAACAAGAACCAGTCGTATCCAACAGCCGACTACTCGATTTTTGTAGCGGAGGTGGCTTCCACTTTTAACGAGGCGCTGCTGATAAACAAGATGTTAAGAGAAATCGAAGATGACGCTACGCGGCTGTCCTTATTGATGAACTATTTGGAAGGGGTCAGGCAGACGCTTTTCAGGCAGACCCAGTTTGCGGAATTTGAGCTGCGAATCCATGAAAAGGCCGAGGGCGGGCAGCCGCTGACCGGGGATGTCCTTAGCGAGCTGTACGGTGACATTCTCAAGAGGTATTACGGTCACGACAAGGGGGTGTGCCATATTGATGAGCTGTATACGGTCGAGTGGGCGTACGTTCCGCATTTTTATTACAACTTCTATGTGTATCAGTATTCGACATCGTTTACCGCATCCACGGCGTTAGCTGAGAAGGTTCTGGGCAAAGAAAAAGGCGCGGTTGAAGAGTATATTGAGTTTCTGTCATCAGGCGGGTCGGAATACCCAATTGACCTTTTGAAGGAGGCAGGGGTGGACATGACTACGGCCGGGCCGTTTAACAAGACGATGGCGGCAATGAACCGGACTATGGACGAGATTGAGGCGCTCCTGGAAAAACAGGCCAAATAACAGGTATTTAGGGGTTATGGCCTTAATTGGGGGATGGGTAATTAGGGGGCAAGAAAATTAAATAAAAATGCTGGCAATGGCCGTATAATATGTATATACTGTTTTGGACAAAAGTTTATAGTTGATTATTAACCGTTATTTAGGATTTTGTGATTTTTGGGGAGATAGCCTTGGGGCGGAAGCTCGGTGGCAGCATTTGAGTCCAGCAAAAGCAGGGAAGCTATGGGGGTAAATGCTGCGGCAAGGGTCTTTGCCGAACACAGTGAGTTTATTCGTGGGGTAATTCGTTATCGTGTCAGGAATGAAGCGCAAGCAGAGGATTTGTTTCAGGATTTCTTCCTTACTTTGATTGTGAAGCCTCTGCCGGAAGGTATTCAAAACACGAAAGGGTATCTTTATAGAAGGATAATAAATAATATTGTTAACGCGACGCACAGGGTTGAGAACTACCGGGCCAGGATTCACAGGTATGCAGAGCGTGGGAAGTATTCCAAGACGGAATATAGTCCGGAAAGCGAGTTAATTGCGGCGGAAGAAATGGATAAGATGTTTGCACTTATCGAGAGGCAGCTGCCGGAGAGAGAGGCTGAGGCGGTTGGTTTGCGTTATAAGAACGACCTGAGCGTTCCGGAGGTGGCAAGTGAGATGCGCGTTAATAACAGGACGGTGAGCCGTTATATTTCGATAGGGCTATGCAAAATTCGACAGATGTTAGCAATGAGTCAGGGGGATTAAAATGATTACTGTAAATCCAAATTCGTCATGCAGGAAGGCTGAGCTGTATTATTATGACTGTGCCGGCAGTGAAGGCCTCGGGACCATTCCGGAGGGGGTCAACGAGCACATAAAAGGGTGCGTCCGCTGTCAGGGGCAGATAGACCGACTTAAGGATGTGCTGTCGGAAGCGGGGGACGGTTTCGCATCGAGGCGGCGCAGCACTGCGGTTGTGCGCCTGCTGAAGCTTCACTTTGCCTACATTGGGGAACGTGTGAGCTGTGAGACAGTAAAGCCGTTTCTTCCGAGTCTGTCAGACCCGGACTTAGAGATTCGAATACCGACACCGATAACAATGCATCTGGACAGGTGCCGGTGGTGCTCTGAAGACCTTGAGAGGATTCGGGAGCTAAATCTTGACCGCGAGCAGTTGGGGCAATTGTGCGATTTATTTGCAGGGGGGGGTATGGAGGATAACATACCTGAGGTGAAAAGCATGGAGAGTGTTGCGCACAAAATCATTACACGGCCTGAATCTGAGATAGTTACGATATATCAAATAGATGAATCCGCCAAGGCTGAGGCCGCCGAGGCAGATGGCACTTACGCGGGTTATCCGATAAGGGTGGAAGAAACGAATCCTGAGGGGTCAGTATCGGTCGTCGATTTTGGCGAGGCCTTAAAACGGAGAGTATCGGCGGTAAGTCTGAGACCGTTTGTTAGAGTTGCGGCCGTAGCGGCGGCAGTTATATTAATAGGAGCTGCATTGCTGCTGAATACGCCGTCGGCCAAGGCTCTTACTATCGACGAGATTTACAATTCCATCGCAAGAATGAAGAATGTCTATGTCGCCAAGTTTATCAGCGGCAAAGAAGAACCCGTACAGGAGTTGTGGGTGTCGCGGACGTCGAATATTTATATGACTAAGGCGGCGGGAGAGTTAGTCTTGTGGGACATTCGAAACGGCGTGAGGAAGAGCAAGGTAGCGGCGAGCGGCGGCACTGAAACGACTCGTTTGACCGATGATGTTATTGCGGACATGGAGGGGAAAATAGGAGGTTCGCTGGGATTAGTGCCGTTCTATGATGTATCGGAGGTTCCGGAGGGGGCCGAATGGGTGCGTGTATCTGAGGGAGAGCTGGAATCTGTTGCGGCGGGGACGGAAGTATATGATTTGAAATGGGCTGCGAAATCGGCGGAGGAAAGGGTGGTATCCAAGAAGTGGCGTTTCTTTGTGGATGCCGAGACAAGGGTTCCGCAAAAAATTGAGGTTTATGTGCAGTTGCCGGGTGAAGAGGGATACACATTAGAGATGACGATGACGGCCCAGTATTTGAGCGACGGCGAGATGGGGGAGGCCATTAAAGGTAGTTGGCTTTAGGCAATTGGTATCCCGAGGTCGAGTCGTGGGGGCAGTGACAGGGCGTAGAAGTATCCACGGTTAATCTTAGAATAAGTTTTACTTTGGCACCCAGAGGGGAGAGCGATTCTTGTAGTCTTTGCCAGATTTTTCCACGAGGAGGTCATCGGCGTCGAGGCGGCTAATGTGGCCGGAGGCGAAACCGACGTTGACGGTTTTGCGCGGGTGGCGACCGTTTATGGCGTCGTCGTGCTGGCCGGGCCATAACTGTCTGCCCTTGTTAATCCTGAGGCCCGGTACATAAGCGGTATCTTCTATCAACGTATTACCGAGGGCAACGGGGGGTGAATCTGCCGCGTGGCACCAGCTTATTATGCCGTATCCGGAGTCGACGATGAGCAGGGTGCGGCTCGGTTGTCTGACATCCGAGGTGCGCAGCGGTGTGCCATAGAAATCATCATCATCGAGAGTAATGTTAGCCTTAGGTAGTTTGCAGATGGACTGATTGACGCCATAATTTCCGTGCAGGACGTAGCCTTTAAGCTCGGTGTTTGTCATCTTATTGGCCGGGCAGCAAAGGACCTTTTTTTTTCTCTTGTCCCTCGCACAAAAATCAGTTGTATAGTTAAACCACCACAATGCCGGGAAGTCGAACATATTGTTGCCGGCATAACCGCAGGGCGGCGGGATTGTTGGGGCGGCATGAAAGGCATGGGGGAGAGTCCCGTTTTCGGCTTCATACATCATCAGGCCGGCAAGTAACTGTTTGATATTCGACGAGCACAGGACAGACTTGGCCTGCTGTCTGGAACCTCCCAATGCAGGAAGTAATATGGCCAGAAGGAGGGCGGTTATCGAAACTACCACAATCAATTCGATAAGTGTGAAACCGGTGCGCTTCATAAGCTATTATTTTAGACATATTTTTAGGAAAGGTCAAGATAGATTGAAATGGTTTTTATTGAAAGCCTCGGGATGATGCGTAACGCGGCTTAAGCGCACAGCACGATTTGCGTGAGTCCAGAAGGCGCCGTCGCTAAGCGATCGACACGACGGCAGGTTTATGTGCAAACGCCTGCCTGTTCGGATTTACCTCGGCGAGACCGGCTAACCGCATGCCAACATATAGTATAGGGTAGCGGGGCCTATGGCTTTGCAACCCCCGGGGGGGTCATCAATACAGTAATATTTTTCATACCGTATGAAGATGTCTGTAGTGCAACTGCCGTTCTGAGAACTTGCGCAGCCGTAGCGCTTGCGGAACACGTAAGCATTGCCGCCGCATAGCCCACCAACCTTGTCACACCCTACGTAATGCCTATTCTGGATCACGTCGTTGCATTTATAAAACTCCTGGGCGCCGGTGATTGCGGCAATTTCGTCATCATTGAGTTCAGTAAACTGACCTGTTATAGGCTGGTCGGAAATCAGGAGGGCGGTACCCTCGGTCCAATCCATACCGAAGAAGTTGATATCGGTGCGATAGTAGAACTTGTTATCGGCCAAGTCCACAATCCAGACATCCTCGTTGTCGACACGTTCGAAGGCAACGAAGTGCTCCTTGCCGGGGATATGGAGGATTACTTCACAGGCACTCAGGCGGGTGAGAGTTTTGATATCGGCCCTGACGGCCCGGCAGTAGAGGCCGAGGGACTGCATGAACTGTTTTATTTGATAAAGACTCGTATCACCGTTCGGCTCATTCACCAGTTGAGCGAGCTGCTCGTCGGTAACGGCGGTGCCCAGCTTCGCGGCAACGTACTTCGCGGCGGCAGTCGCGCAGTTTTGGGGCTGGAGGCCTTCGGCGGCCAGGAACGCCAATCGCTCGCTTAGGAGCAGGTCTGTATCAACTATATCCGAGTGGCGATAAACCTGGGGTTCATCCGTTATGTAAGAAAAGTATTCTATCAGTGTGTCATCTGCGCAGCTAACGACGAAACTATCGGCTTGCGGGACGTCACCGCTAATGGACGTAATATCCCACAGATGACTGGCCAAGAGTCTGTCCGAGCCGGCCTCGTTGCGCTCTATTAAAATGGTAGTGGGAACCCACTTACCGGCTACTAACTGGTAATTAGAGTATTGTGTGGAAATAATTGAGTTGTCGGGGCGTGTCATCGAGCAGGATAGCACTGCGTAATCTTTTTCGACATCCAATACAAGGAGGCTTTCTAAGCCATCCGGGTAGTAGATTGTCAGATGTATCTGAGTCCGGCCGTCGACGATTTTCTCGACGGCAGACGATTCGGCCGCGGCAAGATTGTCGTACGTGTAAAGGCCATAACCCCAGGGTACGATTCCGGCAGTAAGGGGCCCATTGACCCCGCGCGGGAGGTTGTCGGCCGCGTCAACCGTCGCATGGTTGGCACCGGGCGCATAAGTGGTGTACTTTTCGCCATCCCACGCGAATATGCGTGTGGCGTTCCAGGTCAGATTGAATTCGTCCGTCATAAAATTAGCTTTGAGGTCTTTGCCCGGTTTTATCGAATCTGTGCGTGATTCGACGTTGATTTCCCAGTAGAACCTGTCTCCATCGAACTTTACAACCACGTTCGAGCGCATCGCGCATTCGTTGGAGAGCTCATAGCGGACATTAAACGGCATTGCATCGAGCTTCATTTTGCGCAGGTCGCGGGTCAATTCTATTTTGTCCGGATTTCTTATGTATTCCTGGAGCTTTTGGGCGATTCGGTCGTTGATTTGGTTTGGGTCTGTTGTTTTCGACGCTGCGTACTCGTCGTGCGTCGCCTCGATTGTACCTGCGGGCAGCCAGGTTTTTCGCGGCTGGGCTGTTAGCTGCTGGAAGATTTGCAAGATTTCGTCTCTGGACAAATCTCTATCTGCGAAAGCGGCGGCACTCAGGGAAAATAAAAAGGGAGTTAGCAATAGGACACATCTGGCGTTCATAGACACCTCCTCTACCTATCCGAGTTTACAGCAAAAAATGGCCCTGCAGGTGCCATCCTCCTGGCACACGTGCTCCATCTGCTTCTCTGTAAAATATAACAAACCTAAATTACGGGATGTTGATTGCTTTTCCGGAAAAATTTGAAGTATCAGCAGTGTGAAGAGTCGCTTTATGCCCCGGACGTTTAAATTTTAAGCACCCCCGTTCGTTCAACCCGGTAATTTGCAAATAAGTCCAAACTTATCTATGACTGCCGGTATCACCCATTAAAACCAGGACAGGTGGGTTCTTTCTACCCAGAAATCGACGAATAACTCGAGGTCATAGCCGTCAACGCTGCCCGTGTTGTCAAGGTCGGCGCCCTGGCACCAGCCCGGGCCGTTGCAGTCCTCTGCGTCCCAGTAAGAGGCGAACAGGTCAAAATCGACAAAGTTGACTATACCATCATTGTTGAAGTCACGCGTGACGACATGCGTGAAATGCAGGTCGCGGTTGGGGTCAGGAGCAAAGTTTTCGTAGAATTTTACTGTACAGTAACCTACGCTTGTGGCGTTGTAGTCGATAATAAACCAATCGCCCACGCTTACGTCTTCAACACCGGGATACATATAGTAGCCGGCGATACCTGTCTGAAGCCACGTATTAACAGCGGGGTAAAGACCTGCGGCCGGTAAGCAAGAGTTTGGGTGATCTGGCGCAGGACCTCTTGCGGACAGAACTCCGTAGTCTCTATTCGCATCGGTAATAGCCAAAGCGCAGTTCCAACTCTCCTCAGCGAGGTTCGAATCTAAGATAATGGTGAGCTGCGTTCCGGCCATTATGTCTCGATAAACGAGAGGGACGCAGGGGTCGGCCAGCTCAAGGGGTGTGTTGCCGTCGGCCATTGAAACCCTTGTCGAGACCTCGGCGACAGCTACTGAGGCCATGCTAAAGAATAACGAGATTAACAGCAGTTTTTTCATAATGTGCCCCCCTTATGAAAAAATGTTGTTACGGCGACGGAGACGAAAAACGGAATTTTACGATTGCGGAAATTATCGTTTGGTCGGCTGTCATTCACCACCTTCCTAATGTGCCGTCCGGGGCACTTCTGGTAAGCAAGCATATGCCGTAGGTAATATAAAATATACACGAATTACGGGATAAGTCAAGGAAGTAGCGGCATTTTGAGTAATACGAAGGACTGATTGGGGAGGTGTAGCGTGGATTTAAGGGCAAAAACGGGGATGGAACGTTTTTTTTGAAGGCTAAGTCAGCAGTTACAGACTTATATGGCTGCTGCGGCAGGGACTGTGATGCCGGATTTTAGTGGAATAGGGCTGTTTTTCTGTCTTGCGTTGGGGTGAGGCGTCGGTATTTGTATAGGATTTTAGCTAATTTTTATGGAATTTTTTGAAAAAAGGCATCAACATATGGGCGTTCAGGTATGTCCTATTGGGGGGGCGGTGCTTACCTTCAAATTCAAGAGATTGTATGGCCTTCTAAGGCGGTCACAACTCTGTGATAGCCATTCTCTGGCTGCCGGCCAACCTGCGGCCCGGCCGTCTGGGGACGTACCGCCCAGCTGCAGTGACAAGGTTTACTGATCTGGGTTAGTCCGAAAACACCCCGTGTGTAGGGTCTATTTTTGGCATTTTCTGGTTTGATTGGCGGCGTGCAGGAAAGGCCGTAACGAGGAGTGCGAAAACGGCCGATGTACAAAGCAGGCCAATTTGCCCGCACCGCCAAGGGTCGCTGGATAACGTCGTGGGCACAGGCCCAAATTACACTGGTCCAAAAGGAGAAAAAAATGCCTGTGGCAAATGTCTTAGAGAAACCTATGAAAATGCCCGAGATAAGGAAAAAGGCTAAAAGTCTCGGCATAACTCCCGGTAAAATGAAAAAGGCTGAACTGATTCACGCCGTGCAGCAAGCGGAGGGATACACTGCCTGCTTTGGAAGGTCAAACGGGCAATGTGTACACGCTGACTGCTGCTTTATGCAGGACTGCATTAAAATCAGTTAATAGCCTGCTGTTCATTTGCTGCTGGGGCGTGCGTGAAGTAAACGTTTGACAGGCTCGTGGCCGGTCGAACCCAACCTTTTGCAACCTCTTTGTGCTTCAGAGAGCAATTTCATCGTGGGGGCATTGCGTCTGATATTTGTAGAAATTTGCCGTTTTTTGAAAAAAAGGTGTAACAAATTGCGGAGTTAGGGGACTATATTAATGGATTGATATGAGAGAAGGACTGAATCTACCAGGGGCACTTACTTTCCTGATCTGGTCTGTATCAGCCCCGTTGAGTAGACTTTTAGCGGTCAAATTTCTTATTAAAGGAATTTAAAATGGCCTCATTTAGCTGGAGATGTCCGTACTGCAATCAAAATGCGACGATAACCGAGGAAAACTACAAAGCGACCCGGCACGAGTTCGATATGGGCAATAAATACGGGACACAGGCCGTCATAATTACATCTGTCGTTTGCCCGAATGAGAGCTGCAGGGAGTACACGGCAAGTGCGGTACTGCACGACTGCTTTTTGGATACGGACACCAAGCGCTGGAGCTACAAGCCAGCGAAGGCCAAATGGCAGCTGGTCCCCCGGTCGGGGGCGAAGATACTTCCCGATTATATTCCGGAATCGATCCGGGCCGATTATAAAGAGGCGTGTGCGACGTGCGAGGCATCGGCAAGGGCTTCAGCTGCATTCGCCCGCAGGTGCCTTCAAGGGATGATACGTGACTTTTGGGGGATAAAGAAGGCAACGTTATTTGATGAAATAAGCAGTCTTAAAGAGAAGGTTGACCCTATGACCTGGAAGGCAATCGACTCCATCCGGCAGATTGGAAACATCGGCGCACATATGAAGAGCGAGACGGATTTGATAGTTGATGCTGACCCCAATGAAGCATTAAGACTGATATACCTTATAGAAATTCTGGTTGGAAACTGGTATGTTTCCCGCAACGAAGCACAGAAGCATCTGAGGAAAATAGCTGCTCTCGGCGAAAAGAAAGAGACCGAAATCGAGCCTGAGCTGAAAGAGGTGAGTGAAGAGTAATGCAGGTTTTAAGTTAAATTCTATCGCTAAGAACTTCAGTTCAAGACATCACTAAAGCAATCCCAAAAGAAGGGGGCTGTGCATTTTCATTAATGCCCCTAAACTATTCTGCCACGCTTTTATTTTTCGTCTCTTGTGTTTCGTCTTGTGTATTTGTTACTATGTGGCTATGAGTAAAGTTGCGAAGGTGAAATTTGTTGATTATGGGAGGAGTGTCGGCAGGGCTTTGGATTTGATTGGTGCGGCGGGGAAGCTGCCGGACAAAGGCCTTGTCATTATCAAGCCGAATTTAACCTGCTCGGACGGGCCGCCGGTAACGACCAATGTGGGTGCTGCTGAGGCGGTCTATAGATATTGCAAGGCTAATTGCGGGGCGGAGGTCGCTATAGGTGAGGGCTGCGGCACAGGGACAACGGAGGAGACATTCCGGGCCAACGGGTATACAAGGATGGCCAAAAAATACGGTATCAGGCTCATTGACTTTAACAGTTCGCAAGCCGTTCTGGCGAGAAATAAAAAGGCCCTGCAACTGAAAGAGTTGCATATACCGGAGGTAGTGCAGCAGGCTTTTATAATCTCTCTGCCGGTTCTGAAAGACCACAGCTTTACGCAGACGACGGTTGCGCTGAAGAACATGTTCGGCATTGCGCCTGCGCCGTTTTATAGCGGTTCGTGGAACAAATCGAAGCTTCATTCGCCGTCGACACATAAATCGGTTGTTGATATCTGCCTGTATAAAAAGCCCGATTTGTCTGTAGTGGATGCGGCGGTGGCCCTGACGGGGACGCACCTTTCAGGCAAGCATAAAAGAATCGGTCTGATAGTTGCGGGTTTTGACGCTGTGGCTGTGGACGCGGTGGGCAGTGAACTATTAGGGCATAATCCGAAGAGGATTGAGTACCTGCGGCTGGCCAACGGTCTGTTGGGAAGTATGGATGATATAGAGATTTTAGATGGGTAGTCTAAGAGGATCTTGGCGGAGGCTGTAAATTATTTTTGAACTGAAGAAAGCGATGGTGTTAGTATGAAAAAGATGTTGGCAGCGGTCCTTCGAGACTTTAACAAGCTTGAACTTGAGGAGGTTGCGGTTCCACGGGCTGAAAATGTGGGGGAGGTTGTGGTGGGGATAAAATCGTGCGGGATTTGCGGGACGGACTATAAGGCGATTAAAGGGATTCGGCGGAATGTGAATTTTCCGATTATAGTCGGGCACGAGCCGAGCGGTGTGGTTTCCGAGGTTGGGCCGGGGGTGGCGCATTTTAAGGTCGGGGACGAGGTCATTGTGCAGCCGTTGGGGCACTGCGGGTACTGCAGGCACTGCCGGTCGGGCAACACGCACTATTGCGAGAAGGCCTTTGTGACGGGCGGTGACGGGCCGGAGGATGTCTGGGACGGGGCGTTTGCGGAGTATATGAAGACGAAGGAAGGTTCGTTATTTGGCAAGCCTGACGATATCAGTTTCGATGCGGGGGCGCTGGCCGAGCCGCTCGCGGGGGCGTGGAAGGGGGTCATTCAATACAGCGAAATGCAGCTTGGCGATGATGTAGTAATAATCGGGGTGGGAAGTATAGGGCTGCTCTGTTTAATGGTGGCGAAGGCCGCGGGGGCGGGGCGGTTGGTGGCGATTGATAAGAGCGATTATGCGCTGGGTAACGCGAAGCAATTAGGTGCGACGCACACGGTAAATCCTGTTAGGGAGGACGCAAAGAAAAGGGTATATGAGATAATGCCGGATGGGCCGGATTTGATAGTCGAGGCGGCCGGGGCGATAGAGGCAGTGCGGCTGATGGTTGAGCTGAGGCGGCGGGGGACGAAGTGGAACGTATTCGGGATTACGACGGGTGAGAAGTTTGAGTTGGATGGGGGGCTTACGCACTTTCTTGAGGGCAGGATGGATGCGAGCTTCGGCACGACGACATTGGCGATGACGAAGGCGATTGATTTGATGGAAGCGGGGCTGATAGATACTGAAAAGATTATCTCGCACCGCTTTGCGCTGTCGCAGATACACGAGGCCATAAATGTGATGGAGACGACGGAGCATAATAAGGTTATAATTAACCCGTGAAAGGGATGGAAAGCAGAGGTGTATTGGGCTGCTGAAAGCGCGAGGCCGCCTTATGGAGAATGAAAAAATCACTGACCTGGGGTGTCCTGGAGATACAGAGAGAAATACGGCGACTATCTGCAAAGAGCCGTGGCTTGCTGTTATTCTATCAAGGTTCTGGGCGGGAATAGGGCAGATATATGCAGGAAGGATGCGGAGAGGATGCGTTCTGATATTGGTCGAAGCTGCTTTTTTGGTCTTTGCGGCGTGGTGCGTATTTAGTTATAGGGGGAACATAGTTACGGGGGTAGTCGTTTTTCTGGTTGTTAGTGCTATCGGCATTTGGAATCTTTTCGACGCTCACAAGTGCGCGAGGAGGCAGAACGGCATGGAGTTTGAAGCCGCGAGGAAGGCAGAAAAAGACCCGTGGCTGGCGGTGTTTCTTTCATCCATAATACCCGGGCTGGGCCAGCTATATATCAGGAAACGGCTGTTGGGAATTGTTTTTATTTTATGTTCGCTTGTGTTGCTGCTTATGAGAAGAGGCCTGTTAGTATTGGCCCTGGGTTTAGGGGCGATGTTCGTTACCTTTGTCTGTTATCACGCTTACACATCTTCACCCGTTCGACGTGAAGGTTCAAAAAGACTGGCTGTGACTATTGCCGGGGTGATTTTAGTCTTAGGACTGTGGGGCTACACGGCATTTCCTATGAAGGAGCATTTTGTAGAAGCGTTCCGAATTCCGGAAGTTGCGGAATATTTGCCAGAAGGATTAAGAAAGGTCCCTGGTGATATGGCACCGACACTTCGGAGGAACGACAGGATACTTGTAAGAAAGTCCACCACGTACATACCAAAGCGAGGAGATGTTGTTGTGTTCAAGTCGCCGGCAGACGCACGAGTTCCGTTGGTTAAGCGGGTTGCGGCTTTTGGGGGCGAGTCTGTTGAGATAAAAGATGGGAGCGTTTACATCAACGGCGAGAAGACGGAATGTCCTGGTCTTAAGAATATTGAGTACGTATCAGCAGAGAAGTTTGGTGTTGAGGGAGAGGTTTTCGAAGTTCCTGCGGATAGTTTTTTTGTATTGGGTGATAACAGCATTAACAGCCGGGACAGCCGTGAGTTTGGTGCGATTTCTGAATCAGATTTGATTGGCAGGGCGTACAAGATATACTGGCCGCCGGGACGTATGGGGCCTATTGAATAAAAGCGCAGCTTTATATTGATTTCAAGTGGAGCGTTAATTAGGTTTGAGAGAATCAGGTGAAGATATGCGTATAGATTCGTACCAGTTCGGTGAGATGGTTATTAATGGGGCGAGGTATAACGGCGATGTGATAATCCTCGCCGAGACCGTTCAGTCCAATTGGTGGAGGAAGCAGGGGCATTCGTTGGCTGTCGAAGATTTGACGACCGTCATCGAAGCGAAGCCGAGCGTTTTGGTTGTCGGCTGCGGGGCATCAGGGATGATGGATGTGCCTGGGACGACGCAGCAATTCCTGAAAGAAAACAACATCCAATTAGAGACAATGGGTACGTACAAGGCGGTGGAGAAGTTTAATGAGCTGTCAGAGGCGGGGGTAAACGTCGCGGCGGCCTTGCATCTTACCTGCTGAGTGCTTAGGTGCACATTGGCTTGGAGATGATTGCGGCCAGCAGATAACATGCCAGGGCTACAAAGGCCAAGGTCGTAAATCCCAGAGAGATGGCCAGGAAGGCTCCCAGGACGGCGCCTGTTACTGAGGCGAAGCCGTTAATACCCCAGGCCCAAGGTACAAGCGGTGTGGCGCGGGCGTGAAGCTGCCTTAAAGCTGTCGGGAAGGGCATCCCCATAAAGAATGCGAGGGGCGCTGTTATAATCAGGCCGAGTAAGATTCGAATTGGTCTTGAGAAGCCGACCAGCCATTCGAAGCAGACACCGAGCAAGGTTATCTCAATCAGGCCGATAATAACGATGGCTGATACCGCGAGCCATATAATGCCGTTGGGTGTCTTTGCCAGTTTGGAGGGGTGGGCTGAGGTTAAAGAGCCGCAGCCGGAGAAGAGCAGGAATCCCACTAAGGTAACAGCGACGCCGAAGACCGGGTGGCCTATTAGCAGGGTCATTTTCTGGATGAAGCCCATTTCAAGAAACATATAGGCGAGGCCGAGCAGGAGAAAGTAAGCCAGCGCGGGGAGTTTGCGAGAGCGGACCGTCCTGATTGGGCGGGCAATCCATAGAGGCAGCAAAATGAATAAGGCGCTTGCACAGACGGCCTGTAGCAGGGTTGCTACGAGGACGAGATAGCCCCATTCGGAAAAAGGCAGCCATCGGCGGGGCATGGTGCGAATCATATGCGGGAGTGACTTGAATTTGAAGAAATCGAAAAAGTAGGGCCTGTCGTCGGTAGCAGGGCGAATATTGTAGGCGTAATTTCGATAGAAGGTTTCGTACCGGGGCGAAAGAATGTGACGGGCACTTTCGTAATAAACAGGCTGCTCAAGTGCATGGTACAAGTTTGTATCCTCGGGCTTGATGCCGGGCAGATGTACGAGGTCGAATGACCGGTCTGGGGCGAATCTGCGGGCGGCTGCGATTTGCACTTCTGAGAAGGGCCGGGGTGAGACAAGAATCGTTGCGGTGGCCCAGCTTCGAATCATAATGATGTGGTCGGCGGGATTGGCGACGCCGCGTTTGCGAAGGGCCTCGGTTACGGTGGCGAACATCTTGATGCTGTCGCGCGGGGGGGTTTTTAGTATGCGGGTGATACTCAAGATGCCCTGTGGTCGCAATCGGCGGAGGGCCTGGTCGATGGCCTCGATGGTATAGAGATGACTCTCATTGAGGGCGTAGACTCCCGCCGCCGAGGCGGTGAACGAGTCGAGCAGTGAGACGTTAATGATGTCGAACTGCTGAGGGGTTGTTTGCAGAAAACTTCGACCTTCAGCGGCGATGAGCTGAACATCGGCTCGGTCGTATAAGCCGTTGGCAAAATCGGCAAACTCATCGCGAACCAAATTTATTATCTGCGGGTTCATCTCGACGGCGGTAACGTTTCGTGCGCCGAGCACCAAGGCCTGCGCGACATCGGAGCCGCCGCCTGCGCCGATGATGCAGGCGTGAGGCTGATTAAGTAAATGGTAGGGAAGGGCCGAGGTCGTGTGGTCGTAGCAGTTGAGGTCGCTGAGCTGGTCGAAGTGATTTATCGCGGAGGTACCGTCGGCGTCGGTGATTATCAACATCTGCTGGGGCAGCGAGCCCTGGTATGCGATACTGAGGCCGGGGAAGTGTCGAACGGCGGGTGCCCGGAGACAGTCCAAGCGGCCCAGGGGGCTGTATCGGACGGCAAGAGTTTCGGAATCAGGCAGGGCCTGGTAGTAAACCAGAGATTTGTTTTCGGAGATTTCAATCTCCGGTTCCAACGGCCCTGTTGGGCTAAAGGCGAAGATGCAAGCTGCGGCAAGAATAAAAGTTGTCAGGAGGAAGCGTCGCGGCATCGATAAGGCCAGAAGCAGCGCGGCTAGGAATGCGGCAGAGCTGGTGAGCAGCAGAAGATGCTGCGGGGGATTGCCGTACATCATCGCGACGATTGCCGCGGCGCCGGCGCCGGAACCAGTCATATTGTAAAAGTACAAACGATGGGCCTTGTCGGCGCAAACGGTGAATGCCAGGGCCACGAACGTGCCTGCGCAGAAAAAAGGGACGAAAAGCAACAGGTAATAAGCGAACAGATAAAGTATCTGACGGGGGTCCCATATAAGCTGCAGCTCATCGAGCGGGACCTTTTGGCTCAATTGGAAGACAATCGGCACTGTCAGAGCCAATCCGCAGGCAAAGGACCACAGCGTTTTTTTGTAGTTGGCTGTAAGGGTTTTTGAAGCGATTGTAACGCAGGTCCCGCCGGCGCCGAAGCCGAGCAGCGCCGTGCTTATAATCAAAAAGGAGAAATGATGCCAGTGGCCGATAGAGAAGACCCGGACCAGGGCAAGTTCGAGTCCGAGTGTTGCCGCAGATACGAGAAAGATAGCGATTGAGGTTATGGTCATTTCTTGGGCGGCCGTTTACTCTCAAGTATGTGGCCGGTCATAGGGACAAATCGCACCGGCAAAACGGCTTTGCTTCGGACCTCGCCCTTATCATCCTTGGTAATGAGCACGAGGGTCTGTGAGCCGTAGGGGTTGCCAAGGGGCAGAATCATTCTGCCGTTTGGCTTTAGCTGCTCAATCAACGGCGGCGGGACAAGACCGGCGGCGGCAGTTACAATAATGGCGTCGAAGGGAGCTTGCTTGGGCCAGCCGAAATAACCATCGGCTGCCTTGACGGATACATTGGGGTAGCCGAGCTTTTTTAGGCGCTGCTTGGCTGACTTGGCGAGGGCCTCGATAATCTCGATGGTATAGACCTGTTGGGCAATCTCGGCACAGACGGCGGCCTGATAGCCGGAGCCGGTGCCGACCTCGAGGACCTTGTGGTCGGGTCGCAGCTTCAGGAACTCGGTCATGTAGGCGACGATATACGGCTGACTTATGGACTGTCCCAAACCTATCGAAATCGGGTGGTCGGCGTAAGCCCTGCGCGAATCGCCGGGGCGGACAAACTCGTGGCGAGGCACGGTGCGCATTGCAGTCAGGACGTTCGGGTCGCGAACACGCTGACCCTCTATCCATCTGGAGACCAGTCTGTTGCGTTCTTTGGTCCGCTGTTTGAAGGCCGGGTGGGAGTGGTCGGGGCGGGGAGGTTTCTTTTCCTTTTGCTTTGCGGACTTTTGCTTCTGCTTGGGCTGGTTCGGGTCGGCCTCTTTCTTCTCGGCGGCAAGAGTAGGCAGGGCGGCCCCTATGAATACCACAGCAAGCACTAACAAACCCAGCGGCACAGGCATCCATTTCCTGCACAATCGTGGATGGTTTGTGGCCATATTACTGCCCCTTACTGAGTCTTTATTGCCCTTGGTGCAGCGGTGAACCGGTTGCCAGCAGTTACTATTGTACCATATCCACAAGGGGCAGATACAAGCAAAATTTTTGCAAAAAGAGGCTTGCAAGGGGAAATTCAGGTTTTATACTGTAATGGTAACCGCGGGTGTAGCTCAGTGGTAGAGCGTCACGTTGCCAACGTGAATGTCGTGAGTTCAAATCTCATCACCCGCTTTGACGGATGTTGTCGGAATATAGTATCGGTGAGTTACCGGCTAAGCGGTAGTTTGGCGTTGGTCGCCGATATGTTGAGGGCTCAGGTAAGTTTCGAGCCTGAAAGTTATTGACATGCGGCCAAGGAATTTTGTTTTCCGACGCCTTTTTTGTTTGTTATTTTAGGGCTGCTAAAACGCAATTTTCCATAGGAGCACCAAGATGGCTGAAGAAGAACAAACCGCAGAATCGAAAAACACAGTGACAATCAAAGAGGCCGGACCCTGCAAGAAAAAGGTCTCCGTGGAAATACCGGAAGAGGCGGTAAAAAATGCCACAGATGAACAATATGAGACTCTGCGTAAAGAAGCGATAGTTTCGGGTTTTCGCAAGGGGCGGGCGCCGCGTCGGCTTTTAGAGAAGAGATTCGGCAAAGAGACAAATGAGCAAGTCAAGCTGAAGCTGTTGGCTGATGCGAGCGACTCGGCCCTTAAGGACAACGAGCTTGATGTTCTTCGTGACCCGGACGTTGATTTCGAGAGTATAGAGCTGCCGGAGGCGGGACCGCTGAAATTTGATTTTGAGGTTGAAGTTCGTCCGGAGTTCGATTTGCCGCAGTTGGAAGGCATTGCGGTAGAAAAGACAAAGCTGGAAGTTACCGACGAGCAGGTCAACAGGGAAATTGAGCAGTTACAAAGATGGTCGGGCATATGGGCGCCACGGGAGGGCGGAGCAGTTGAACTTGAGGACCAGATAATTGCCGATGTGGTTTTGAAAGCTGAGGACGTTGAGGAAGAGCAGAAACTCAACAATATTGAGATATACGTAAGGCAAAATGGCTTTGTGGGGGCGGTGCCGGTCGAGAATCTGGATGAGGTCCTGACGGGCGCCAAGGGCGGGGAGACCAGGCAAACAAGCGTCGACGTACCAAAGACGTATTTCAGAGAAGAGTATCGCGGGAAAAAGGTAGATATCAAGATTGCCGTAAAGGACATCAAGTGTCTCACGCCCGCCGCGATGGACGAAGAGTTTTTCAAAAGGTTCGGCGTCGAGGATGAGGACGAGCTGCGGGAGAAGATGCGCGATACGCTGCACGGCCGGCTAGAGACGCAGGCGCGAACAGAGATGGCGGAGCAGATTTATAAGCATCTGCTTGATAATACCGATTTTGACCTTCCTGTGGATGTTGTTGCCGAGCACTCGACAACGCTGCTGCAAAGACAGTATTCCAATCTGCTGATGCGGGGCCTGGCGCGCGAGCAGGTCGAAGAGCAGATGGAACAGCTGCAGGCGAGCAGTGACCAGCAGGCAAAAGAACAACTCAAAACATTCTTCATAATGGACAAAATCGCTACGAAGCTCGAAATCGAAGTTACGGAGGAAGAGATTAACGGGCATATCGCACAATTAGCTGTTCAGCGGGGACAACGGCCCGAAAGGATGAGGGAAGGGATGGTTCGGGACGGCTCGCTGGCACAATTCAAACTGCAGGTGCGGGAGAACAAGTGCATCGCCAAACTGCTCGAATCGGCGAAGATAACGGAAGTCAAACCCAAAAAGAAGGCCAAAGAGGCCGAGGAGACAACAAAGAAAAAGGCAAAAAAATCGGTCTCTGGCGAGAAAAAACAACCCAAAAAGCGCAAGACAACAGCGAAAAAGAAAACCAGCAAATAGAAATATCCGATATGCTTTTATAGAGCACGGTTGCAAATATGCTGTTTGAAATCTTGAACGGTTTGAATCTTTATAGAAGGAAGCCATAAATGTTGATTGAACATCCCGGAAAAAAGATTGTGAAGGTTTCTGATATTGGGATGGGGCCGAAGGAGCTGGAGATATACAATCAGTACGGTCAGTATCAGCGGTACCGTCAGATGAGTCTTGATGATATGCTGCTGGAGAACCGGATTGTGTTTCTGATAGGTGAGATATCGTATCAAAGGGCGGCCGAGGTCATTATGAAGATACTGTATCTTGACAACCTCAAGCGTGCGACGGAAATCAGCCTCTACATCAACTCGCCGGGCGGGAGCGTTGACGACACGATGGCCGTTTACGATACCATACGTTTCGTCAACTCTCCGGTGGCGACTTTTTGTATCGGCAGGGCCCAGTCCGGGGGTGCGTTGATACTGGCAGCCGGCACAAAAGGCAAGCGATACGCCCTTCCACACGCCAAAGTTATGCTTCATCAGCCATGGGGAGGCGTTAGCGGCCAGGCAGCTGACATCAAAATCCAGGCGGAGGAGATTTTGAAAGCCAAGACCATGTTAAATGAGATACTTTCAAAACATACCGGCCAGCCCGTTGATAAAATCGCCGCTGAGACTGAAAGAGACAGGTATATGACTGCTGAGGAGGCCCAAAAGTACGGCATTATTGATGAGGTGCTGCACGAAGAAGACAAAGAGAAGAAGGATGATAAAAAGTCAAAGAAAAGCAAGTAGACAGGTAATCCCGGCGCCTCGGGAGTACAAAAAATAGATGAGGTATAATAAAGATGACAGTTAATCAAAATTTAGTGCCGATAGTGATTGAAAAGAGCGGGCGAACAGAACGCGCTTATGATATTTATTCGAGGCTGCTTAAGGACAGGATAGTCTTTCTCGGCGGGCCGGCCGACGACGTAAGCGCAAATTTGATTATCGCGCAGATGCTGTTTCTGAGCAACGAAGACAGCAAGACCGATATCCATTTCTATATCAATTCACCCGGTGGCTCAATCACGGCGGGGCTTGCGATTTATGACACGATGCAGTTTTTGCGTTGCGATGTTGCAACCTACTGTGTCGGACAGGCGGCGAGTATGGGGGCGGTACTGCTGTCCGGGGGTAAGGCTGGTAAGCGGTTTCTGCTGGCGAACAGCAGGGTGCTTTTGCACCAGCCGTCAATTATAGGATTATTAGAGGGAACCGCTACCGATTTGGACATCGAGGCGCAGGAGATACTTCGGCTTCGCGGGCGGCTCTATCAAATATTAGCCAAACATACCGGCCAAGACGCCGATAAAATAGAAAAGGACTGCGACCGAAACCTGTGGCTGGAGGCGAAGGAGGCAATCAATTACGGGCTGGTCGACAGGATATTGCAGAAGGCGCCCGAGATTGTCAGGGGCAAAGGAAAATAAGAAGTGAAAATTAAAAAGGCAAAACCAAACGCTGTGCGCTGCGGAGTATACGCTATCGTAGGCGTAGGCCTGCTGGGTTTCGTTGTCGGCTGTGAAAATGGCGGTAAATCACCCCTGGCAGAACAAATCGACACGCTGCGAGGGGAAAAAGCACAATTAACGTATGGACTTGAGCAGGCCAAATCCAAGAACGAGCAATTAGAAAGACAGATAGAGGTCCTTTCGGGTCTGCCGGAAGACAAGCTGGAAGGGCTGTATGAAGTGCAGGCAGTAAAGGTTACGAGATATACCAATCTTTACGATAAGGACAAAGACGGCCAATACGAAAAGCTGATTGTCTATATACAGCCGATGGACGAAGAGGGTGATATAGTAAAGGCGACCGGGGCTGTGGATGTTCAGCTCTGGGACCTCAATAGAGAGCAGGACAAGGCGCTTCTTGGGGAGTGGCACGTTGGGCCGGAAGAGCTGAAAGAACTCTGGTTTGCTACAATCGTAACCACCAACTACAGATTGACTTTCGACGTGGCCGACAAGATCGAGCAGTTTAAAGAGCCCTTGACGGTGAAGGTAACGTTCACCGATTATCTGACGGGCAGGGTATTCGAGGAACAGAGGGTAATCAAGCCGCGTTAGAAATTATCCGTAATTTCAAAACCGCCGGGGGATGGCAAGATTGGTTTCGTTTTGGCCGGGTCGGCCAAGTTGTTCATTTTCGTAAGCCTTTGTTAAAGCTGAGCTTATGTTCATTTTTGCCCTTCGAAAATTGGTTTCGTTTTACATTTTTTGGTTAGCCACAAAGCATTTTTTTGCCACAGAGGGCACGGAGAGAATTAACCACGAATAAACACGAACCGGCACGAATGGGCTTTGGCTTCATGGGCCATTTTGCAAATGGCCGGGTCAGGCAAAGTCATCAATTATACTCGAAGCGAGCTTCTGCGCTAGCCTGTTGACTTTGTCTGTTGGCCGGTAGTCGGCCCTGGTGAAGCCAAAGTAGCTCTATCTTATATATAGGGGCGGCTGGGGCGGCCGGGTCTTCGAGATTGGTTTTGTTTCGGCCGGGTCTGCCAGTTGTTCATTTTCGTAATCCTTTGTTAAAGCTGAGTTTATGTTCATTTTTGCCCTTCGAAAATTGGTTTTGTTTTACATTTTTTGTATCTCGTGAAGCGTATCTCGTGGTTCGGAGTTCTGGGTCCCGGGTCAAGTCTGGGGTCTTCGCTGCGCTGCGAGTTAGGGAATTTATTGAGTTTTCAAATGGCGGACGGATGGAGGGTCCGCTCACTGTTGGAGGGGGTTGCGCATTTGTGGCGAAATTTCGCGGAGGGGAGGAAGGTAGATATACGGTAAGTATCCGGGAGATAAGGAGTAAAAATTTTTAAAAAAATCGGCGTCATTGCTGAAGATAGCTGCAGATTTGATTGATTTATAGGCACGGATTAACACAGATTTACGCTGGAAAAGTAAAAAGGCAAAAGGAATTGCACCCTTGTTTTTGGACTAAAAATGGGGGTGGGGGGTGTTGGAAAAGTGTTTCAAAGTGTTAAAAATTACAAAAAGTGAATAGAGAATTACAAAAGCGTTTTGAATGGCGCTTGAAGAAGTTTGAAGAATTTCGAAAACGTGTGAAAATTTACAAAAAAAGTGTTCTTAACGGGCCCGGTTCGTCCTGCGTTGTGCGTTTGAGCTTGGGTTTGTTTGGGTTTGATCTTTTGGCCCCAGAGAGATAGGCTGCGCCAAGGCGAAGGTTAAAAGTAAAAAGGAAAAAGACGACTGGATCCCAGCCTTCGCTGGGACAGGCGGGGGCAGGCAAGGGGGGGAGGGAGCAAATGAAACGGGCTCCGGATTTAATCGGAGCCCGTAGGTTTTTCGAAAAAGCTGATTTGTCTCAGCCGGGGATTACGTCGGTGGCGCAGGGGCCTTTTTTGCCCTGTCCGACCTCGAAATCGACCTTCTGGCCTTCGTGAAGTGTGGCGGATCCGGTGCCCTTGATTTCGGAGTGATGCACGAACAAGTCATCACTGTCGTCATCGGGGACGATAAACCCAAAGCCTTTGTTCTCGTTAAACCATTTTACTGTACCTGTACTCACAATAGTGCTCCTTTGGCCTAGTAACAGCCATATAAAGTGTATCTCTCGGATTTTGTTTAAGAGGATATTCTGGAGAGACGCGAGAATATGCTCCACTGAGAATGATTATATGAGGAGGACTGACGGGTGTCAACAACAACAACAAAAATTTTGAAGATGGAATTTGGTGTTTTTTTGATTTGACGGGATGGGCCCCCTTAGAGTCCGGGGGACTCTGGACAAGGGGGTGCCGATGGGAGGACTCGGCAGGGATTTTTAGGGTTTGACGGGGATTGAGGTTTTTTGAGGATTGTTGTTGAAGTTGGACGATAAAATGTTAGTATTGCGTATTGATGTATGGAGTGTACTTTAACGAAGCTTGAAGGAGATTTGTGAGATGACTAAAGGACGGATCCTGTTGAAGTTAATATTGGACGAGATTGGGCTCGGAGAACCAAGACTGGACAGCTTTGCGAAAAGGCTTGGACTTCAAAAGAAGGTTTATTTGGTGCAGGTGGCTGGCTTGGATTTGCAGTATCGGTATAACTGGTACCTCCGTGGGCCGTATTGTGCGATTCTCACGGATAACGCCTTCCTCTTGAAAGAGGAGATTGATTCGGGGGAAGATGATTACACAGGATACGTGCTAAGTGATAAGGCGCGAAAACGACTAACAAAGGCAATGGGGATTTGGGAACTTGGGGGGGAGGTTGATAGCGATGAGGAGGAGTGGCTTGAGTTGCTGGCCTCTCTGCATTATTTGAAACATATTGCATATTGGCCTGGAGGCAGAGTAGCAAAAGAGCAGATTTTTGAAAAGCTAATGGATGCGAAACCCAAATTCCGTGGAAAGGAAGCATTCATACAAATGGCGTGGGATAGGCTTGGTGAGTTTGGTTTGGTCGACAAGAAGGTATTAGCCTAGGCGCGTAAGGTGAATGAGCAAGAAGGAATATCGGCACAAGATCATAATTGATCCAGTTCACGGAGATATTGGTCTAAGTGAGTTGGAAATTAAGATTATCGATACCCCAACTTTTCAGCGGCTAAGAAATCTAAAACAACTCGGATTCGCGTCGATGGTATACCCGAATGCAGATTATAGCAGATTTGCGCATTCGCTTGGTGTTCTGCATGTGACAAGCCGTGTTATCGATGTGTTCGAAAGAAAAACGCTGATTACTGATGATACCGACGTACAGAAGTTCAGAGTAGCAGCGTTGCTGCACGATATTGGGCATTACCCGTATTCACACTTGATGGAATTGATTGACTGGGACCGATATGTGTTGAATTATATGAGGAAGAAAGACTCTGGTGACAACGACTGCGCTGGCGATGTCAAGCGGTATCCGAAACATGATAAGCTAGGAAGGTTGCTTATAACAAAAAGGAGGGACATTAGAGAAGTCTTGGAAAAATACGGAATTAGCCCGGAGGAAATTGCGGCGATAATAGAGGGAAAGTATACCGGCATTAACCTGCTACATAAAAGCTTGGACGTGGACAGGATGGATTATCTAGTCCGGGACTCGCTGAATACAGGGGTGCCATACGGGCAAGTGGACATAAACTACATATTGAATAATTTGGATGTGGCAGAAGACCAGGAGATCGTGTTGCGTTCAAAGGCTAGAACGGCGGCAGAGCACCTTCTTCTTGCTCGGTATTTTATGTTTAACACTGTTTATCTGCACAAAACTGTGTTTGGGTTTGAGGAAATCGTGCGAAGAATTATTTTGTTGCTTCTAGAAGGGACGGACGAGATATACAGATCTGGCGGGGAGATTGAGAAGATGGTTTGTGCGGATACGCAGGAGTTTTTAGATTTCCATGATGCGTACATTGACAAGTTCATTGATAAGCACGCGGCGAGTGACGGTAACGAGCCTCTTACGGTCCTATGCAAGTCTGTAAAGATGCGCATACCCCCGAAGTTAGTGTACGAGGTGGTTGACTTATACGACACACAGAGAAGCAACCCGAGCCCTGAGTATATAAAATTTCACACATGCATGGAGAAGGAGTTAGAGGAAATAGCAAGTACGTGCAAAGTCGAGGCACAGTGCTTGATTTGGAGGGAAACTAAGGACGTTGAGTTCGAAGCCCTAAATCCGTTCACGAGTATTTCAAGGGCGCAGGATACCCGGGAGGAGGAGATGAGGGAATTGGTGCGTATTAAAGAACCTTCAGGAGAAATTACCAACTTAGTTGAAGATAAGAAAAGCATTATTCATCATCTTAGTCAATTGGCACTTAAGGTAAGTAGACTCTACGTCGTGGGCGTTGAAGAGAGCAAGGCCCAAGAGATCAGGGAAGAAGTTCAGAAGCGATTATGAAGTCCCGGCGACGGGGGCAGGGTGACTTTCAGCGATACTGGGGGGTCATGCCGCTGAAGGGAAATTGAGAATTGAGAATTATGAATTATGAATGGGGTGGATCCCCTGCTGTTGGGCCAAAGGTGGTGGATTCTCGGGGACAGGCGGAGCTAAGCAACTGCAAAACAAATCACGCTTGCAATCGCGACAAGGTGCGCTAAAATGATGGAATGGAAAGATTTCTTAACAGGATTATATGCGGTGACTGCATAGAGGTTCTGCCCCGCATAGGCGGGGTTGCGGACCTTATTTTTGCGGACCCGCCATTTAATATCGGCTCTAAATATGATAAGTACCACGACAAAGTCGGGCGCGAAAGCTACATTGCCTGGACGGAAGAGTGGATGACGGCGTGCTACGGAGTCCTTAAGAAACACGGCTCATTCTATATCGCGATAGCAGATGAGTATGCCGCGAACGTAAAGATTATCGCCGATGGTTTAGGGCTTTTTATGCGGAACTGGATAGTATGGCACTATACGTTCGGCCAGCAGATGAAGAAGAAATTTGCCCGCTCACACACGCACATTCTTTATTTCGTCAAGGACAAGAAGAACTTTACGTTCAATGATTATGCGGTCCGTGTCCCTTCGGACAGGCAGTTAGTTTATAACGACAAGCGGGCCAATCCGGCCGGCAAGATGCCGGACGATGTCTGGGACCAGTACCCGCGCGTGTGCGGGACATTCAAGGAGCGTGAAGGGTGGCACCCGTGCCAGATGCCGGAGAGTCTTCTTAGAAGAATCATAGCGGCAAGCTCGAACCGAGGGGACTGCGTGCTGGACCCATTCAGCGGGTCGGGCAGCACGGCGGCGGCCGCGTGGCAATTAGGGAGAGATTATGTGGGCGTGGAGATATCCGAGAAATACGCAGAACACGCGAGGAGACGCCTGGCCCAATTGAAGGAACAACGGCCGGACAGCAGCTTTTTGAGTGCCAACGAGCTGAATGAGGTGAAACGATTGGCGGGCGATATGGAGATAGCGGCAGCAAAAATAGCCGGGGACGAAAAACTTCTGGCGATATTTACAAATCAGTTTGCCGTTCGGATGAACAACGGCAGGAAGTACAGGGCGGAGGAGATAGCGACGGCTTTAAGGGATTGAAGGCAGTTGAAAAATGTGGGGCTAAAAAGGATTTTGGCGGTTTGGGCGGGGTTTGCCGTCAGTGCGGTTTTGCTGACTGTGATACAGGCGCCTATTGGCTGGGGGTGGTTGGCGTGGGTGTCGTTGGTGCCGTTTATTCTGGTTTGCAGGCCGGGGGAGAAAAGCTCTCGCTTAGTAATCGCGGCCTATATAGTCTCGCTTATTTACTGGCTTGGGAATTTGTACTGGATATTTCCGGTGACGTGGCCGGGCTGGTTTTTCTTCTGCGCGTACACGGCGCTACTGTGGCCTATACTGGCGTTTTGTGTGCGTTTCTGCAGGGCGAAGGGGGTGCCGCTATTTTTGGCCGCGGCCGTTCTATTCGTCGGTGCAGAACGGCTGCAGGGCCTTCTCTTAGGCGGTTTTTTCTGGCGGTTTTTAGGCCACAGTCAGTACGCCAATATCACCATTATCCAGATAGCGGACATATTCGGCGCGGCGGGAGTTTCGTTTCTTGTAGGGATGGTCAACGGCCTGGCGGCTGAATTGATAATTGCCGGCAGGGAGAACCCCGCACGTGCGGGGCAAGTCAGCAATTTTTTAAAAGCCGGTCTGGTATGTGCCGCATTAGCTGCTACGGTTTGCTATGGCCGGTGGCGAATAGCTCAGTCGGAGGAGTTTGTCGAGGCCGGGCCGTTAGTAGGGTCGGTGCAGTCTAATATACCGCAGTCGGTTAAGCAGACGTTTCAGGCCTCGGAGGCAATATTCGAAGAAGTGCTGGAAAACAGTAAGGCAATTGCGCGGGCGGGTGCGGAGCTTATCATCTGGCCGGAAACAATGGTACAGGCTGTATTAAATCAGGAGGTACACCCGTTCCTGGCTTCCCCGGAAACTCACGAGCTTTACGACAAGGTCATCAGGGAACATGCTAGTGACACGGCCTTTGTACTTGCCGGCGGATACAGGGCGCAACTGCGGCAGCAGGGAGGCTTAACCGGTTCTCTGGCGCGGTATAACTCGGCGTTTCTATACCGGCCGGATGGTGAGCAGTCGGATAAACAGTACAGTAAAATTCACCTGGTTCCGTTTGGAGAGTTTGTGCCGTTTAGGAAGACTTTTCCCTTGCTTTATGATTTGTTGATGCTGTTTACCCCTTATGATTACGATTACTCGCTGGACGCGGGGACAGAATATACGGTCTTTGAGATGACAGGCGGCGCAGGAGAGAACAGCCAAACTTACAACTTCAGTGTCATGATTTGTTATGAGGATGCAGTCCCCGCAATTGCCCGAAGGTTCGCGAGGAGCGAGCAGGGGCAAAAGCGTCTCGACTGGCTGGTGAACATAAGCAACGACGGCTGGTTCGTGCAGCAAAAAAACGGAGAGATTATTCCGAGCACCGAGCTGCCTCAGCACGCGGCTATTTGCGTATTCAGGGCCGTTGAAAACAGGCTTGCCGTCGTGCGGAGCGTCAATACTGGCATAAGCTGCCTGATAGACACGGTGGGGCGGATAAGAAATGGCTTTCAGGGCGGTAATTTGCCGCGTCAGGCCATGGCCCGGAGGGCTTGCGCAGGCTGGTTTGTCGATACGGTTCCGATAGACAGGAGAACCACCTTTTTTAACAAATACGGGCAATGGCTCGATTTTTCTTGTGCGGTGTGTCTTTTTTTGCTAATAATAGTACCGCCCTGCGGGAGATTTATCCGAAATAAAAAATATACTGTCTCTTCGCAGCAACAGCAACATGGAGAATAAGCTCGAAAATATTAAAGGTTAAAAAGTGATGACCGGAAGATTAAGCTCTTATCTTATTTTGACTTTGTCGGTTACCTGCACCATGTTGTTTATATTCGGATGCGGTGAATCGCCGCAAATAAAAATAAGTCATGATTATCCCGATACGGTCTACGTTGACGACCTTGCCTCTGAAGCTACGCAAATTATCCGGGAGGGGTTGGCTGACGACGACTCCGACATCAGGCCCAAAGCCATCGAAGTCGTTGCGGACACCAAGCTAATCAAACTAATGCCCAAAGTAAAGCGATTGCTAAAGGACGAATCTGTGCGGGTAAGGTTCCTGGCAGCTTTGGCTGCAGGCGATTTGGAATACTCCCTCGCCAGAAGCGATGTTGAGCAACTATTGGAAGATGGAGACGAGAACGTCAGAATTGCCGCCGCTTACGCAATGTACAATTTCGGCTCACATGATAACCTCAAGATTATTCGCAAAGCAATAGCCAGCAACGACCAGACCGTCAGAGCCAATGCCGCTTTGCTGTTGGGCAAATGCGGGGACAGGAGTGTACTCAAGTTCTTATGGTGGACGATGGGGCGCAAGGATTCGGCGGACAAAGTCAAATTTAACGCAGCAGAAGCGATAGCGAGGCTCGGCGATGAGCGGATATACCCCAAGTTGTGGGCAATGCTTATAAGTGCTTACCACGACGATAGAGTTTTTGGTGCAGCGGCCATGGGGACACTTGGGACGGCGGAGGCCAGAGACGCCCTGATTACTATGCTGGATGACGACATATTGGAGGTTCGCCTGACTGCAGCCGAGCAGCTCGGTATGCTGGGAGAGACCATCGGAGAGCCGGAAGTGCTCGATGTTTTTCGGAAAAATCTGCTGGCCGGACTGAATAAAAAGGACGTTGAACGCGTTAAGGTGCTGACGGCACTCGCTACAGGGCAAATCTGCACAGAGCCGGTGAGGGAATTTGTGCCTCTGCTTCTGCGAGATGAGTCAGAATACGTCCGTATTGCGGCCGCGAAAGCCGTTTTTCAGTGCAAAATGAAGGACTGAGCTGTCGGGATTTGTTTACTTACAGTGTCATTGTCAAAACTGATTGTTGGCTTTATTTAGGGTATTTGGGAAAAATGGGGGGGTGGGAGCTAAAAATAACTTGACCTTTTCGTGTCAAAAGCGTAAAATGACAGTAATTGTAATGTTATAATAGCCCGATGTGTATCCGTGGCGGCGAGACGGGATTTGAATTGAAAAGTAGTGAAAGGAGCGAGTTTTGAGTACGCTTACGAAGATACTGATACTTTTGTTGACGGTGTCATCATTTATCCTCTGCGGAATCGTTGTAACCTATGTTGGCACCGCTGGTAATTACAAGCAAAAATACGACGACTTAAAGGCCGATAGAGACAGCTTGAGCAAGAAGGTCCGGGCTTTCAAGAAGCAGGTAGATGAGAAGACTGAGCAGAAAAAGCAGCTTGAGGACAAACTGAGCGGTGAAATGGCCGCACTGCAAACACAGATGGGCGAATTACAAGGCGAGCTCAAAAATGCCGAGAGAGAAAAAGCAACCCTGCTTCAAAAGGTAAACAGCTGGGCAAGCATAGTGGAGGATTTCTCCGAAACTAATGATAAGCAAGGGCAGTTGTTGAAAAACACGCTGGAGGAGCTGAACAAAGTTCAGGCTGAGCAAATCAAACAACACAAGGAGCTCAACGAGACCACTGCGGCCCTTGTTGAGAAGATGGCTATAATAGAGACGCTGGAGTCAGAAAAGAGACGCCTGCTGGAAGAAAAGACGGAATTGCAAAGCAGGCTGAACGAATTTCTTCAGCCGTTCGGCAAGGCCTCCGCCGTCGTTGTGCCGGTGACTCCGGACAGGGCCGTAGCTCGACCGGCTCCGATGCCCATACCTGCCGTCAAAGATATCGCCCTGCAGGGACTGGTAAGTGCGGTGGATATGAGGAATTCCATAGCCAGTATCTCCCTCGGCAAAGTAGACGGCGTCAAGGAGGGTATGAAATTCCACGTGACTCGCGGAGACGAGTTTCTTTGCGATATTGTCATTATAGACGTAGACGCCGAAGAGTCAGTGGGTGTGCTTGACCTCGTACAGCAGCAGCCACGAATCGGCGACAACGTATCTACGAGTTTGTAGGTTTCACTCGTAGCCGATAACCGGAAAAGGCAAACGGGTCCCGAAATGCGTTTTGTCGGACTTTGGGTCCCGTGACGAGCCAGAATTAATCGCCCCATTTTGCAGACTGCCAAGCGTCAAAACAGGGTGTTTGCAGCATTTGCGGCGCAGTGCAGAATGGATTTTCTATATTTTATATGAGGTAGGATATGAGTCCGGATGGACAGGTTGGCGGTGGAAGGGCAGTAGGGTCCAATAACCTTTATACGGCCATTCTGGCCTTGGCCGTTGGCGCAGTGGTAGCCACGGCATGTTTCGTGGCCTTTATGTGCCATCAGCAATACGGCGTCATATTTAAAATCCTGTAGCACAAAAAAAAATTGACTATTGACAATTTCGGTTTTTGTCATATAAAGATAGTCAGTTGAAAATCAAGAAGGGATTTGAAAGTGCTGCTGGATACAGTCTTAGGCTGGTTTAGCATGGATATGGGCATCGACCTGGGTACCTGTACTACCCTGGTTTGTGTCCGGGATAAAGGCATTGTCCTCAATGAACCTTCCGTTGTTGCGGTCCGCAGGGGTACCAATATCGTGTTAAACGAAGGCGAGGCGGTCGGTCTGGTCGCGCACGAGATGCTTGGCAAGACCCCCGGTTCAATTACCGCAATAAGACCTTTGAAAGATGGTGTAATCAGCGACTTCGAGATCACCGAGGCGATGCTGGGCTACTTTATCAGGAAGGTTCACGGCCGAGGGGGGCTTGTAAGGCCTCGGGTGGTAATCGCCGTGCCAAGCGGAATAACAGCCGTTGAGCGCCGCGCCGTCATAGATAGCGCCGAACGTGCAGGAGCCCGAAAGGTCTATCTGGTTGATGAGCCAATGGCGGCAGGCATAGGAGCTGACCTGCCAATTACCGACCCCACCGCTTCAATGATCGTGGATATCGGCGGGGGAACCACGGAAGTGGCCATAATGAGCCTGGCTGATATCGCCACGTGCGAGTCAATTCGCACGGGGGGCGACGATATGGATGAGGCGGTGATCAATCATCTCAAAAGGACCTACAACCTGCTTATCGGCGAGTCACGAGCCGAAAAGGTAAAGATACAGATTGGCTCTGCCGCTCCGCTGGAGGAGGAATTGACAATGGAGGTCGCCGGCAGAGACACCATCTCGGGCCTGCCGAGAAAGATTGTTATAACAAGTGAGGAGATACGTGAGGCACTGCGTGAACCTATCGCGGCAATCATAGATACAGTTACGGCAACGCTGGAAAAGGCAGAACCCGAATTGGCCGCCGATTTGATTGACAACGGCGTACACATCTGCGGCGGCGGGGCACTACTGCGGGGAATGGACACAGTACTGGCGAACGCAACGGGCTTGAAGGTCGAAAGAGTTGAGGACCCGCTTAGTTGTGTGGCGCGAGGCACGAGTGTATACCTGCAAAATCTGGAATTGTGGAAAGACACAATGGACCACATTGAGTACGGATGAGAGTAGAGGATTTCCATTTTGCGGGTTTTTATGCCGGAGAAGGGCAAGATGGAAATCCAGGAACATGACTGATTGACAACGTGATAGCATCGTATCTGGCCATGGACGGGATACGAGTGGCGAATATGACAAGGAAGCAAACCAGAATTTGGGTTCCCAAGAGCAATAAAAGGCGGTTGGGGTCCGTTTCCAGACGAATGGTATTTACCTGGTTTGCGTTGGCCGGGTTAATTTTGCTCGTTGCCCCACAGAGTTTCACCGGCAAGTTTCAGTTTGCTTTCGCTCGGATTTTCTACTGGCCTCTAAGCATCGGCAGAAACATCTCGCTTTCTGCACGTACGCGGCAGCCGCTTACAGACGCTGTCAGCCAAAGAGAACACAACCAGCTGCAGAATCATCTTGCCAACATTACGGAAGAGTTGCTGCAAAAACACAGAAGGGTCGAAGAACTGTCGGGGCTGCGCGATAGATTATACGCCCTGCAGGGTGCAAAGCTGATGCTTGCCGATGTAATCACAGGCTCAATCAGCGGAGAAAACAGGCTTATCATCAATCGGGGCGAGAGCGACGGGCTGGCTATGGGGCAGTTCGTTTTGGGCGACAACAGTGTCATCGGAACCATATCGGAGGTCTCAGCGCGCACATCCATGGCCAGGTTGATTACCGACCCGGCATCCAACATTGGAGCAAGAATCGTGGGATTAAACGTAGAAACGGTAATACAGGGCGACGGAAAAGATTCGGTCAAGGTGCAACTTCTCTCGATAAAACACAAAGTGAGAGTAGGCGACGACGTTTATGCCTGCAAAAAGCCGGGATTCCTGGATGCACCTATAAAGATAGGGACAGTTGCCGAATGCAAGAGGGACGATGAAAACCCCCTGCTGTGGGATATAACGGTCAAACCTGCCTGTGATATCAAAAAACTAACCGACGTAGCGATTATCATAATGAATCCGCAACAGTAATCGGAGATACAAAATGCGGTGGCTTAGGTTTGCCGTTTTTATTCTGATCGTTACCGTGCTGCAAGCCGGTATGGTCGAAATAATTGCTGTGACGCGGTGGAACATCAGACCCGATTTGTTATTAATCCTTTTGGTGTTCTTCTCTATTTACTGTAACACATCAGAAGCAATCATAACCAGCTTCACGATAGGTTTTGCTGCTGATATTATTAGTGGGGCGATGGGCTCGCAAACGCTAAGCTTTGGGCTTTTTGGCACTTCGCTGGCATACCTTCACCGCGTTGTCTCCATCAGGAAGATAGCATATCAGTCGGTTGCGATATTTATCACGGGTGTTCTGGCCGGGACTCTGGCCTACTTATTAAGCCTTCTTAAAGGCCAGCCGGCCTCGCCCAATATATATGCTGTCGTCTTTGGGACAAGCCTGTATTCAAGTCTGGTGGGACCGTTTTTTTTCTTGCCGTCAGCCTGGTGGATGCGTATAAAGACACATCGTTTCAGAAAAAGCTAAAAAGCAAGATATGTACGACAAACGGGTAAAAATCTTTGTAATTTTGATTGCAGTTCTTTTGCTTTTCTGTCTGGTGCGTCTGACGCAAATGCAGCTGGTATCCGGCTCGTTTTACCGCGACAAAATCGCAAAGTTAAAGCTCCAAAAGGGCCTGTCCCGACAGCTTAAGACCATACGGGGGCAAATCCTCGGCAGGAAAGGCGAAATATTGGCCGCCGATGAACCGGAATTCCAGCTTCATATCAATTACGCGCTTAGCCGCTTTATGGATGAACGTGTTCGAGAAGGCAGGTTGCAGCAAGCGGCGAGAGAACATAGTGCAGACCTTGCACAGGCCGGCATTCAGCAAGAGCTGCAAAGCAAGCTGAAGAACCTGGAACAGATAATAGGCAAGTGCGTCTATTTTGGTTTCGAACGTGCGGAGATTGAGGACCGAATAAGGACAATAAACGACAGAACATGGAATTTGCGGAGCTTTCTGGCGTGGGTACGAAATGGTCCCGACCCGAATATACTTGAGAAATATAATGGTCAGATAAACAGTATTCCGCAATCTAAGGCGCTTGCCGATTTTGAAAAGAAATTTCCAGACCAGGACCAGCGGCTGCTGCTTACAGCTAAAGTCGATTACATCGCGGAGATGGACAAAAGCTGGCGGCTGCTGGAGTTGAAAACTGATGACGACATCTTTACCGCTCAACTGGAGTTTATGGATATTGACGGGATCAGCATTTTGCCCAGAGCGCATAGATTTTACCCCTATGGTTCGGTTGCCGCTCAGACAATAGGCTGGGTAGGCCCTGCGACACAGAAACAAGATTTAGAGCTTTTTGAAGGCGACAAACTATCAAGGTATTTGAGCGATGAAGTCTGTGGACGGGAAGATGGGGCGGAATATGTTTGTGAAGCCGTGCTGCGCGGCAGGCGCGGGCAGGTCGTTTACGATATAGACCAGGAACTGGTAAATCGTACAGAGAGCCGGTTCGGCAAGGACATAACACTTACGCTGGATATCGAGCTTCAGCGGAGAATAGAGGAATATCTGGCGGACTGCAGCCATAATTCGAATTGTCAGGCGCCAATGGCGGCGGTCGTGATTGATGTTTCGACGAGTGACATTCTGGCGCTGGTTTCGATGCCGGTTTTCGATTTGAACTACATCAGACGAAACTATGGGGCCGCCCTGCTTGATGCGAATGAGCCGCTGCGAAATCGGGCACTAAATAAGCAGTACCCGCCCGGCTCAGTTGTCAAGCCGCTGATTCTTATCGCGGGTCTTGAGTCCGGCAAAATCAGCCCGGATGAGATCATCGGTTGTCCCGCCAAGAAGGCGCCGGCGGGATGGCCAAGCTGCTGGCTGTACAACAGATTTTCCTGGACGAGTCATGATGATAGGGGGCCAAATTACGCCCGCAACGCAGTCAAGGGAAGCTGCAATATTTATTTTTCCCGGCTGGCCGACAGAATCGAGCCTTCGGTCCTGCAGGGCTGGCTGTTTGCATTTGGCTACGGGCGAAAAGCTCCACTTGCTCCAGCCGCTGTTCGCCAGACGAAACAAAAAAGAGATATGAGGCAGGCGTCCGGTGTAATCTCAACCAGTAAGCCTCAAGGACCAATATCGGCTCTTGAGCAACTACCTGTTCTTGCAGCGGGAGAGAGAAGATACTTCGGCATAGGACAGGGTAATTTACGAGCTACGCCTCTGCAGGTAGCCAATGCAATGGCGGCAATTGCGCGGGGAGGTTTCTATAGAGCCCCTCGGCTGTTTATTGAGGACGCAAACGGCCCAAGCCCCGACGCAATCAATCTAAATATCTCGGCGGCGACTTTGGATGTTGTCCGAGATGGCATGAGAGCCGTTGTCAGCGAACCGGAGGGCACGGCTTACAATGAATTTGCCCCGGCGGATTTTGCGTGGCAGGGTATAGAGGTTTTCGGCAAGACCGGCTCAACGGAGGCCCCGGATAATGCGTGGTTTGCCGGTTTTGCTGAAGACGGGGCAGGCCGAGGCATCGCGATTGCGGTTGTCGTCGAGGGGGGCCAGCACGGCTCAAGCGACGCAGGCCCCTTGGCCCGTGACATTATCCAGTTCTGCATCGACGCCGGATACATCGGGGTAGCTCAAGCTGAAGTTGCGATTGATTAAGAGGCCGGAGACACGCAGCAGGTTTTCAAAATGGTGTTTGGTCACGGATAGGTCAAGGTTAAGGTTGGTGTTTTGCAATACGCACCGAATGCTCCTTCTTGCCTTCCGGTACTCGGAGGTAGTTCAGGGTTTTTTCGAGGATTTTGGCGGCGACGGGGGAGGCTACGATTCCACCTGTATAGCCTTTGCCGAGGGCCTTGTTTGGCTTGCGGATTGAGACCAGGACGACGACGGCAGGGTCTTCGGCCGGGGCGCCGGCCACAAAGGAGGCGACGCAGTCGTTTTCGGAATAACCTCTTTCAGTGCTCTTGGCGATATCGGCGGTTCCGGTCTTGCCGGATACCTGCCATTTTTCGAGCTTCGCCCTGAACCCGGTGCCCTCATTGACTACGCCGGTCATTGCCTCGCCGACGACCCATCGGGCGACCTCGGGCTTGATGGCGAAGCCGAAGGCCGGGGGCTGGCTTTTTAGTTTGATGATTTCGCCGTTGTTATCGACCATTGCCTTGACAACGTAAGGGCGAACCTGACGCCCGCCGTTGGCAAGTGTACAGAAGGCCTTAATCAATTGCATCGCCGTTACAGAGATTTCCTGACCGAAAGGTATTCGCGTCACGCTATAGCCTGTCCATTTGCCCACAGGCGCAAGCAGGCCCTCGGCCTCGCCGGGTAAATCGAGCCCCGTCTTTTTGCCGAAGCCGAAATGCTTTAGGCCTTTGTAGAGCCGGTCTTTACCGAGTCTTTGTCCGATTTTGGCCATTCCTATATTGCTTGATTTGACCAGAATCTGTCGCACCGTCATATTGCCGTATTGTCGGTCCCTGTATTCGCCGATTCGGCCAAAGCCTTTGCCGCGGTAGCTCCCGTTTTCGCAGAAAATTTGCTCATCAAGACTCACAGCCCCGGCATCGACCGCGATTGCTGCGACAATCGGCTTTAGGATACTGCCCGGCTCAAACGGGTCGGTTATGGCGCGATTGCGGAAATGATTCGGGTCGGTTGAGCCGGTCTGGTTAGGGTCAAAATCGGGCAGCGAGACCATTGCCAAGATCCCTCCTGTCTTTGGCTCAGCGACGATGGCGACGGCCGCTTCGGCCTCGTAGCTTTCATATTGGCTTACAAGTTCGGCTCGTGCAATCTGCTGGATGGCAGCATCGATGGTAAGAATGAGTCCGGCCCCGTCACTGACAATGCCGTTTTGCTGTTTTGGCCGTATGGGCCGACGAAATGCATCGGCAAAGAAGATGTTCTGTCCAGACAGGCCGCTGAGTTCCTTTTCATACTGTAACTCAGTGCCCGCCAGGCCGCGATTGTCCAGGCTTGTGAAACCAACGACGTGTGCGGCCAGGAGACCCATCGGATAATGTCTTTGCCAGTCGGATTGAGTGCCGATGCCATAGACTTCACGGGCGGCGCTGCACTGACCTGAATCGGCTCCGACCTTGATTTTTGCAAAGCCTGGGTTCTTGCTTTCGGTGATAATTCTGCAGATTTCGTGCGCGCCTATATCCAGTATCGGCGCAAGCCTGGTGGATGTGGTCTTAGGGTCTTTTATAATTCGCGGCTCGGCAAAAATGGTTTGAATTTTGTTGCTGGCGGCAAGGACCCTGCCTCGACAATCCAGTATCACACCGCGTTGGGGCCTCTGCGTTGCAAGAGCCTGCTGCTGCTTTACGCAAGCGCGAGTGTAGTGGTCACTTTTGAAATACTGTACGTAAAGGCACCGAGAAGCCAGTGCCAGAAGTGCTGCAATCAGAAGGACAAGCAAGAGGATGATAGTGCGAACGCTTTTCAATTTCTCATTTCCCAACAGCCAGGCCCTAAAGTTCCGTTTTCCCGGTTTCCAAGCGCAGCAATTGCTGCGTTTTAGGTTGCTGCAATGAGGCTCAAAACAGGGTCTTCGTCAATGATCAAGACGCTGCGAGACAGCGGCGGGATTTATCAAACTTTCCAACCGCAGCTGTTTGTTGCCAAGTTCCTGTTTTAACCGGCTCTGTTCGGCCCTGCACGTACAGAGCTTGTAGAAAGTGCGATTGTTGATGCTGCGGAGATGAACGGCGAAAATCGAAACAGCCGCGAAATAAAAAACAACAAAAACAAAACAAAATCGTGAACTCATGCAGCGTTATTGACAGCTAATAATCAGTAATCCAACTATCAGGCGATGTGCCTTACCGGGCCGGCAATTTCAAACGCATACCAACCGTGAGTGTGTCCTCGTCATCTATAATGTGGGCATTTAGTTTAGCTATTTCGTTGTAGCGGCTGCCGTCTCCAAGCTTATCGGCGGCAATTTCCCATAGGCTGTCCCCCTCCCGTACAACATATACTCTGCTTTGCCCTGCCTTCCTGCCGCCGGATGTAAGTCGCTTCTGGCCTATGGATTTGACCTTCTCGAACAGTGTCGTTGAAAAAACATTTTCAATCCCGCTTTGCTCAGGTTGCGAGGCCGACAGCGGCGGTATGGCAAGTCTTTGCCCGGGATAGACCTCGTCGGGCGATTTCAGCAGTTTGCGATTGGCCCGGAATATCCTGCTGACATTCACATGTCTGTTGCCCTCCTGGGAACCATAAATCTTTACGGCAATGTCAGCGAGACTATCACCCTCACGAACAACATAAACCCTGGGCGAGGGGGCCTTGGCAGGTTTGGCTTTCTTAACGTCATTTTTTTGGGCGATAGGCGGGGGAGGTGGTATCGGCGCACTTGTTCGCTTGATTTCAACGCTCTGACTGGTCTGTTTCATTGCTGATCCGTTTTTCGGCAGGGGCATTTCAAAGCGCATTTGGGGATTATTCCCGGCAGGGCGGGCAGCGGTTAGGGATTGCTTAGAAGTCGGTCGGACCGGACCGATAAGCTGACGGTTGACTTTGCGCTCCTTTGTGGCAATACCCGGCGGGTTGTTCTGCGAACTGACAATGTTTGTGGTCAGCTCATTGTTGTTACCGTCTTTGCTAAAGCTGGGAACACCATTGATTATAAATGCAATTATGAATATAAAGACCAGTCCTAACAGCAATCCAATTTTGGCGTCGGAAGTCATAAACGAAACTCCATTTTCATTTTTTGTTCTATTGTCTCCGGGCTATCCTTAACTTCGCGCTCCTTGCTCGGGCGTTTTTTGCTATTTCCTCTTGTGACGGGACAATTGGTTTCTTAGTGATAATCCTGTACGTGCCCCTTTTTGCGTTGTCTCTAAAATCGTTCTTAACTAATCTATCTTCCAGGCTGTGGAAGCTAATAATCGCTATGTGGCCGTTTTCCTTTAGCAGCGGCGGCGCCGAAACAAGCAGCCTTTCCAGGTTCTGAAGTTCGTTATTGACCGCAATCCTCAGCGCCTGAAAGGTTCTGGTTGCCGGATGTATCCTGGTCTTTCGCTTTTTGGCCGGGCTGCCGAGGGCCCTGCAGACTATCGCTGCCAGTTGGCCGGTTGTGGTTATCGGCTGGCTCCGGCGATGCTGTACAATAAATCTTGCAATCCGGCGCGAGGCCCTGTCCTCGCCGAATCTGTAAATCAAATCAGCCAAGGACTTTTCATCTGTTTTATTAACTATATCGGCAGCGGTGGTCTTTAATCTTTTGTCAATTCTCATGTCGAGCGGCATATCCTCAGCGAAGCTCAGCCCCATCCCGACATCGGCCAACTGGGCCGAGCTGACGCCCAAATCCGCCAATATAAAATCGACCTTCTCTATGTCCTGTTTACCGAGGTGCTCTGTAAGCAGGGAGAAGTTCTCACAAATAAGAAAGACCTTACAAGCAAGGTCTTTTAATTTCAAATGGGCCCTTTGGATAGCGTCTTTATCGACATCCAAGCCAACGATCACTCCCTTAGGGCCCAACTTTTTGCCGAACAGGAAACTATGACATCCCTGTCCAATGGTCACGTCGACCATCACCCCATCCGGCGGTAAGTTTATCTGTTCGGCCAAGATTTCAGCAAGAACCGGAATATGTTCAACCGCCGAGCCGTTCACTTCTTAATCAGAAAGCCCGATTTTGTGCTCTCTCGCAATAATACGCTTCTGTAATGTTAAAGACCAAAAACACCATTTACTGGGCCTTAGCCCACGGTTACTGCGTTTTTCCGTTCTTTAAGCTGATCAACATGGAATGAAAATCCAATGTTGGAAAACGGCTTTCCGAGCCTCTTCACCCGCTGGAGTCGTTCCTTTAGAATCGCCAGTGAAGCAAAGGCCTCCTCATCAACCGGCCTTTGGCCTGCAAGAGTTCTCTCTACGATTTGCCAATGATTCGAATCCATCCTTGTCATTCGCCTCCACTGAAAAAGTCAAAGCTCTTCATTCTGCCTTTGCAGGACAACCTGCCTGGCCTGCGACATCTGCTTCTGGTACTGGGCCATATGGTCGGCAAGATATTGCTCCCAGTCTTTGCTGTTCCACAGTTCGATATGGTCCCTGACGCCGACCAGCGTCACATGGTCTTTCAACCCGGCTCTTGTGCGCAGCCTCTCATTCAGCAACAGTCGGCCCTGCCCATCCAGCTCCACCCTGCTGGCCAGGGCGAAGCTCATCCGCTCGAACGCCACCGCCTCATCCGGGGCGGTGGTCTCGGGCGCAACCGCAAGGGCTATCTGCTCGAAATATTTCTCAGGATACAGACAAAGTATGCCGTTGGCGCCGAGTACAACATAGAAATTGTTGCCGTGCTCCTCCGCGTCAATCTGACTCCGCAGCTTGTTGGAAATGAGGACCCTGCTCTTGCTGTCGACTACGTGTTGATATTCGCCTGTTAATAATAGCATGGCAATCGTCCCACTTATCGTTCTCGCAATGGGAGACTATACCACTTCTTACCACCAAGTCAACACATAAAAATGATTTTTTTAAAAATTTTTCGAAATTTTATTATAGGACGTTGGTCCCAGGAAGCTAACTGGCGTAGATAGAAGCGCTTACAGGAACGACGGCTATTGGATTGGGCTGGTTATTTTTAACGGTTTTCTGGGGATTCTTAGCAGCAACCTGTAAATTCCGCACAAACATACTCGCACGATGCCGATCTTGGCGCGTCAGGCTCACCAGAACTCCGGATTCCTGCTTCTGCGGCAATGGTAGCCCGCCAGATGGTGTGTAGCAGAGACTACTATCTCTATGTCGGGGAAACGGCTGGAACTCCTCTGGGAAGGGCTTAGTGCCAGGACAATATGATAAAAGCGGGTGGCGGGGATCGAACCCGCGTGACCAGCTTGGAAGGCTGGAGCTTTACCACTAAGCTACACCCGCAGTGCGATTTACTATTTACTATCTACTGTTTATTATTTACTATCGGCTACTGAATTATAAGTAATCAACGGTTAATTATCAATGGTCAACGGGAAATCAAGATGAGTATTGCGGAAATAGCTGCAGCGGCCAAGGCGGCGTCGATTCAACTGGCGGCGGTCAAGACCAAGGTCAAGAATAAGGCATTGGCTGAAATTGCCGAGGCCCTGAGGCAAAATAGTGCAGAAATAGCCTCAGCCAACAAGCAGGACCTGGCCGATGCCGGGAAAAGCAGTCTGTCTGCACCCCTGCTGAAGCGTCTAAAGTTTGATGAGCAAAAAATCGCCGATGTACGAGCAGGTATTGAGAGCTTGATTAAAATCGACGACCCTGTGGGCAGGACAATCTCTGCGACTGAGCTTGACGAAGGACTGGAACTCTATAAAGTTAGCTGCCCTATTGGTGTTGTAGGCGTTATTTTCGAATCCCGGCCGGATGCCCTCGTGCAAATCTCGACCCTTTGCCTAAAAAGCGGCAATGCCGTCCTGCTGAAAGGCGGAAGCGAGGCACAGCATACTAATAAAATCTTGGCCGATGTCATTTCCCGTGCCTCCGAGAAGGCTGGTATCCCCAAAGGTTGGCTCGGATTGATGGAAACCCGTGCTGAGGTCACAGAAATACTGAAAATGGACCAATACATTGATTTGCTCGTACCCCGAGGCAGCAATGAGTTTGTCCGCCACATAATGGATAATACAAATATACCCGTATTAGGCCATGCTGAGGGAATATGCCACGTTTACGTGGACGCAGAGGCCGAATTGGATATGGCGGTAAAGATAGCCGTTGATTCCAAGTGCCAGTATTGTGCTGTCTGCAATGCGGCCGAAACCCTGCTTGTGGATGAAAAAGTCGCTGGAGACTTCCTGCCGAGGATTAAAACCGCGCTTGACCAGGCGAACGTTGAGATTCGCGGCTGTGAGCAAACGGCCTCGATAATTCAGGTAGAGCCTGCAACCGAACAGGATTGGTCGACAGAGTATCTCGACGAGATAATCTCGATAAAGGTAGTTGGCGGTTTGGATGAGGCGATTGGGCATATAAACAGGTTTGGCTCCGGCCATACTGATGCCATAGTGACGGCTAATAAGGCAAATGCGGCCGAATTTATGGACCTGGTTGATTCGGCTAATGTGTTCTGGAACTGCAGTACGCGCTTTAGCGATGGATACCGTTTCGGACTCGGCGCTGAGGTTGGAATAAGCACCAACAAGATACATGCGCGCGGGCCTGTGGGTATGGAGGGGCTCTTAATATACAAATGGAAGCTTTTGGGTTCCGGCCAGATTGTAGCTGATTATTCCGGCAGTGGCGGCAAGAAATTCACGCACAAGAAACTAAATAAGGATTGCGAACTGTAGATGCGGGATTTTACTAACGCAAAGAAGATTGTCGTCAAGATAGGCACCAACATACTTACGAAGGAAGGTACTATCGAAATCGACATCGGCTATGTCAGCCGAATCGCCCGCCAGATAAGCTCTTTACTTCAGACCGGCAGGCAGGTCGTAATCGTCAGCTCAGGTGCCATCGGCATGGGTGCCGGGCAACTTGAGATGGTTGACAAAGTGCAGGGTATAAAGATGCGTCAGGCCTGTGCGGCAATCGGCCAGCCGCTTTTGATGGCGGAGTACCGAAAGTCATTCGCCCGCTATGGCGTCACCGTTGCCCAGGTTCTGCTAACTGCCGAGGTGCTCAACAACAGAAAGACCTATCTGAATCTTCGCAGTTCGATTGAGACGCTGCATAAGCTGGGCGTTGTCCCGATTCTCAACGAAAACGACAGTGTGAGCACTGATGAAATCGGCACGGCCTTTGGTGATAATGATAAGTTAGGAGCTCTGGTCGCCAGTAAAATCGACGCGGATTTGCTGATTATGCTAAGTGACATCGATGCCCTTTATGACAAGGACCCGCGGAGGTTCAAGGACGCTGAAGCCGTACCGGCCGTCTATGAGATAACCGAGAAAATCATCAAAAGCGCCGGCGGCAAGGGGAGCAGGCACGGAAGCGGCGGAATGAGAACCAAAATAGAAGCCGCAAAGATAGCCTCCAACGCGGGCTGCCGGATGGTCCTGGCTGACGGCAGGCTGAAAAACGTCATTGGCCGGATTGTCGCTGGCGAGCAAATCGGCACCGTCTTTATGCCAAAACGAAAGCTCAGCAATCGCGCAAGGTGGATTCTAAATAGCACGACTGCCGGGACAATAAATATCGACGAAGGCGCGGTGCGGGCCGTTAAAAACCGAAAAAGCCTTCTGCCAAGCGGCGTAATCTCCATCAAAGGGACATTTGAGGCCGGAGCGGTCGTTATGCTCAATGACAACGCCAAGGCCGTTACGAATTTCAGCAGTGCCGAGCTGAAGGCCTTGGCCGGCAAACACAGCACTGAAATAAAAAAGATTCTTGGACCTGGTAGAAGGGATGTCGTCGCTATACCGGAAGACATCGTCTTTCTGGATTATTGATGACAGGTGCGGTCTGGCCAATATCGCATGGATGACATTGTGAGCAAGATCGAATCTATAATACTGGGCATGTTTTTCGGTTTTCTGCCGCTGTTGCTTTGTGTTGCTGCGGCTGGTTTTGTAAATGTCGTATATTTTGAGGAAAAGGGCATTGCATACTGGGCGTTAGGGGGACTGGGCGTTGGCCTAATCATTGATACTATATTCGTAAAAAGCTGGGTTAAGAAGGCCTATCAAATGAACACCAAAGTGCTGGCGGCGATTTATATTTTCTACTCGATAGGGGTATTTGGCTTTTGCATGGGGATACCGATACTTAACTTTCCCGTGGGTATGATGGCCGGTATTTATACCGCCAGGAAGATGTATCATATAAAGGCCGGGATGGGAGAATGTGATCGAAATATCAGGAGGACCTCCATGTTTACGGCTCTGGTTATGGTGCTGATATGTTGTTTGCTGACTTTGTGGGCGCTTGTCGGACAGATGATAGGTTACAGATTTGAAACGCCGGTTCTGTCATTTACATTTACGGTGCCAATATTTTTTGGCGTGGTATTTACAGGCGGGGCCGCCCTGGTTTTATTGCAGTACTGGCTGACTAACAAGACGGCAAGGCTTGCCCTTAGGTTTTCGGCCACTGAGTGAAATTCAGCGTTGACAAGAATTGTCCAATAATTAATAATCATCGGTCAATAAATCGGCCGAAGTGGCGGAATTGGCAGACGCGCGGGATTCAAAATCCCGTCCTGGCGACAGGGTGAGGGTTCGAGTCCCTCCTTCGGCAGTTATCTCGAAAGCAGGCAAATGTGAACTGAAATTCAAGGCCAAAGCAGAGAACTCAATATATTAGCCTTATTTGATTATGGGAGACTATTATGAAAATTAGAGAACACACATTAGCCGTTATAATCTTGCCACTGGCTGTTTTAGTGATAGCTCTGGCCGGGTGTGCAGATGGGACAAAAGCTGCCAAATCCGTAGGCACAACAGTACCGGCGGATGATGAGATTTGGTGCAAGGTTGAGGGTGGTGAACTGATAAAAGGCAAACCCGGCTTCTGGCGTTTGAAACGAGATACCAACGGCGTGTGGTGGTTTCTCTCACCTGAAGGCAAACAGGAATTTCTAAATACAGTAACAACCGTTCAGCCGTTTCAAAAAGGACGCGATGTAAACGGGCCGCATTACGTAAGCGGAGACTACAAAGGCCCAACGGATGTTGAGATATGGAACGTTGACTCTGACGATTTGGATGAGTATCTCGATGAGTGGGCGGCTAAAACAGTTGAGCGAGTGAAAGATGCCGGCTTTAAGGCTCTGGGAGGGTGGTGCCAGCCGGTTTTCCACAGACATGATGTGGCAATCTCGCGATGCCTGAGTGTCTGGTCTTGGGTGGGCAAAGGGAGCAAACTGTTCTACGAACCCGACTGGCCTCAAGCCGCGGAAGAGATTATCAAAAAGCAGGTTGTTGGGCTTCGTAACAATACTAATCTCGTCGGTTACTTCATCGACAACGAGTTGGGCTGGAAGGAGGATTTTGGTGCTGCAGACCGCTATTTCAACGACCTTGCGCCTGACAATCCTAACCGCCGGGAGGTTATGAAGGTAATTGTGTCTCTCTGGCAGACAATCGAAGATTTTAATCGGGAGTGGGATACTGCAATAAAGAGCTGGGATGAACTCGACAGATGGACCAAGCTGCCTAAATATCCGGCCAGAACCCGAGCGCGACTTAAAGAGGCGTGGCTGCTGCATCTGGGAACGGATTACCTGAGCCTGACGACAAAGCTGATTCGTCAGTATGACCCCAACCATTTGATACTCGGTGTACGATTCAAGGGTTCTGCGCCACGGCAGTTGTTTGAGGCATCAAGAGACTACACCGATGCAATGTCAATTAATGTTTACGCCTCTGATGCCAAACTCGGTAGAGAGATGTTTGAGTCGATGTATGAACTGTCGGGACAGCCAATAATTATTACGGAATATGGCTTTCATTCTATCGACGGACGAAGCGGCAACCGGAACCGCAGCGGCTTTATATGGGGACACGTCATCGACCAGCAGGCTAAGGCCGACGGCTACAGGCTCTTTACCGCCCGGTTTGCCAGAGTCCCGTATATCATCGGTGCCGACTGGTTTCAATGGAACGACGAGCCGCCATCCGGCCGGGGAGACGGGGAGGACGTCGATTTCGGCATCGTTGATGTTTACGACAGGCCCTACGAGCATATGGTCGAGGCCATTCGTCAGACAACACCCTTACTTAATGATTTGCACGCCAACAGCTTCAAGGACAAGCGGGAAGATATCTGGCAAAAACCGGCCGGTGGTAAGCTCGGGTTTTGGGCACCGTATCTGGACAAAGCGCCCACGCTCGATGCGGACCTGGATGACTGGCCGCAGCAGGCCTTGATACCGAAAATGCAGTACTTGGAGACAGTTGGTATCGAACGGGCCGACCAGCTCAAGGAACCAGGTGTATATCTTGGCTGGACGAACGAGGGGCTGTATCTCGGGCTGGAGGTCTTCGACAAAGATGTCGATGGTTATACTCTTAACGAAGAATCAATCAAACATATTTGGAGAAGCGGGAGCTTTGACTTTATCGAGGTGTGCTTTTCCACCCGGCCTGCGGCCGACGAGAAGTACTGGTATGACCAACATTGTCATAGTTTTCTGTTTATACCGGATACCCATTCAGGCAAAGCCGGCACGGTCCTCCAGTGGCACCGTCCCTGGGATACACTTGAGGAGCATCTGATCCCTCACCCCGACATAGAACATGCTCTTGCGGTCCTTTCAGGTCGATACATAGTCGAGCTGTTCATCCCTGCCAAGGCCCTCAATGGATTTGACCCGCAGGCCCACCCCAAGATTGCGGGCAATATCTTCATTCGAAACTGGCAGCCGAGAATAGACTACTTCTGGGCATGCAGTGAATCAAGCCCCCCAAGCAAATGGGGCAAGATAAGGCTTGTCAGATAGCCAACTTTGCCGGTATAGAGCTGGTCGGCAGTTTATTTCTTCTTGAAAGGCCTTTGTCGTATTAGCTTTCGCAACGGAGCTAACGCGGAAATACCTTGACAGAGACTGTTAATTTTTGTATGATGGTCTTATTCATTCGGAGTCTTTTTTTGGCACAAGGAGGATGAAAAAAGCCGCTTTATTGAATATTTTGTTAGTTATTTCGGCCTTGGTTTTCTCCGGCTGCGGGAAGGCCGGGCTTAAGGACCCCGTCTTTTTGCCGGGTACTGAGGAGACTTTTTCGCCAGTAACAGATACTCCGCCTGCCCCAAAGTTCAGCAATGGTGATATTGTCAGATACAGGATGCTGCCTGACAAGCGGGGCATAATGATGAGCCCTGACTACAAATACCTGCCCAATATGAAAACCTGGTACTGCGTAGTGGATTTTTACCCTTCGACAGCTCTGATTCATCTTGATTTTTCACAGTTCGACAACTATGAACGAAGATACGTATATGAATTCGAATTGGAGCTGGTACGAAAATTCAGCAAATACGACCAACACAGAAGAAACCGCTGGATTAGACAGTAGTCAGATTCAGTTCTTATTTAGTTACAAAGGGTGACAGTTCGCGGAGTTTGTTCACGATTTCGGGCATTTTTTCGATTGTGTAATCGACCTCTTCTTCGGTGTTGTATCTGCTTAGGCTGAAACGAATTGAGCCGTGGGCTGCGGTGAAGGGCACGCCCATCGCGCGGAGGACATGGGATGGTTCGAGTGAGCCGGACGTGCAGGCAGAACCTGAGCTGGCGCAGATGCCGTATTTATCGAGCATAAGGAGGATGGCCTCTCCCTCGATGTACTCGAAGCTGATGTTGCTGGTATTGGGCAGGCGATTGTCTTTATCGCCGTTAAGCCGACAATCCGGACACTTCTGCAATATGGCGGTTTCAAGCTTGTCCCGAAGATATTTTATCCTGTGATTTTCCTGCTCGATATTCTTGGCCGCCAATTCACATGCTTTGCCCAGCCCGACTATGCCGGGAACATTTTCGGTACCGGCCCTGCGTCCCGATTCCTGATGTCCGCCCAGCATATACGGTGCCAATCTTGTGCCCTTCCTGACGTACAGGGCACCCACGCCCTTCGGGGCGTGCAGTTTATGGCCCGAGATGCTCAGCAAATCGATGCGACTTTTCGCCAAATTCAACGGTATCTTTCCAATCGCCTGCACAGCGTCTGTGTGAAATACAGCGGCCTTGCCGGCGGCCATCTCAGCTATTCTTTCAACCGGAAATACGACGCCGGTTTCATTGTTTGCATACATTATCGTAACAAGAGCGGTATCATCATCGATTTGTGTTTCAAGCTCATCCAAATCAAGCCGTCCCTGCTTGTCAACCGGTATTTCGACAACCGTATACCCGTGATTTTCCAGACCCCGGCAGACCTGCAGAACAGCAGGATGCTCAACTCTCGAGGTAATGACTTTGCGTTTGTTTGGTAGGGCCGCAAGCGTTCCCTTGATGGCCGTATTGTCACTTTCGGTCCCACAGCTTGTAAATATAACTTCGCTCGGGTCACATCCAAGCAGCTCGGCTACCTGCTCACGGGCCTTGCGGATTTTGCGTCCGATTTGTCCGCCGAACGTATGCATACTCGAAGGATTGCCGTAAAGCTCGCAGAACAACGGCTTCATCTCTTCGAGCACTTCCTCAGCGACTTTAGTTGTAGCGTTATTATCAAAGTATATGGTTTTCATGGTCATCCTCTGTGCTGATGAGGCTGCTGCGACGAATCCGTCTCTTCCTCGACAAATAGTGATTCCGAGACGAATTCTCTCAGTTTGGCTTCGACGACATCTTTCATTGTGAACTCGGTCAGCATGCACTGGGCGCACATGCCTCTAAAGGCAACGATTACCTTGTCCCCTTCGACGTCTATCAACTCGATATTGCCCCCGTGTGCTCGTAGCGCGGGCCTTATTTGCCCGTTTATCGTCTGTTGAATCAATTGTATCTTTTGAATGTTGGTTAGCCTGCCGGCCCATCGAGGTGCTGTTTCATAGACCTGTCCTGCCTTGTCGCCCTGAATTTCTTCCAGGATTTTTTCGATTTCGCCCTGGCATCCGCCGCAACCGCCGCCGGCCTTGCAGTAGTTAGTTACCTGTTCGACGGTTGTGAGGTCATTTTCGCGGATTACGCGTTCGATTTCATTTTCAGTGACGCCAAAGCACGTGCAGACCACTTTACCCTCGAGCTCGTGCTTCTTTTTACCGCCGCCGCGATAATTTTCAATCGCCGCCTCGAGCGCTTCCCTGCCCATAACAGAGCAGTGCATCTTCTGCTCCGGAAGCCCTCCGAGGTAATCGGCAATATCCTTGTTAGTGACCTTCGCTGCCTCGTCAATGGTCATACCCTTAATGAGCTCGGTCAGTACGGACGAGGTTGCGATTGCACTGGCACAGCCGAACGTCTTGAATTTTGCGTCCTTGATTTTCCCGTTTTCATCGAGTTTGAACGTCAGCTTCAAGGCATCGCCGCAAGCAAGTGAACCCACCTCACCGACACCGTCAGCGTGTTCTATCTCTCCGACGTTTCGCGGGTGGAAAAAATGGTCTTTAACCTTATCTGTATAATCCCACATACCTTTTTTACCCTTGGCTTGCCTTGAGTGCTTGTTCGAAGTCGGCAATTATATCATCGATGTGTTCGGTACCAGCCGAGACGCGGACGTAATCAGCCGTAACTCCGGCCGCAACCTGCTCGTCCTCGCTCAGCTGCTGGTGCGTGGTGCTGGACGGATGAATTACTAATGTCTTGCTGTCACCGATATTAGCGAGGTGACTGGCCAACTTAACATTTTCTATAAACTTGACACCGGCTTCCCTACCGCCTTTGACCCCAAAACCCAAAATGGCCCCCTGGCCTTTCGGCAGATATTTCCTGGCAAGTTCGTAGTCCGGATGCGATTTGAGACCTGGGTAATTGACCCAGGTGACTTGGCTTTGTTTTTCGAGCCACTGGGCAAGCTTAAGTGCGTTCTCACAGTGCCTGGGCATACGCAGATGCAGGGTCTCAAGTCCCTGCAGGAATAGAAATGCGTTGAACGGTGACATACAGCTTCCCATGTCCCGCAGAAACTGCGTTCTGGCCTTGATGATGTATGCCAATTCGCCGAAACTCTCTACATATTTTACGCCGTGATAACTCGGGTCCGGCTCGGTTAATTCAGGATACCGTCCATTGGTCCAGTCGAATTTGCCCGAATCGACAATCGCGCCGCCGATGCTCGTGCCGTGTCCGCCGATGAACTTCGTGCAGCTGTGAACAACAATATCAATGCCGTAATCAAAGGGTCTGAACAGTATGGGCGTGGTAACGGTATTATCACAAATCATCGGCATGCCGTTTTTGTGGGCAACGTCCGCAATCTTTTCGTATTGCAAAACATCGTTCTTCGGATTACCGATGCTCTCTATATAAATCAGCCGGGTATTATCCTTTATCGCCTTGGCGAAATTCTCCGGCTCCTTCGGGTCAACAAGGCTCACCTCAATCCCCAGTTTGGGAAAGGTCTGGCTAAACAGCGTAACCGTCCCCCCGTATAGCGAGTTCGAAGATACGATATGACCTCCCGCGCCGCAAATATTAAATATGCTCACATAGATTGCCGACTGCCCGGAGCTGAACCCCAGGCCGCCCACTCCACCTTCCAGTGCGGCTATCCGTTTCTCGAATACATCCGTCGTCGGATTCATCAATCGAGTATAGATATTGCCAAACTCCTTCAGGGCAAACAGGTTCCCAGCGTGCTCCGTGTCTTTAAATACGTAGCTGGTCGTTTGATAAATCGGCACCGCACGACTGAGTGTATCCGAATCTACCTCCTGGCCCGCATGCAACGCCAGTGTTTCCAGGTGATATTTTGCTTCTTCCGCCATCTCTTTAAATCCTTTCTTATTTAGCAGGTAAAATCCCTACCATTCTGTCGAGTGCCTTTTGGGCTTTTACTCTTATTGGTTCCGGGACCGTGATTTTGTATTGCATATCTTCCAATGCCCAAAGTATTTTTTCCAGGGTGATACGCTTCATATTGGGACAAACGGCCCTATTGCTTGCTGCAATAAACTCCGAGTCCGGATTTTGTCTTTTCAAAGCATGAATCATACCTGTCTCAGTACCTATTATAAACTGCTTTGCTGAGCTTTTGGCGACGAATTTGAGCATTCCACCGGTACTGACTATCTCGTCGGCCAGGGCCTTGACCGGTTCGGTACATTCGGGGTGCACCATCACAACGGCATCGGGGTATTTTGCCTTCTTGTTTTTTATGTCTTCTTCTGTTATTAGCACATGTACATGGCAGTAGCCCGGCCAGAGTATTAGCTCTCGCCCCGTTTGCTCGATGACGTGCTGACCCAGATGTCGGTCAGGCACAAAAATAATTTCTCCGTTCTCCGGCAGTAAGTTTATTATTTCCACCGCATTGGAACTCGTGCAGCAATAATCGCTTTCGGCCTTGACCTCTGCCGAGCTGTTTACATAACAGACCACCAGCGCATCGGGATGCTGCTGTTTCAGTTCACGTAATTGCTCTGCCGTTATCATATCCGCTAACGGGCAGCCGGCGAATTCATCCGGCAAAAGCACGGTTTTTTCGGGGGATAGAATGGCGGCTGTCTCTGCCATAAACTGCACACCACAAAATACAATTACCTCCGCATCGGTTTCGGCTGCCTTTATGCTCAAGCCGAGAGAATCACCCGTGAAGTCGGCGATGTCCTGTATCTCGCCGGGCTGATAGTTGTGTGCAAGTATCACCGCCTTGTGCGAATCCTTTACTTTGTTTATTTTTCCCAGTAACGGCACGTTAAAAAGAAACTCCGGAATTATTTCTTCTTATTCTGTGATTTGTTTTTTACATAAACCAGGTCCGCGGTTGGTGTTGCGACGGTAACGCCGGCCGGCACGAATTCCTTCAGCCAGACATTGCCGCTTACTACAGCACCTTTCCCGATTGTTACATCGCCCAGTATCGTTGCCTCAGCATAGATGGTCACGTTGTCTTCTATCGTCGGATGTCTCTTGCCGCCTTTTATCACCCTTCCTCTTTCGTCCTTTGGAAAACTCAAAGCTCCAAGCGTCGTGCCCTGATAGATTTTGACGTTATCGCCTATAATGGTTGTCTCGCCTATTACAACACCGGTGCCGTGGTCGATAAAAAACCTTTTGCCAATACTTGCACCAGGGTGTATGTCGATACCGGTTCTCGCGTGCGCGCATTCGGTCATTATCCGTGGAATAAGCGGAACGTCTTTTAGATACAATTCATGAGCAATGCGATACGTCGCAATCGCTATGATGCAGGGGTAGCTTATTACAATCTCTTCGTAAGACTTCGCTGCGGGGTCGCCGTCAAAGGCCGCTCCAACGTCGCCTTTCAGAAACTCCCTGATTTTGGGTACTTGAGTCAATAGATGCTCAGTTGCGTCCTCGGCCATCTCCCGGCAGTCTCCGGTGTCACATTTCGCCATCCTGCACTGGTACTTAAAGGCTCGTTCAATCTGCTCGGAAAGTTCCGTATGGACATGGCAGAGAATGTCAATGACAACATACCTGATATTTGACCTGGTAACTGTTCTCTTGCCGGTATAGCCCGGGAAAAGCAGTTCCGTGAGCAGTTCGAGAACCTCTACGATTTTGTCCCTTACCGGCAGATTAGAGGCGTCGATAAAATTTATTCCCGAATCGCCTTGATAAGTCTCGGTGACTTCACCGACCAAATTCTCTATTTTCTTATTTGTAAACTTGCTTTTGCCCATTGCCGTATCCTCGTTTATACAAAGCTTTGTTACTCAAACATTTCAGTGGAGATATACCTTTCTCCGGTATCGGGCAAAATCACCACTATTGTTTTGCCTTCGTTTTCCGGCCGTGCCGAAACTTCTATTGCAGCCCACAGTGCAGCTCCGGAGCTTACCCCACCCAATATTCCCTCTTTAGCTGCCAATTGTCGCGCGGTTTCCATCGCATCATTATTAGAGACCTGGATGACCTCGTCGACTATCTCGAGATTCATCACCTCCGGTATAAACCCGGCACCAATACCCTGTATCTTGTGCAGGCCCGGCTTGCCTCCCGACAGTACCGGTGAGTCTTTCGGCTCGACCGCCACTACCTTCAGGTCTTTATTGTGTTGTTTTAACACTTCGCCGCATCCGGTTATCGTTCCGCCGGTCCCAACGCCTGAAACGAAAATATCAACTTTACCATCGGCATCCGCCCAAATCTCCTTCGCCGTTGTTTCCCTGTGAATTTGCGGATTGGCAGGGTTCTTGAACTGCTGGGGCATAAAGGAATTCGGGTTCTTGGATACAAGCTCTTCGGCTTTTTTCACTGCTCCCGTCATGCCTTGCTCTGCCGGGGTCAGTACAATCTCCGCACCAAATAACCGAAGCAGCTTTCTTCTCTCTATGCTCATCGACTCAGGCATGGTCAATATCAAACGGTGCCCCTTCGCAGCACAAATGCAAGCAAGTCCTATGCCTGTATTTCCACTGGTCGGTTCGATTATAACCGTGTCCTCTTTGATAAGGCCTTTGTCTTCAGCCGCTTCTATCATAGATAGCGCAATCCTGTCTTTCACGCTTCCACACGGGTTTTTAGATTCGAGCTTGGCCAAAATGGTGGCTTTGCCCGAGCCGAGTTTGTTGATTCGCACTAAAGGCGTGTAGCCGACGGCGGCGGTTATATCTTCGAATATTGCACTCATAATTTCTTCTCCCGGCTATATTTGGTAATCCAAGTTTCCTTTTTCTTTTGCCCTGTCAACCAAATCCTGCAGGGTCTGCGATTGCAATACACCCATCACTGCCTCCTGCACCTGCGCCCAGACCTGCCTTGTTACGCAATCAGCGGTTCGTACACAGTAACTGTTGTCATCGAGGCACTCGACGGTGATTGCTGACGGCCCCTCGAGAGCGCTGAAAACATCGCTAAGTTTAATCTGATTGGCGGCTTTGGCAAGAATATAACCACCTTTGGAGCCCCTGAGGCTCCTGACAAGTCCGGCGGATTTGAGTGTGGCCATTAATTGTTCCAGATATTTAAGGGATATATCTTGGTTACGCGCAATGATTTTAAGCTGCAAAGGCCCTTTGCCATGGTTTGAAGCTAGTTCTAACATGGCCCTTAGCCCATATCTGGTCCGAGTAGAAAGTTTCATTTTCGGCCTCCTGTTATTCCTACCTTATTAGTAGTATATTACACAATACTACCCTCCTTGTTAGCAAAAAAACCCGAAAAATCAGTAAAAAATCAAAAATTTTTGTCAAATCGCCTAAAACAACCGATTTACGCAGCTATCCAGGGACTAAGCGAAAAACCGTGCCCAGAAAAAGCAAGAACCACAGCCTCTACTCCTGCCAGAAGGCCAAATTGCTTATCTTACTGTTGGTAAGAGACTTATCCCGTTTCACCAAGATTGTCGTAACCAAAATGGCCGGTTTTGGATGACTCTGGTCATTTTCTGTTGCGATGATATTAAATTGGTCCGTCCGATAAAAATATTTCTTACCCGGCCCCAATAGTCAATTTAACTTGACAACCCGAGCAACTGACTTTAAAATAACAGCGTCGTGTTCGAAGCTATTTCGAAGGGGATGTTACGGATGACAAAGGGTACCCCGAAGAAAGTGGCGTTTGTCTCATCTTTCCCGCCAAGGAGGTGTGGGATTGCTACTTTCACCGCGGACCTTATCAAAAATGCTGCAATAGCCGCCAAGGACGAATTCGAGCCACTGGTGGTTGCGGTGCGGTCAGAAGGTCTAAAGTATAATGACCCCGTAAAGTTTGAAATCCGTCAAAACGTAAAGAACGATTATATCTGCGCCGCTGATTACATTAACTTCAGCCATGTTGATGTGGTTTCGGTCCAGCATGAGTTCGGCCTGTTTGGCGGCGAAGCCGGCTCGTATCTGAGCTTGTTGCTTAACAGACTGAATGCCCCCATAGTTACAACACTCCATACTGTGCTTGATGACCCAAGCCCCGCTTACCACAAGTCACTGGTCGACATCTGCAGCGCCTCCTACAAAGTAGTTACTATGAACGAGCGGGGCGTCGATATGCTGCGCGATATTTACGGCATTGCCGGAAGAGACGTTGAACTTATTGCCCACGGAATACCGGATTTACCTTTCGTTGACAGTAACTATTACAAATACAAATTTGGCATGGAAGGCCGAAGAACTATACTGACATTTGGCCTGTTGAACAAAAACAAAGGTATAGAGGTCATGCTTAGGGCTATGCCCGCTATTGTCCAGGTCGAACCTTCTGTCTTGTACGTAATCCTGGGAATGACACATCCATCCGTATTAAAGCATGATGGCGAGTCCTATAGGTTCAGCTTACAGCGAATGGTAAAAGAATTAAATCTGCAGAAACATGTTATCTTCCACAACCGGTTCGTAAACGATGAAGAGCTTCGCAACTTTCTGTGCGCGGCCGACATCTACGCCACACCATATCTAAACCAGGAGCAGTTGACCAGCGGCACCTTGTCCTTTGCGGTAGGCACGGGCAAGGCTGTTGTATCCACCCCATACTGGGCAGCTACGGAGCTGCTCGCTGACGGCCGAGGCAAACTGGTACGATTCGGTGATTCGGAACAGATGGCCGAAGCGATAAGGGAAATACTCCAGGATGATTCGTTGTTCTATTCGTTACGGCGAAAAGCATACGAATACGGCAGGGCAAGAACCTGGCCAAGAATAGGACAGGCTTACTGGAAATTATTTAGCGCAAAGCGAATGCCGGTCCGGATTACCGCCAAATCCACAACGTCGGCGGCTGCGACAATATCGACTATTGAGTTGCCCGAGCCATCATTAGTCCACTTGAAAAGGCTGACAGACGACACGGGCCTCTACCAGCACGCGAAATTCACTGTCCCGAATCGTGAATATGGCTACTGCACGGACGATAATGCAAGGGCTGTAATTGCAATGACAAAATATTACTCCCAGTACCCGGAGCCGGAGGCGCTGGCGCTTTTCGATACATATCTGTCCTTTATCCTCCACTCACAAGATGACGACGGCTCAATCAGAAACTTTATGAATTATGACAGGAACTGGCTGAGGAAAGAACCTGCTCATGATGCTCTCGGCAGGGTCCTGTGGGCGCTCGGTGCGGTTATGGCCAAACCACCTTCGGCCCCGTATTTGCCGATAATCAAAGACTGCTTTGACAAGTCGGCAAGACATATCAAAAAGCAGTATCCAAGGGGTATGGCCTATTCGATACTTGGAATGTCCGACTATCTCAAGCAATTCCCCGGCGCCAGTGACATCAAACGACAACTGGCAATAGCTGCAGATGGCCTTGTGGCACAGTACGAAGAGAATAGACTCCCTGATTGGGAGTGGTTTGAGGATACGCTGACTTACGACAACGCCGTCCTGCCGCATGCCCTTTTCGTCACAGGTTTCACCCTCGGGGACAAAAAATATTTCGACGTCGCGGAAAAAACGTGTGAATTCCTGTTGGCAAATACATTTGACGGCGACCATTTTAGTTTTGTCGGCTGTAAAGGATGGTATGAACGCGGTGGCACAAAGGCTACCTTTGACCAGCAGCCCATAGATGCCGCAAGTATGGTCATGATGCTCAGAGCAGCCTACGACGCCACACAAAACAGTCAGTTCCTTATACTCCAAAGAAAGGCTTTTGACTGGTTCCTGGGCACGAATGACCTGCACATTCCACTTTACGACTTTAGAACCAAGGGCTGCAACGACGGTCTCATGGCCGGAGGCGTCAACATCAATCAGGGCGCGGAAAGCACACTCAGCTTTCTGTTGGCCTTACTTACTGTAATTGAGAGTTACGCCATAGTTGACAAAACCCCTGCAGCTAAGCAGGTGTTGCAAAAAAGAGCCGCCCCACCACAAATCAAGGAAATAGAGAAGGCGGCGAAAAAACCAATATCGATAAAAAGTACGCCCGCCAGGACCAAATCCAAAAAGCAGGTTGAGGAACTCACGTGATACCGAAGCCTGTTCTTTTAAGGCAGCATAAGAAAACGTTTAGCTGGAGGGGTTAATTGCTTTGCTATTCCGGCAGCTCTCCACTTTTCTCGCCGGTCCAGTTTTTGAACATATTCGTGGAAAATCACTAATATTTTGATAGTATTACATAGGCTCTTTGCGGCCTTTGCAAAATGTGATTTACCGCATTTGCCGGGTCCGGACAATACTACAGCACCAATAATCCGGTTTATAATGACGTCTACTTGGCAGCAGCTTAAATGAAAGTAGCCAGCTTCAACGTCAACTCCTTACGCGCTCGCTTGCCCGTTGTGCTTGCGTGGCTCGCTCGGCATCATCCGGATATTCTCTGTGTGCAGGAAACAAAGGTGCAGGATACCGATTTCCCCGCAGATGCGTTCGACGAAACCGGCTACAAATATATCTTCAGAGGCCAGAAAAGCTATAACGGTGTGGCCATCTTCAGCAAAAGTGAAATAGCAAACGTTCAGTTTGGCTTCGACGATGAGCCCAAAGACGAACCTCGCCTGGCCAAAGCCGAAATCAACGGTATCGTAATTGTAAATACCTATGTCCCGCAGGGCTACTCGCCCGAGTCCGAAAAATTCGAGTACAAATTAAGCTGGTTTAACCGTCTACTTACATTTTTCGATAGCAACTTCAAGCCCACAAACGCCCTCCTTTGGGTGGGCGATTTCAATATTGCGCCGGAACCGATAGACGTGTATGACCCCGAAGGCCTGTTGGGGCACGTCTGTTTCCATCCGGACGTTCACAAAGCGTTAAATCAGGTCATGAAGTGGGGATTCGTCGATGTGTTTCGAATGCACTGCAGGCAAGCTGGCCAGTACACTTTCTGGGATTACCGAATGAGAGGCGCTTTCAAACGCAATCGCGGCTGGAGATTAGACCACATCCTCGCAACAAAGCCACTCGCAAAAAAATCCACCGCCTGCTACATAGACAAACAACCCAGACTGGCGGAGCGACCGAGCGACCACACACCCATCATCGCCGAATTCGACTGGTAAAGAAATAACTGGGGAACAAGGATTCGAACCTTGACTAACTGATCCAGAGTCAGTCGTGCTACCATTACACCATTCCCCAAGTCGCCCGGTAATTGTAAGCCATCAGCCTTTAATTGTCAATCGTCATTTGACAGCCCCCCGTACAGTCGCTAATCTATTTTTATGAATCGCGTTCTCCAGATTGCACTTTTTGGTTTTGCCGGCCTTCTGCTGGCGGGCTGCAACGACCCTGAAAAAGACAAACGTATATGGGAGCAAACCAAAATCGCCGATCTGGCCCCATCTGCCGATGCAAAAGACACAACTGGCAAATTGCTGAAGACAATAAATTTCAACATCTTTATCTTTGACATACCGGCTGAGAATACAAGCACATTGGACGGCATCTGGCAGATGCTCTACACAAAACCGTTGTGGTTTAAAGACTCCAATGCATTCGCCGCCAACTCCTTCGCAGTCGGCTTCGGCCAGCTCGATATGTGGAACAAAGTCAGTGACTTATTGCGCAATGCCGGCGGCAGGAAAATGGAAAAAGTTTCTGTATTGTTGACTGATGACCAGCCGGATGACATCAACATCGGCAGGTTGGTCAGGCGCCAAACCATTTTCTACACGCCAAAGTCCGGCTCATCGGAAGGAAAAACCGCCGGGCCGGGAAAAATCGCCCTGAGAATAAAAGCCCGGAAAAGCCCCACCTCAAGAGGTGTGTGTGACTTCGATGTCGTGCCGGTGTTCTTGCCACCAATCAGCACTTCAATCCCCGAATTGGCCGCCCGCGAAAAGGCAGGAGAAATTGTTTTCACCTCTTGCCGCTTAAGAGCAAAAATGGGCCCCGGCGACTTTATCCTGCTCGGGCCGCAAAAATACATCAGCCCCCAAGTGACTTTAGCGGGTCTGCTCTTCAGCAGACCAAAGCCTAAACCCGTTATCAGGACGTATCTGTTCGTTTGTACCAGGATAATTGATTGAGCCGCCATATGCCCAATCCAACGGTAGCGCTGACTCGATGCACGGACTACGGCCAGGCCAAAATCGCCAATGCAATTGCAACGCAATTCGAACTTCTCGGCGGATTGCAAAAATTTGTAAGACCCGGCGATACCGTCCTGCTCAAGCCCAATCTTATCGCCCCAAGGTCACGCCGGCATGCCGCCCAGACCGACCCTGCCGTAATTATCGAGACCGCCAAGCTGCTGAAAGATTTTGGTGCAAAGCCATTCGTTGGCGACTCGCCCGCATGGGGCAATGTGTTCGGCTGCATTAAGGCGCTGAAACTGCAGGAACCACTGAGAAAATTGGCCGTGCCCGTAAAACCGCTCACTAAACCAAAAATATGCCGCGTAGGAAGACACAACACCAAAATCGGCATAAGCACGGTCGCGCTCGATGCCGACGTGATTATAAATCTGCCAAAGTTTAAAACACATCAGCAGTTGGTTGCCACGTTCGCGGTCAAAAATATGTTCGGCACCGTCGCAGGCAAAAGAAAGGCCCTCTGGCACTTCGCAAAAGGAAAAAACGCCGACGATTTCTGCGAATTACTCATCGCAATATTCAAATTCCTTGCCCCGGCCTTGACCATAATTGACGCCGTTACGGTAATGGATGGCCCCGGGCCAATCAGAGGAAGAGCAAGGCCACTCGGCTATCTCATTGGTGGCACAGAGCCAATCGCCTGTGAAACCATCTGCTCCGAGCTCGTCAATATCAAGCCCCGAGACCTTCCCATTATCAAAACGGCAAGACAAATAAGTTTTGGGTGCTCAAAGCCGGCCGAAATAAAAATCGTCGGCGACAGCTTCACTGAAAACACATGCACGGATTTTGAACTGCCCCGGCCTATTCCAATCAGGTTCTCGCTGCCCCATGTATGCAAAAGCATCTGCAAGCAAATATTGCTCCTGGCCAAATATGTGGTCAAAGGCAAAAATCCTTCATAGTTTATTTCAGTTGAGGATATCCGGGCCTAAATCTTGTGCTAAAGTGCATTTGGCAATAATATGATTATATGAATAAAACGTCCTACAGCGATCGAGAAGAAACTAAACAGAGCGCTGATCCGGCGCAGCAGGGGGCTGTCAGCGAAGATGGCATAAGCCTATCGCAGGGCCCTGTTGTCCCCCTAACCGAGAGCTCGCTAAAAAAACCGTATGTGGTCTTGATATACCTGTTGCTGGCCTTGGCTACCTTTATTGCCTTCGAGCAGCTCCGTCATAACGAGTTTATCGACTACGATGATGACCAGTATGTCACGAGGAATCCGCATGTCATTGGCGGATTCACTCGTGACGCCGTTTCCTGGGCCTTTACCACCACACATGCGGCCAACTGGCATCCGTTGACCTGGCTGAGCCACATGCTGGACTGCGAGCTGTTTGACCTAAACTCTGGCCGGCATCATTTAACCAGTTTGTTCTTTCATATAGCAAATACGCTGCTGCTGTTTTGGGTATTGAACAGGATGACGCGGGCGGTCTGGCCCAGTGCCTTTGTAGCCGCCTTGTTTGCTCTGCATCCTCTCCACGTGGAGTCTGTTGCGTGGATCTCTGAGCGCAAGGATGTCTTGAGTTCTTTTTTCTGGATGCTGACGATGGCAGCTTACATACTATACGCGGAACGGCCCGGAATTTGCAGGTATATACTGGTATTCTTGGCACTTGGTCTCGGCCTGATGGCGAAGCCCATGCTCGTAACCTTGCCCTTCGTATTGCTTCTGCTCGACCTCTGGCCCTTGGAACGCTTTTCAACACCACAGATAAGAACACTAAAACCAGCTTGTCAAAAAGCGACGGCATACCGGTTAATCTGTGAAAAAATCCTTTTGTTTGTTCTCGCGGCGGCCTCGTGTGTGGTTACCTATACCGTCCAGAAAACTGCCGGAACAGTTGCGCCAACAGAGGTTCTGACTCTGAATTCGCGTATGGCAAATGCCCTCGTTTCTTACGTCAGCTATATAGGTAAAATGATTTATCCGGCCCGGCTGGCGGTCTTCTACCCTCACCGCTACGATACTATGCCCCTATCCAAGCCAATAGTCTCACTTTTACTACTGGCTATCGTATCGATTAGTGTAGTTTACGCGGCCCGACAACGACACCGTTATCTTGCGGTAGGATGGCTATGGTACATCGTGACACTTCTTCCTGTTATCGGCCTGGTGCAGGTAGGGGAACAGGCCATGGCCGACCGCTACACTTATCTACCGTCTATCGGGCTCTTTATCATCCTTGCCTTCGGTGTTGCTGAACTTCTCGCAGGACGACCCTATCAAAAAATTGGACTTCCAACATCTGCCGTATTAATCCTTGCCGCCCTGCTGATGGGCACCCGCACGCAGGTAGGCTATTGGCGAAATAGCCTCACATTGTTTGAACATGCGCTCGCGGTAACCAAAAATAATTATATGATGCACAATGCTCTCGCTTTTGCACTTGGCTCACGGGGCAGGCTCGACGAGGCGATCGACCACTATCTACACTCGCTGGATCTGATACCCAACAACGCAGAAACGCACTTCCGTTTTGCCGATACGCTTAGATTACAGGGTAAGCTCGACGCGGCAATCAGCCACTACCGTCAGGCAGTACAAAGCAAGCCGGACTACGCCAAGGCACACAATGACTTGGCCTATGCGCTGAGAACGCAGGGCAGTCTTAATGAGGCGGTCAGCCACTTCCGCTTGGCACTGGAGACCAAGCCCAACTTGACGCCGGCATTAAACGGCCTTGCCCAGATTCTCGCCATACATTACGACCCCGATGTGCAGGACGCAAATCAGGCGATTGAGCTCGCCGAACGCGCTGCTGAACTGACACGATATGACACCGCCACAATCCTTGACACACTGGCAACCAGCTACGCCGCAGCCGGTCAGTTTGACCGCGCTGTTGAAACCGCGCAAAAGGCCCTTGCTCTGGCCTTCACCGACCAAAATGACGAATTGGTCGGTCAAATCCGTAAACGACTGGAACTTTTCAAACAGGCAAAACCCTATCAGTTATCGGCACCGTCAATTGGTCCTTAGCGTTCGAGCACCGAATTGACAAAGCACCATTCTTCGGCTAATATCCGTTTATGAAAGAAAGGGACAAGCCTGTTAATATCCTTGGTATCGAGTCTAGCTGTGACGAAACCGCCGCCGCTGTCGTGACCGATGGTCGAATTGTCAAATCCTCCGTCGTAGCCTCGCAGAACAAACTCCATGAAAAGTATGGTGGTGTCGTTCCGGAAATTGCATCACGCGCGCACATTGAAGAAATATACCCTGTTATAACCGAAACACTTGAACAGGCCGGCATCGGCAAAGATGATATCGATGCAATCGCCGTTGCGAATCAGCCCGGCTTGACCATCGCCTTGATAGTCGGCGTCACTGCCGCCAAGACGCTGAGCCTGGCCTGGGACAAGCCCTTGATTGCAATCAATCACCTCCACGCCCATTTGCAGTCGGCGATGCTCACTGAGGAAAGCTTGCCGCTGCCAGCCGTCGCCCTCGTAGTCTCGGGCGGACACACCTGTCTCTATGAATGTCAATCGCCGTTGGAGCTAAAACCGCTTGGTTCTACCATTGACGATGCCGCCGGCGAGGCGTTTGACAAAGTGGCAAACATCCTGAAGTTGCCGTATCCCGGAGGCCCTGCAATTGAACAGGCGGCCAAAAAAGGAAATCCAGACGCAATCAAATTTCCGCGTTCAATGCTCGGCCCCGACTCGCTCGATTTTTCCTTCAGCGGCATCAAAACCGCCGTACTGTACTATTGTCGCGGCCAGGACATGAAAGGCGAGGACAAGGTTGACTCGATGAGCGAGCAGCAGATTGCCGATATCGCGGCGTCATTCCAGGCGGCCGTGATTGATGTCCTCGTTAAAAAGACTCGGCGGGCGGCTGAAAGAATAGGCGCCAAAACAGTCCTGCTCGGTGGTGGAGTGGCGGCAAACACGCAATTGCGGGCCGCTATCCAGCAGTCCTGCAATAAGGCTGTCCCCACAAGAAAATTGCTCGTCGCTCCAAAACAATATTGCACCGACAATGCCATTATGGTAGCTTCTCTGGCGTATCACAAGTTCAAAGCAGGACTGTTTGCAGACTTGACCCTTGAGCCGAAGGCAACCAGTTGAAAAACTAAGAACAAAAGGTAGGTGAAATATCCAGGCCGAAGAATTGAAAACAATTTTCGAAAAAGTCAAGGCCGGTGACATCAGCGTCGAAGACGCCGTTGAAAAACTTCGTCACATGCCGTTCGAAGACCTCGGCTTCGCCCACATAGACCACCACCGCCAGCTTCGAAGGGGCTTCCCGGAGGTCATCTACTGCCCCGGCAAGGCCATCGAGCATATAATTGAAATCTTTTCGGCGATGGCCGAGAAGGGCAGTAACGTCCTCGCCACCAGAGCAGAAGAGCACGTCTTCGAAGCTCTGACCAAAACAAAAAAAGTTCCTAAGGCCCGGTACGAAAAACTCGCCAGAGCAATCGTCCTCGAGCAGAAAGAAATCCGGCCCTCGAAAACTGTCGTACCGATTGTCACCGCCGGGACCGCTGACCTGCCCGTCGCAATGGAAGCGCAGGTTACCGCCGAGATTATGGGCCAGAGGACCGAGTTGATTTGCGATGTCGGAGTGGCCGGCCTGCACAGACTGCTCGGACATCTTGGTAAATTCCAAAACGCAAATGTCATCATCGTCGTTGCCGGAATGGAAGGCGCCCTCGCAAGCGTCGTAGGAGGCCTCGTAAGCTGCCCCGTAATCGCTGTCCCCACCAGCGTTGGCTATGGCGCAAGCTTTGAGGGACTCTCCGCCCTTTTGACAATGCTTAATTCCTGCGCCTCTGGTGTCACTGTCGTCAATATCGACAACGGCTTTTCCGCCGGTGTCACCGCAATGCTTATTAATAAAAAAATTGAACAGAGCAATAATTGAAAAATGCAGGTAACAACTGACATCCCAAAACTAAAGCCAAGGCCGATTGATGGCCACAAGGGCGATTTCGGCAAGGTCTGCATAATAGCCGGCAGTGTCGGGATGACCGGGGCCGCTGCCCTAGCAGGCCGCTCGGCCCTAAGAGCCGGCGCCGGCCTCGTACGCGTCGCAACCGCCAAAAGTGCGCTGCCGATAGTCGCCTCCATAGAGCCTTCTTATACGACCATACCGCTTGCCGAGGATAGCGCCGGCCGGATATCCGCAAAGGCAGTCAATACCATCCTCGATATCATTAGCGACAATGATTGCTTTGCCTTCGGCCCGGGCGTAGGCACCAGTGCTGACCTTCGTTCTGTTGTCGAGGTACTGCTCGAACAGCAAAATCTGCGTCTGCTCATAGATGGTGACGGCCTCAACAACCTGAGCAAAATAAAGAACTGGCCCGACAATCTAAAGGCCAAGCTGATTCTCACACCCCACCCCGGCGAGATGAAAAGACTCTGGGCAGGGCTCTTCAGAGACCCGCTTCCATCTGACCGTCAAATACAAGCCACCCAGTTAGCGATGCAGACCAAATCCATCGTTGTCTTAAAAGGCGCAGGAACAGTCGTGACCGATGGTGAGAAAGTCTACGTCAATAAGACCGGCAATCCCGGCATGGCCACGGCCGGTTCAGGTGACGTCCTGACAGGAGTAATAACCGCCCTTGTCGGCCAGGGCATGAGTGATTTCGAGGCGGCTGTCCTCGGAGTCTATATCCACGGATTGGCCGGGGACATCGCTGCCGAAAAAACCGGCCAGGTCAGCCTCATTGCCACCGACATAATAGAAGCTTTAGGCGAAGCCTTTAAAAAAAGCTAAAAATACTATTCACAGGAGGACATCATGGAGAGCCAGGCAAAAGAATTTTTCGAGAAGTTCAAAGATGATGTCGCAAAAATGAAAGAGCAAACCCCCGATACCGTCAGCGGTTTCGCGGGCTTGTTCTCAAAAGTCATGAAGGACGGCGCTCTTTCCGTACGGGAAAAGGAGCTTATTGCTCTGGCCATCGGCGTGACTCAACGCTGCGCGCCATGCATCAGATTACATGTGCAAAAATGCCTCGACGCGGGGGCAACTCACCAGCAAATTCTTGAAGCTGCCTCTGTAGCGGTAATGATGGCAGGTGGCCCGGCCTACACGCATATTCCAATCGTAATCGACACCCTCGACGCATTGGAAGATTGAGCAAGCACAAGCCCCGAAAAGACTCGCTCGAATGACCAGAAAACTCAGCAATATCACGTCGTTCTTCATCAAACGAAAATGGATTCTCCTTTCTCTTTGTATCGTCACGCCGACCGGATTTCTGTTTAAGAATTATTCAGGACCGGCTGCTTGGTGGTTCAACAACTATGGGGCGGGTCTGCTTTACGAGATTTTTTGGTGCCTGGTCGTATTCTTCTTCCTGCCAAACAAAAAGCACACAGCCCACATCGCAGCAAGTGTTTTTATCATTACATGCCTGCTTGAGGTACTCCAGCTTTGGCAGCCTTGGCTCTTACAACAGCTCCGCTCCACTTTTTTAGGAGCTGCCCTCTTGGGCACAACATTTGTCTGGTGGGATTTCCCGCATTACCTGTTGGGCTGTCTCCTCGGTTGGCTCTGGATGAGGGCACTCGCAAAAGGTTTTGTTCGACGAACTGCCGCAACAGGAAAACACCCCGAATGACTTAACCGCGTTTAGTCCTGACCATCGCCTTCTGCTGGCGGATTTATTTTGCCAAGCAGCTTCCATGCCGACGGCAGAACTATCGCCGCCAATACTATCTTCAACAGATCGCCAACAATGAAAGGATAAAGACCCACAGCAAGTACAGCTTTACCGACCCCCATCAGACAGCACAGCCAAACCAGCCCGAAGCTGTAAATGCCAAGATTACCCAGGACCATCGCCAATATGGTTGTACCAACTCGCCGGTCCCAGCCCCTCTCCGCCAGTGTTCCCGTAACATAAGCGCCCACAACAAAACCGGCCAGATACCCGCCCGTAGGACCTGCCAATACCGCAGGGCCGCCTCCGAACGCAAAGACGGGCAGCCCCGCCGCCCCTTGTATTATGTACGCAAGTGCGCACAAACTGCCTCGACGTGAACCCAGAAGCGCACCTACCATCAACACCGCAAACGTCTGGCCCGTAATAGGAACTGGACTAAACGGTAGCGGCACTTTGACTTGAGCACACAACGCAATGAGTAACGAACCGCAAATAATCAGCACAATATCGTAGAATCCTGCGTATGCTTTCTTGGTGGGCCTGAATATGCCCGCTATAGTCGCGTTCATCAGCATACGTACTCCTAAGCAAAGCCAAACACTTTAGTTACATAAAAACAAGCAGGGATTATATTTTAGGATTGCTTCTAAGTCAAATGCCAAGTTCCCGGTTGGTAAAAGTAGCGGCCCCTTCCTAACAACTGTCCCCCACTAACAAATCCCAAAGACCGTACGCCGCAAAGCCAAACGACTTGCCCTGCTACCAAGGGATTCGACTCAACCACTCAATATCAGGTCAACCTTCCTCCGCTCAGGTACCGCCTATTCAGCCCCACACCACACCCAGCCAACCTCCAAAAGTCCCATATAATCGCCCCTCCGGTTAACAAAACCAATCAGCCAAAAAATTTCCTCGGTCCGCCGATTTTTGTTCGGTTTTTGTTAGGGTTTTCACTTCCGTATCACCGATACATATAGTTGCGTAGCATTGCCAAAATCCGCTTACTGCCGGTTACCACCGGCTGCAACAGGAGAAAAAAATGGACAGCTGCCTAAACAATCACCCCGAGCCCGTATGCAGATTCGGACCGGGCGGCGACTTCGTCTCCGTTTGGCCCCCCGAGCCGACCATAGCCCACCGCCCTTCCATGGGCCGCCTGACTAAATTCATCCAATCGCTGAGCCATATTGTACCCGCACTGCTCGGCTCGACACCCAACGCTGTGCCACAAGAACTGACACAGACTCAACCGCCTGCAGACTCCGTCCTCCACCGAAAAGGATTAATAAAATATGCAGTTAAAAAAACCGACAAACCAGCTCACGCCGCGTCAGCTACAGCTATTAACAGCCATAAACTCTTTTCAGACCAGTCAATACTATTCCCCGACGATGGCCGAATTAGCATCCGAACTGGGCATAAGCCGAAGCACCGTATTCGAGCATATCGCAGAACTGCGAAAAAAACGCCTGCTCTCGACCTCGCCGGGCAGGGCTCGCTCTTTGAACCTGACTTCCAAAGCGCAAGAACTGCTTAAACTACTCAGCGACAACGACCAGGACTCGCCCGCCCGCCCCCCGGCAACCATACCGTTTGTCGGAACGGTCGCCGCCGGTGCCCCCATAGAAGCTGTCGAAGACACTCAGCTGCTGTCCCTGAGCTCGCATTTCGCACCGGATGATAATATCTTCGCGCTTCAGGTAAAAGGCGACAGTATGCTCGACGACGACATCCGGGATGGCGATTACGTGATTTGCAGGTCCACCCTCGTAGCTAACAACGGCCAGCTGGTCATCGCCGTCGTCGATAATGAAAACGCTACAATAAAAAGATTCTACAAGGAAAAAACGCAGGTTAGACTCCAGCCGTCAAACGACAACTACGGCCCTATCTACTCAGACAAATGCCATATCGAAGCCGTCGTCATAGGACTGCTGAGAAAATTCTAACTCTTGAAGAATAAGACCAATCCTATTAGGCACACAAGCGTTATTGCGCAAGGCACAGTGTAAATAGGACGCCAGCGGAACTGATCATCTTTCTTAAATACATCCATTACCACACCGGCAAACTGCGTCCCTAAGAAAAGACCAATTCCAACCGTCGCCGCAAAAACAAGCGCCTGCATCGAACTGCGAATCTCCTCAGCAGCGATGCTCTCTGCGAAAATCTGACCGGCGATGATAAAAAAGACATAAGCAAGTCCGTGTAGCGATTGCGACATGATTACCAGCCACCGCGGCTTTGTCGCCACATATACAATATACATCACGAGCCAGCATCCCGCACCCACGGTCAATGTCCATTTGAACCCAAGGCTTCTTAATAACAGGCCCAGCGCGAAGAAAGTAGCGACTGCCTGCACCGCTTGTGCAATCGCCATCGACGCAGGCACGTTCTTGGCGGCAATCCCCATATCCTGCATAAAGCGGGCTGTCCCCAGAAAGTAGAACTGCATCATCCCGGCCACTATCATCGACAGTACTATAAAGATTAGGAAATTACTATCGGCCAGCATCCCCATCGCCCCCAGTATCGGTATCTCGCCCGATTTCGCCGGGACTGTCTCCGGCAGAAAAAAACAGCCTACCGCCATAATCGCAGACAACCCAGCCGCCATGAATAGACAGTCTCGCCCCTCGCCCTCGGTCTTGAAGGTCCACCGCCACCCCGTCAGAAAATACCCAACCAGCGCCCACGCAATCGGTGCCCAGATGAAAATACCGGGAGAATTGACGCTAATGTCCAACTGATTTTCAGCTAGCTGGGCAAACATCAGCGCATTGACAAGCGGTAGCGTGGCCGCGTAGCAAAACGAATAAAACAGCATTGCCACAAAAAGACTGCCAAATCTCCTCTGTCGAGCGGCAGTAAACAATAGCCCCGCGCCGAGCAGATGAGATACAAAAAGTATCCGCTCCGTGTTCACCCACTTATCGGCAAGCTGTCCGGCGACCAGCGGTGAGATGATGCACGCTAATGGCAGCGTCGCATAGATCCAGCCGGTTTGTTTGCCGCTGAACTTCAGTGGACCCAACAAGCGGGCCGCCAAGACCGGCGCCCACGCCCCCCAAATCGCATACTCCAGAAACATCATTACGCTCAAACTAATGTACAACTGCCAGCTCATTTCTGTCTCCTCTAACGCAAATGACGACTTAGGATTACCACGCTAAACAGCCAAAACTCCATGCCGCTATGATGCCTGATGGCCGGTGGTCCGGCCCTCGTAGTATTGCTCTAAGAATTTTAGCCACTTGGCCCAGGCCTTATTGTAAGTCTCGCTCGAGACCAAAAAACCGTCGTTATGGCTGCCGAAAATCTCAACAAACTCCTTCGGCTCATTCGCCATCCTGTATAGCTCTAAACCAAATTCGAACGGCGCAATCTCATCATTTCGGCTGTGGATTACAAGCACCGGACAGCGGACTTCCCTGATGTAATCGATGGTTCTGTAGCTGAACTTCGCGAACCACCGAACCGGCATATAGGGGTAAAATTTCCTGCCCATATCAACGTACGATGTAAAACCGCTTTCAACAATAAGGCCCGCCACATCCACCTTGCTCGCCAACTGTGCCGCGATGCTTCCGCCAAGACTCCTGCCTAATATAATAATCTTGTTCGCCGGGAGCTTTCTCGTTTCGGTAAGCCACTTGTACGCTGCCATCGCGTCTAAGTATGTCCCCTCCTCGCTTGGCTTGCCCTCGCTGTCGCCGTAGCCGCGATAATCAAAAATAAAACAGTTCAGCCCCAGATTATGAAGGATATTTATACTGTCCAAACGGTGCGTTATATTGCCCCCGTTACCATGGCAGAACAGCACCGTAAGCTCCGAATTCTCCGTCGGCACGTACCAACTGCTCAACTGCACGCCGTCGGCGGTTTTAAGCGTTACCTCTTCAAAATCCAGACCCAATTCGTCCGGTGTATAAGAAACGTCCCGCACAGGCTTGTACACAAACGTCGGCTGCATAAAATACAGCGCCCACCCCAATGCCGAATAGGCGATAAGCAAAACCGCAAAAACTTCTATAAGTATCAACACCGGCCTTGTTACCCTCATAATGACAGCTCACTTTTACGGCCAAGAACTCAGCCAGGCGTACAACCGGCACAAAACCGCCTTTACCGTTCGGACGCATTTTAGTTTGCCCGATGCCATAATACAAGCTACAATTTCGGTATGATTAAAAGAAGAAAAACAATAACCGTCAGGGCCGGACCCGTAAAAATCGGCTCATCATCGCCAATTATTGTCCAGTCGATGACAAAGGTACCCACCGTTGATATTGCCCGTTGCGTAAGGCAGGTCAATCAACTCGCCTGTGCCGGCTGCCGCCTGGTCAGAATCGCCGTACCCACCCGCGCCGATACAGCCGCTTTTGCTAAAATCGTACAAAAAGTGTCCGTCCCCCTCATCGCAGATGTCCACTTCAGCCCCAACCGGGCGATTGAAGCGATAGAAGCCGGAGCGGCCAAGATAAGACTCAACCCCGGAAATATTAAAGACCCCAAAAGCATTCACCGAATCATAGACGCGGCCAAAATGCACAAGACCACCATCAGGATAGGAGTCAACGAGGCGAGCATCAGGAACCTCAAAATCGGGGACGTCCCTGCTAAAAAACGCGTTGCTTTTATGCTGAAGGAAATAAAAAAATATGTGGCGCTGTTTCAAAGACGCAGCTTCACGCAACTGGTTCTTAGCGCAAAAAGCAGCGACTGCCTCCGGACCATCCAAATCAACCGGCTAATTAGTGGAACCTTCGACTACCCAATACACCTCGGCCTGACCCACGCGGGCCTCCCTGAAGATGCGCAGATACCCTCTGCTGTTACCCTGGGCACGCTGCTCGCAGAAGGCATTGGTGACACCATCAGGGTAAGTGCCGCGGGAAATCCGGTAGTGGAAACAGAAATTGCAAAGCAACTCTTAGCCTCACTGGCTCTGTACGAACGCCCAAAAGTCCAGTTGGTTGTCTGCCCGACTTGTGCCCGTGCTCAAATCGACATAACCAGACTGGCACGCCGGGTAAAAAAGAACCTTCCTGATATTGATAAACCTATCCGTATCGCCGTGATGGGCTGCATAGTCAACGGCCCCGGTGAGGCTGCCGACGCCGGCCTCGCCGTCTGCGCCGCAAAGAACAAGGCCTTCATCTACCGCAAAGGACGAAGAATCGCAATAGTGCCGGAAAGCAAAATCATCCCCGAACTGTTGAAACAATTGAAGAAGCTGTAACCAAAATGACACAGGGATTGCCTGATACAGCTCAAGAGCAGCTCAAAAGAACATTCAAACGATTTCTTATCGCCGTCGTCTTCAGCATCGCCTTCGGATATATCGAGGCCGCCGTGGTTGTCTACCTCCGAGCAATCTTCTATCCCAACGGCTTTACCTTCCCCTTGGCCGAATTTGGTATCGGCCCTCTATGGGAGCGCCTCCTCTTGACTGAAGTCGGCCGAGAAGCTGCCACACTGGTTTTAATCCTTACCGCCTCATATCTGTTCGGCCAAAATCACCGCCGGCGTTTCGCCTACTTCCTCACCATCTTCGCGGTCTGGGATATCTTCTACTACGTCTGGCTGAAGGTCCTCCTCGACTGGCCCGCCACCATCATGGACTGGGACATACTGTTTTTGATACCAGCCCCATGGGCCTCTCCGGTCCTCGCGCCCATCCTTGTTTCTATCACACTGCTCGTATTCGCCGCAATAATACTCTACCGCTCCGACCATGCCAGGCCTGTTAAAGTCGCCCTCGCCGACTGGCTCGCTTTCATACTCGCCGCCGTCGTTGTGGTTGTCTCTTTCTGCATCGCCGGCCGACACATCACAAAGCCGGACTACCAGTCACACTTCTATTGGCCGTTGTTCGCCGCCGGCCTCTTGGCAGCCGTCGCACTGTTCGTAAAATCCCTCCTGAAATCCAGTAACATGGCTAAACAAGTATAAATGGTAAATGTCCATTAAGGATAATACTCGATGAAAAAGTACACCACTCTTGTCGCAGTCCTGCTTACTCTTCTGGCTCTGTCGACTTCCTGTGAAAAGACCGGCCCTGAGCAAAAGAAAACAAAGATCCTTGATATTGAAGTCCGCAGAAACGTACACATCCCGATGAGAGACGGCATCGGGCTTGCGGCGAACATCTCGCTGCCTAAAGCCAGTGGCAGATTTCCGGTTATACTTACACGCACCCCGTATGGCAAGGGTAACGCCAAAGATGACCTCAGTAGCTACTTTGCAGCTGAAGGTTACGTCTTTGTAATCCAGGACTGCCGGGGGACAGGTGATTCCGAGGGGGCCTGGGAGCCGGGTGTGAACGAAAGGAATGATGGCCTGGACACACAGAAATGGATTCTGGCTCAACCATGGTGTAACGGCAGAATAGCTACTACAGGAGGGTCCTATCTTGGCTTTACGCAATGGATTGTCGCGCCCGATGCAGGTGATTGGCTCAAGGCGATGTTCACGATAGTTCCGTTGATAGACTGGCACAGGGACTGCGCCTACATCGGCGGTGCCTTTGGCCTCGGCACAATGATGGGTTGGGCAAGCGAGATGCTAAAACCCACCGAAGGCGAGGGAGCCGGGCTCAGAGCCAACTGGGACATAAACAAGGCCTACTGGAAGCTGCCGCTTTCGAAATGGGACGAACAAATCGGCTTTCAGGTGCGGTTCATGCGCGACTGGATAGCCCACCCCCAATTCGACAGCTACTGGGCTCAGGCAAACATTGTAAATACACTAGAGCAAGTCAAGGTGCCCAACATTACGCTAAGTAGCTGGTACGATATCTTTGTGAACCAGGCCTTCAAATATGTAAGTGCCGTAAGACAGAAGGCGACCTCAGATATCGCTCGAAAACATTGTCACCTGATTGTTGGCCCTTGGGGTCACGGTCCTAACTGGATGGTAGGTGAAAGGGATTTTGGTCCAAACGCCCAAATCGACGTTGAAGACCTGCAAAAAAGATGGTTTGCTCACTGGCTAAAAAATAAAGGCGCCGGTATCGACGATTTGCCGCCATATCGTATTTTTGTGATGGGTTCAAATCAATGGCGCAACGAGTACGAATGGCCTTTGGAAAGAACGCAATATACGCCCTACTACTTTCACAGCAAACACGCTGCCAACAGCCTGGCCGGTGATGGAACTCTCAGCCTCCGGAAGCCGGCTAATGAACCCGCTGACACCTTTATCTATGACCCTGAAAATCCCGTACCTACCAGGGGTGGGTGCATATTATTTGGTGAAGAACTTGGGCCGCTCGACCAGAGCAACGTCGAAAAACGAGATGATGTCTTGGTCTTCACCTCAGAAAAGCTTAACAATGCACTCGAGGTGACCGGACCCGTAAGCGTTGTTCTTTATGCCGCCAGCAGTGCGCCTGATACCGACTGGACGGCCAAACTTATCGATGTTTACCCCGATGGTCGCCCATTCAACCTGTGCGACGGCATTATCCGCGCCAGGTATCGCGATTCTGCGGCGAAGCCGGCTTTGATTGTGCCGGGCAAAGTTTATCGATATGAGATAGATTTGTGGGTCACCAGCAATGTCTTTTTGCCGGGCCATAGAATTCGCGTCGAGATATCCAGCAGTAATTTCCCTCGGTTTGACAGAAATCCCAACACCGGCCATCCTTTTGGCGACGATGCCCAGCTGAGAAAAGCGACCCAGACAGTTTATCACAACGCCGATCGCGCATCGCATATACTCTTGCCTGTTATACCCGCTCAATGAATTGAGAAGAGGCTCAGAAACAGCCCTCGATCGCTAACAACAGAGTACCTTAACGCTTATTGTTCCTTGATGCATTCGCACCGGCCAACTTTTTTTCTGGTGCCCGCCTCTTGTTATCCTCCGGCCTCCGCACAAATCCTTCGAACTTGCCGAAAATCATCTTTCCCGCTGAGGTCTGAAGCGAGCTGGTCACGCTAATCATTGTCATGCGACCGATCTTATTGCGCGCTCCTTCCACAACAATCATTGTCCCGTCGTCCATGTAACCGATACCCTGGTCCGCCTCTTCGCCGGGCTTGATAATCTTGACTTCCATAATCTCACCCGGCAGGGCAATTACCTTCAGCGAGGTCGCCAAATCGTTTATGTTCACTACGTCAACCTCACGCACTTTACAAACCTTGCTCAGGTTATAGTCCGTCGTCGCCAGCTTGCCGTTGCAGTTCTTGGTAAACATCACCAGCTTCTGGTCAACACCTTCGACCTCCTCGACCTCCGGAACGATGCTGTCATCTATCTCGACGTCGATGAGCGAGCTGCTTTGCATCCTGTGAAGGATATCGAGCCCTCGCCTCCCGCGATTACGCTTCAGCTTGTCCGCCGAATCCGCTATCAGTTGAAGCTCATTAAGAACAAAACGCGGAACTACCAATGGAGCGTCAAATAACCTGCTCTGATACAAATCCGCAATCCGACCGTCGACGATTGCTGAGGTGTCCAGAACCAAAGGACGAGTGCCCTTCGTCTGCTTCGCAAACTCAACGTACGGAATCACGAAACGAACGTCATCCTTCGTACGTATCACTACACTGATAGTGAGATAGCATATACATATCCCCATCATCCATTTTATTGCTGTAACTGCCTCCGGAATTAAGTTGACCTTGTATGAGGCCGTTAACATGTCAACCGCAGGCGCCAGCGCCACGCTGATAAGCATCCCTACCAGCAGACCGAAAAACACACCGGCAAGGGCGCTGAGTTTCCCTTTGGGCGTAAGAACATCCAGAAGAAAGACGAACACCGCAAGACCCAGACCGCTTAAGATCACCGCCCAGAAACTCGGCGAGTTCTCCTCCCTCGATACAGTCTCGGAACTCGCGTTGACAAATAAAACCCCGATAATGACGAAAAAAAAGACAAATCTGAGAATCCAAAGTAACATCGCTATAAACCTCTCAAAAATATAATATTATGATAGCTCTTACTCAAAATCGGCTGAATTATACCTTATATCCAGGCCTTTTTCAATAATTATCTCGTTACTAACCGCCATAGTAGAAACTCTCATCTATGGGCTTGTCAAGAAAGTTTCGCACTTTAATCGCATAAAGCTCTCTCCCCAAGGATATTTAACGATTGCTGGTATCGCCTTGATAGTAAACAGCCTAACACAAAATGCGACCGTCATGAAGGCTCCCTGAGGGTTCCCCGCCTTGAAAGTATTGATGCCTTAATATTTCGAGCCTACCTTGACCGCCGCTTTTCGCGTCCGACCTTGACAGCTTTCGCATTCACAGATACCCACGTGTCGAAGATGAGAAACGCCGGCGAGCTTCTTCGTCTCGACCAGCTTCGCACCCTTCGCGCTCATCTTCCGAAACGCAAGTTTTGACTCTCGCTTGTTGAGCGAACCCACCGCGTCCGCTACAACAGTGACCCGCTTGCCGCGCTGAAGAAGCCCCAACGCCGCTGCCTTAACCGCACCTTCAGCGCTGGCTCCAATCAATATGAAATTCTCGGCTCGGATCTCACTGAGCAGACGCTCTATCCGAGGCTCGGCGAACGGGTCAGTGCTCCGCTTATACAGAACAACCTGCCTGTAACGCCGCAGTAAGTCCTGCGGAAAGTCCGCGTTGTCATCCGCCGCAAAGCTCACGCGATTGCTCAGTAAACTGTAGCTTATCTTCTTCTGCCCCTCCGTCCCGTCAATGCAGTAGCCGGGCTCAACTGCGCCGTTACCGTTCGGGTAGACCTCGCATGTCGAGATTACACGAACGTTATTGCGCCTCGCCCACGCCATTACCCTCCGCACATTCGCCAGGACCCTCCTGTGATTTCCAATGCACGCATTGCCGCCGGCAATAAAGAAATCCCTCTGCGTATTGATGTCAATCACAATGTGTTTCCGCCGCTTTTTCAATAATTGCCAAATCATGGCTCAGTTCCCTCATCAAACTTTACAACAGGTCCTATAATTGCTACGCTCCGACACACAATCAGTTCACAACCTTTCATCGATTACTCCGCACCTCGACTTTAGCCCCCGCCGGCACCCAAAATCCGATATCCATACTCCCCCAACCCACCCCTCTTTTGTATAATACATTCGTCGAAACCTTGCTGTGTTCCTCTTTTTGGGAAAACACAATAATGGCAAGAATCCTGAAGGACTATCCTGAGGTCTCGTTAAGGCCCGAAGATTTGGATGGAAAAATCGACTTCGCCAACATTTTCGGACGTACCGCACCCCTCCACATCGAGATTGGAACCGGGAAGGCTGCCTTCCTCCTGAACCAGGCCAAAGCCCGCCCGGACCTCAACTTCCTCGGCATCGAACGTGCCCGAAAATACTACCGCTACGCCGTCGACCGCATCGGCCGATGGGCACTCACAAACGTGCGAATAATCCGGACCGATGCCGCGCAGTTCCTCGCCGAATCCGTCCCCGACACCTCCGTCGAATGCTTCCACATCTACTTCCCGGACCCCTGGCCGAAGAAAAGACACCACAAAAGACGCTTCCTAAACCCCGCCAATCTCGAACAGCTCCTCCGATGCCTAAAGCCCGCAGGCCGGATAAAAATAGCCACCGACCACGCCGACTACTTTGAACAAATAGAGAAGGTTTTGACCGCTTGCACCAGCCAACTCGAAAAAACCGACTTCCTCCCCACCGCAGGCGCGGACACCGGCGAATGGGTCGGTACAAACTTCGAAAAAAAATACCTCAAAGAAAATAGACCCATCTACACCCTCGCCGTAAAGAAAAATCCTGCCCACGAATAGCAAGCCTGCCCCTCCTCTGCCCTCAAGTATTTGCCGCGAATCATCCGATAATTAAATCGTAAGAGTATCATAAAGACTGTGCAAACATGACCTATATCGAGGCAATCCTGGCTCTGTTCGCTATCACCGACCCTATCGGAAATATCCCCATCATGCTCGACATCGGCCAGCACGTCCCCGCCGGCCAGAGCCGAAAGGCCTTCAACACCGCCATCATCGTCGGCGTCTGCATCCTCGTAATATTTTCCTTCGCCGGAAAGCATATCCTCTCCGGAGTCTTCCACATCCAGATTCACGACTTGAAAATCGCCGGCGGAATACTACTGCTCATCATCGCCATCGACCATCTCATCTTTGGCACTCTCCGCCGCTCCGTTGCTGTAAGCGGCACCTCCACCCCTTACGAAATCGGCTGTGTCCCCCTCGCCTGCCCCCTGCTCGCCGGCCCGGGCGCAATGGTAACCAGCCTTACCACCCTTGAGACGTCCGGCCCGCTGCACGCCCTTCTCGCAATCGCCGTCGTATTCTCCGTCCTCTTCCTGATAACGCGATTCATCGAGACGCTCCAGAAACTGCTCGGCAGACTATTTTGCCTCGTATTTTCAAAGGTAATGTGCATGTTCATCGCCGCCATCGGAGTACACATGATTATGTCCGCCCTCCAGCATTACCTCTCAGCAGCCAAATAACCCCTCCTGACACCCACCAGCGACGAACATCACTCCCCCAGATGCCGCACCACCCCGTACTTGCGAGGTACAACCAAATCCGATAGCCCCGCTTCCAAAAACCCTGTGAATCACCTTGAAAAACTCGGAAAAGGGGGAAAATATATAAAATTTGCAAAAATTCATAAAAAAACTGTAACAAATCACTGTATTAGGGACACTTAAATATAGAACAACAATTGTGCATATGAAAAGAGCGGCCGGGACGCGGAACGCGGGCCGGGATGATGTAATTATAGATTTCTTTGAAAGGGCAGGAAGATGAATACGAAAGCTAAAATTCTGACATTAGTAGGCATTTTGGCCTTGTGCGGCACTGCTGCGGCTAAGAAGCTGCATGTGCCGGGGCAGTATCCGACCATTCAGGAGGCGATAGACGCCGCTGTCGATGGCGATGAGGTTATCGTAGCCGATGGCATGTACACCGGCGAGGGCAACCGCGATATTGACTTTGTTGGCAAGGCTATTACCGTTCGCAGTGAGAACGGGCCGGAGAATTGCGTTATCGACTGCAATGGCACCGAGGCCGAGCGACACCGGGGATTCCGCTTTGGCAATAACGAGGACGCAAATTCAGTAGTGGACGGATTTACTATCATCAACGGATACGCGCCGGAGAAATTCGTGGGAGGTGGGTGGCGGTCGCTCGGAGGGGCAATATTGTGCACGGCAAGCAGTCCAATGGTCAAGAACTGTGTTATCAGCGACAACACCAGCGAATATGGGGCAGGTATCTGCTGTGAGGAAAGCAGCCCGACAATCACAAACTGCACCATCAGCGGCAACTCGGCCTTAGTTGCCGGTGGTGCAGTCTTTTGCCGGCCGGAATGCAGTCCAACTATTGCCAGTTGCACAATAAGCGGTAATTCGGCAGGCGTCGGCGGCGCAATCTACTGCTACGAGAGCGACCCTGCAATTGCGGACTGCACCATCAGCGGCAACACAGCTGGATCTGGGGCCGGTATCTGCTGTGACAAAAGCAGCCCGACAATCACAAACTGCATAATCAGATCCAATACAGCCGAGCAGTATGGCGGCGGAATCGAATGCTGGGCCAGTAACATAACAATTATCTACTCTGACATCACGGGCAATTCCGCAAGGGAGGGCGGTGGAATTTACGCCGGCGACTGGGCTAAGATGACAGATATGACAATCATTGACTGCGCAATCAGTGCCAATACCGCCAGCGGGCGCGGCGGCGGAATCTACTGCGATAGTGGCAGCCCGATAATTACAAACAGCACTGTTAGCGGGAACACGGCAGGCTCGGGCGGTGGTATCTGGTGCGACGCAACAAGGGCTCTGATTACTAACTGTGCCATTAGCGGCAACTCAGCGCGTGGTTCTGGCGGCGGTGTCTTCTTTATGTTTAGCAGACCTACAATTGGGAACTCGACAATCATCGGTAACAAGGCAAGGAAAGGAGCAGGAATACTCTTCGACGTCGTCGATGCGACTATTAGCAATTGCACCATCAGCGAAAATATTGCTGACAGCACCGGTGGTGGAATCTGGGGTGAGGCCGTCTACGCTGCGATGACTAACGCGATTATATGGAACAATTCGCCTGAGCAGATTACGATGGAGAGCGGGACCATCCTGGCTACGTACAGTGATGTGCAGGACGGTTGGCCAGGTGTTGGGAATATCGATGCCGACCCGTGGTTTGCTGACCCGGGCTTTTGGGACACCAATAGTACGCCACAGGATGCCAATGACGACTTTTGGATTGAGGGTGACTATCGCCTGTTGGAAGGCTCACCGTGCATTGATAGTGGTGACCCGAATTATCAGCCAGAACCTAATGAAACTGACTTAGATGGCAATCCACGTCTCGTCGATGGAAACGAGGACGGGGCAGCGGTGGTTGATATGGGCACATACGAGTACAGTCCGGCGGTTGAGGTAGAAATGACCTTGGCGCCGCGGAGGGTAAATTGCAGGAGCAAGGGTAAGTTCATCAAGGCCCATATCATCCTTCCTGAAGAGGTTTTCCCCGAGGACGTCGACGTTAATGAGCCGGCGGTGGCGGAGCCGATGGATGTTGAATCGGAATACATAAAGGTCATTGGCGATGGCGAAGGGCCGGTGAGGCTCGAGGTTGGTTTTGACCGGGAAGCTTTCTGCGATGCCGCGGCCGGGGGCGGTGAAGTTGAGGTAACTGTCGTCGGGTGGCTTACGAGCGGCCGGGAGTTCTACGGGACGGATACGATTAGAATAATTCACCGGCGCTGATACGGTCTTAAACCTTACCCGCTGTTTGGAAGACACGACTTGACGCGAACATCATTCCCCCAGATGCCGCACCACCCCGTACTTGCGAGGTACAACCAAATCCGCCCTTCTCCCGGCCTCCTCCGCCGCCTTGTAATCGACGTCCATTATTTCAACAAACTCCGCCGTATACTCCTTCAGCACGCCGCAGTATTCGAATATCTCATCCCCCTTAATCACCTCAAGCACCACCTTATGCCCGATATACCTCTCTAACAGCGGCTCGTATGATGTCCCCACCGACCCCATCAGCTCCTGCTTCATCTGCGAAACGTACTTATCCTGACCCGTCAGAACACCGGCCGCCGGCGTCGCCTTCTTCGCCGCCGTCATCAGCATATTTACAACCTCCATCACCGAGTCTCTCACCGTCTTAAAGACGTTCTGCACCCTCCTCTTTAGCCTTCTCACCAGCGTCGGATGATACGTCCGCTTCAACTCCCTTTCTCTCTCTTTTCTGCCGCTTTCACTTAACTTCTCATGATACCGTATCAGCGCCTGAATCTTCGGATACTCGAATTTATACAGAACATAGCTCGTCTCATCGTGCCCGTCTTCGTCTGCGTACGCCTCAGAATAAACAAATTCCAGCCCCGTATTCTCCACCCTCAGCTTGCCATAGACCTCTTTGCCGTCCGTCTCTTCCAGGCTGACCAAATCACCACCGAAGTCCTTCAGACACTTGTCCCTCTTTCGTCTCCTCACAAAAGCCCCTACCACCGTAGCCAATACAATAAATATTATAGTTATCGCTAATGGCATATTGAACTCCCACTAAAAACTACCCCCGCAAAAATAACCAAAACCCCCCCTGCCGTCAAACCAAAAATCCCCATTCCGGCCGCTAAGCGACCCACGGCCCACATGTCGTTGCGACCAGCCAGGCAGCCCTGCAGTGTCAAGATAAACGATGTTCAATCACCAACCGCTACTTTACCGCTAACGCAGCAGCTTCAACGCCGCCTCCAGCACAGGGTCCCGGCTTATCAGCTCCACTTCGCTCGTCTCGGCAATGACATCCGGCTGAATACCCTCCCCCTCGAAGCAAGTCCCGTCCGGCCGCATCGCCTTCCACGACGGCAGAAACACACTCACCCCGTTTCCCAAATTAACCGGCTTCGGATTCCCCGAACTGCCGTATGACCTTACACCGACAAGCTTACAGCCCGGAACTTGCTTCATCATCAACAAAAACGCCTCACAGCTGCTCATGTTCGCCGGACCCATAAGCACAGCAACCTTCCCTCGGTACCTCGGCCGATGCTTATTCGGCTCCAGCACCCGATTATTCACCTGACCGAACCCCCCGGGCGCATCAGCCAAACGGTAAACATGCTGCGCATAAACCTTGGCCTCATCTACAAAACACCCGGCAAAATCCTGCGCAAGTGGCTCAGCACCGCCGCCGTTGCTCCGCACGTCAATTATCAGCCCCGCCGCATCACTAAACTCCCAAATAGCTGCGTATGCCTGCTTTAGCGCCTCCGTATGCCCCCTACCCCAGCTTCCGATATGAATGTAACCAATGCCATCTGCATATCGCCCCGTATAAACCACCGAACTCCGCTGCTGCCACCCCGGAATAATATTCTTAAGGACCTCCATATTATAATTCCGCTTTATCTCACGCTGGACACCACCAACCGTCTCATCGTCAATCTTAACCCAAATATGAGCATCCTCCACATGCGCCAGCAACTCAGCAGCCGCCTCCGCAAACTCTCGCGCGTCCTTGGCTTGCTCCATCTTCGGACCATACTTATCAAACAGCTCCTCCCAGTTGACCTTCCGCAAATCCCGATAAGAATAGTCTTCGTCGATGGCCCGACGCAACTCCTCAATCGCCTCCTTGTTATCCGCAGCGCTCGGCCCCTCAGCCTTGGCCCTTCCTGAACCGGTCCTGAACCGGACTGTATATGGCTCAACTGCTTCACCATCCACGCTCCGGAAATTCTTGAAGTTTGGGCAGTTAACGTATATCTCATATTCGCGCCGTGGGGCAAGTTTAACCTTTAAACTGAATGTGCGCTTGTCAATCCATCGCGGTTTGCCTGCTCCCTCCGGGACCTTCGGACCGTCGCATATCGAATACCCGCCTTCCATATCTCGGTCGAAAACAATTCGAATCTCTTTTAATCCCGGGTCTACGTCCCGCGCATCGTTTTCCGGAACTGTCTCCACGACAACCGGCGGGCCCTCGTAAACTTCTTCAGCCTCCTCCGCTTCACCCTTCTTCAATGCCCCTGTCCTGAACTTTACAGGGTACGGCCTTACCGCCTCACCTCGCACGCTCTTGAAATTCTTCGCGCTCGGACAGTTCACGCTCAGCTCATAATCGTGGTTCGCTGCAAGTTTCACGCGCATCACAATCGTACGCTTGTTGACCCATCGTAGCCTGCCTACCGTCTTCGGATACTTCGGCCCGCCCCCGCATATCGAATACCCGCCTTGGTCCATGTCCTGGTCGAAAACGATGCGTATCTGCCGCAGCTTCGGATTCACGTCCTCCGCCCCGTTCTCAGGAACCATCCTGACAACCTTCGGTGGTACCCCCAGTGCCACAGCCGCGAAAACTAACAAAACGCCGGCCGCTATACTCTTGACATGCCCAAACGATTCCATAATCGCTCCTTTCACCGGAAATGTTCCCACACAAAATATCTATTTTTCCCACACGCAAAACCGCAGATATAATATAATAAATCCCCCACTCGCATTTGTAAATCCAAATCCCCGAACCTGACTGATTACCAATGGACTAATCTAAAATGCATTTACTCCCCTCCACTGAACCTTAGATCGACAACCATAAGCTGCGCCAGTGACCCTGTAGCAGCTATTGTTCCCTACTGTCCTGAATCCTGCTCCTCCCAGGGCACTTCCACAGCGTCATCAACCGGCTCGACACGAAGCGTAACCACCGTTCCCGAAGGATTCCACTCTTCCGGGTTCAGCATTTTTATGTAAATGCCAATCTGACGGATTTTACCCGTCTGCACCGACGTCCTTGAAACGCCGTCCGTCTGCTCGGAGGCAAAGCCGAGCGTAACAGGCTCATAGGTGTAATGCTGCCCTGTAGCTGTCGGACCAATAACAGCGCCAACAACCAGCTCTTGGGGAACCTCAGGCCCGGCAGCCGCATCAATCGATACCAGCGTGAACTTCAGCGCAAACGCTGTGTATTCATGTATGTCAACGCCAACCAGAGCGCCCCTTCCACCCCTGCCGGAGGAGACATACTTTACCGAACGATGGCTTACCCTGTTACTTGGAAAGTAGATATCAAATTCAACACCAGCATCGCCTACAAGCCTTTTCTTAAGCACCTTGCCGCCGGTCTGAAGCTTCCCACACCAGTCCAGGAACACTAATTGCTCGGCCGACAGCGTCAAAGTCAGGCTCGCCGGCGGCTTATAAGGTCGTACCACTTCCTTACTCTCCTGCTCGCAGCCAAATACTGAAAGCACCATCGCCACAGCGCTCAGCCATAATGTGCTTTTTCTCATCGGCAAAGCCTCCTGTCCATCAGCCATAATTTACTCCAACCAACCCTTAACTCGTTACCCCAAACACTAACCAAATCCACCTCCCCCGTCAAACAGATTTTCCCCGTTCTATCGTCCTCTCTAACGCCTTTTTATCGGCCTATACGGCCTGTCCGATTTTTTCCCGAATTTGCCTGCCCGCAGCGCATTTCGTATACTTTTATTAGAGAAGGGTAAAAACAAGCATTTCAGAAGTACTGAGAAGGCAAAAGTACGCACCTCCTAATGCACCAAAGCACCCACGAGGCAGATAAAATGATAACTTTCAGAGTCACATTAAGTTTGTGCGCGATTTTGATGTTGGCACTTGCCGCCACGGCAAGCGCAGATAAACCCGTAGATGAAAACGGTATTCCCTTTGGCAACGGATTCCCAAGCGGCAAACACTTCAACCTCAACCTGATTGCCAAGAAAGACCATTTCCAGTGTCCCGCACCCGAGTATGACCCCTGCACTGGACAGCAGGTATACGGCAATGTGATTTTCATTCCGCGCATTCAGGGCAATGACCCCATCACTGTCCTTATGGAGTCCGGCAAGAAGGGCCCCAAAGGAGCGCAGGGCATAACCGTCATGCAGGTAACAGACTGGTGCAGCGAGAGTTTCCCCGACAGCGGCTCCGGCAAGGGAGACTCCGCGGTCATCCGTCTGCCCGCCAACGACAAGGGATACGCCGTCTATGCGCGAATCACCGGCAAGCCCATCGGCGAAGGTGAACCTAACGTAACAATCTCTCCCGACTTGGTCTATGTCGAGGATGAAGCCGGCAACGACCTCATCCTGCTTGGTTTGGTTGACCGCCAGGGCGTCTCAACATTTGCGTCCGTTGGAGAGACTATTTACAGGACCACTACCGAGATACCCACAAAGGGTAAGGCCGGCAAGGGCGTACAGAAGGCCAGCAATCTAACCGCCCTTTTCCAGTGGTCCGGCGAGGTATGCTACATACAGGATGACAGCTACATCTACTGCGAAGACGAGTACGGCCAGTGGATTTGTTCACAGCTTGACCTCTGCTGCGTCGATGAGGATATCGATGGCATATTTGAACGCTGCGACCTCCTGACGGATGTCGGCGTTATCGACCCCAACGACCCCAACAGCGGCAACCTCGTCTGTCCTTTGACCGACCCCAACGGCTATCCGTACGATGGCATCATCGCAGAGTGCAGGACCTACGAGAACGAATGGGTCTTCAACATCGCCGACTTCGTCGGATACCTCTGGGAAATCGATTCCACAGGCGCCTATGTCATCAAGGTTCGTTTTTATCCGCTCTAATGCACTCACAGCGGCTAAGGTACTTCTCCGAAAACGGTTCTTCTCACGGGAGAGCCGTTTTTTTTTTATTGCCATAACACCTCCTGTCATCCCGGGCTTGACCCGGGACCCAGGAAATTTCTCACTTCTCAATTCCGCTTTAGAGGCTTGCCTCCCCTATTTCCTCAAATTCTTAAGCGCAACCAAATTCCCCTTCTTATCCTTATACTTCCAAAACCGCCACCCATCCGTCTCTTTCTTCCGTATCGCCTGCCCCTGCCCCGCTTGTCCCAGCGCAGGCTGGGATCCAGTCGTCGTTGTAAAAATATCCCTTCCTCCGCCTTCTTACTTCATAATTCCGCGGTACGCGGCTCGCTTATCTAACTGGGGCCGCCTCCACCAATTACCATCTCCTGGACGTTCGACGTTGTACGTTCGATGTCCGACCTCTACCCCTAACCCCCAACCCTTGCCTGTCCCTCGCATGCCCGCACGGGACTTCAGTCCGAAGATATAAGCAATAATCCTTTCCGAACACTGTCATCAATAAAGAAACGCCACCTCTAAGGGGTAGTGATCTGAAAGATCAATCAGTTCCTCTCCCGGTTTCGTCAATTTTGTGATCCATCCTTCGTCATTTTCTTTCAATGTAAACAAGAATGGGTCCCCTTTGAAGTAAAACGGAGTTATGCAAGTACCTCTGTAATTGCTGGACCACTCAGTCGTCGAGACATCCCTCCAGCCTTTTCCATCATCGTTGATTCTTGATATGAAAGCCTCGTCTGTTTCCTTAAGTCCGAAGAGGTAAGGGTGACCGTCTAACTGATAGGAAACAACGGCAACGTAGTTTGATCGCCATGGCCACTTTCCGAGGTCGTCCCATCCTTTACCGTCATCTTTAATCCGACTGATATACCCATAGCCATCTTTCTTCAATCCAAACACGTACGGATGGCCTTTGAGTTCAAAAGTAGTGATAGCATTGGCAACGTAGTTTGATTGCCATGGCCACTTTCCGAGGTCGTCCCATCCTCTACCGTCATCTTTAATCCGGCTGATATACGCGTTGTTATCGTCCTTCAATCCAAACAGGTACGGATGGCCATTCAGGTAGAATGGTACAACCGCGACATAGTTCTGTTGCCATGGCCACTTTCCGAGGTCGTCCCATCCTCTACCGTCATCTTTAATCCGGCTGATATACCCATGGCCATTCTCTCCGAGACCGTAGCGCCGCTTTTTCAATCCAAATATGTAGGGGTGGCCTTTGAGCTGAAAAGTCCTTACGGCAGAACCGAGATAGTTTGATTGCCATGGCCACTTTCCGAGGTCGTCCCATCCTCTACCATCATCCCTGATCCGGCTGATATAAGCGTTGTCATCTTTCTTCAATCCAAACAGGTACGGATGGCCATTCAACTCAAATGAGCGGATTGCTACATAATTTGACTGCCATCGCGCACGAAGTATATCCCTGTAGTAACCCTCGGTTGGGAAAGTCCAGTCTCGGATAACACGCGCTGCGACAGGCTTTAATGGCGGTGTGTAAAATACATAATCAAGCCGGTCAACTTGGCCCTCATTTTTACTGTCCGCGACCCTGTGGGGCCTAAAGATTTCGTCCAGTTTGTTTTGAGGAAAATTGACTGTCTCACCGCTCTGAGCACCTTTGAGTTCGACCCAAGCGTCCTTGGCATTCATTTGCCTAAACTTATCATTCAATTGATCTCTTTGGCTTTTATGCACGTTAAGATCACCTGCGACAATGATCGGACAGTCGTTCGCTGCGAGGTCGGCGGTGATCTTCTCGGTTTGCTTGACAAGCTGGTCAATATCATCTATTCCAGCAGTGTGCGAAATACTGATGACGAATTTCTTCCCGCTAGGTTTGCGTATAGCGGCTACGAGCACACCTTTGTTGGCCCAAGTATCCTCTTCAAAATCTAGAGGAATTTTCGTGCCCGTTCCAGAGCCCCGATGGCGGTTATAGATATAGTAACTACTTTTTTCTATTTCGAATTTACTGAGAAGGACCAGGCCGGAACCCGCTATAAGCACATCCGATTTCGGCCCAAGGGCAGACCAGGGATAGATCCCTTTCAATTCGCGGGCGAACCAATCCATGTTGTCGTCGGACCAGACTTCATTCAAGGCAACTATGTCGGCGTTAATCTGCTTGATTTTTTCCTTGATGGCGTCTCGTCGTTTGTCGTCTGCAAAAAGGACCGGGTCTAGAGGCTCGAAGCGCTCCCTCGTCCAAAAGCGTTTGAATTCGTGCCATCCCTCCTTGAAGGCCCTGCCCTCTGGCGCCTTTGAGCCTTTGAACAGATGAGTATTGTATTGGAGTAGAATAATGCCTTCATCTTTTTTTGAAGAACATGCCAAAAAGTGTGTTACCCCGGCAGCGGCTGCCGCGTATGCTGGCATCTTTAAGAATGCACGGCGTGATAAGTTTTTCATAGATTTTAACATTTTTTTCCTCCTTAACCAAAGGTTTCTTGTGGAAATCTATAAAGTTGTCCGCCTCTCCTATATTTTATTAGTCCATAGGCCCTCTCTTTCTCAGGGCTTTCTCTTTTCAGCATCACGGATTAGCCGTTGTAGGCGCAACGATTCCCCGATAAAAACTAGATTTGCCAATGTTAGTACTCCACCAAAGAGGATTCCAAACGGGATTCGCAGAATACACATCAAAGCCATTAGTTGGATTAAGACCGACCACAGTAGCTGTGTTACTAAATCCATCTTGCTTCGGAGCAATTCTCCTTCATCACCAACTAGTCTCTCAACAAACCCGTTTTCCGCTTTCCGCCTCTCACTAATTCCAGCTGCAAGCCTTCGCGATAATCTTGAGCCGACACTTCGCACGACAGGAGTCAACAAATTCCCAATGATAGTAAGAACAATACTCCCAATCGTTGTAGCTACCCAAAAGCTCTTCTCTCTCACAATTTCTTCTATTTCCATCCTCTGCACCACTCCCAAAAAGACACACCAATAATTATTCCGAAAACGAACGCGCCCCAGGTGCCCGACCTCTGCTGCTTTTACCCCGTGAGATGGCGCTAGCCTATCTAACCGGGGCCAAATTTTCTACGCCAATAAATTACCCCAATCTCCCCATCCCGTCAACTCCTTTTTCCATGTTCCCTAATCCCCGACCCCTGACCCCCGACCCCTATTCTTCTCTCCCCATCCCGTCAACTCAAATAAAACAATATTATTGCCTTTTCAGGCCGCATAAGATACAGTTATGACCTGTGGATAACGGCTAAATAGAATGTGTTCAGCGCCCAAAAAACTCGAAAGGAGATAAAAGATGAAGGTGCCTGCGTTAATTACTTTATTACTAACACTACTATTCTGCGCCGCTGCGCATTGCCAGGAAGCTGAAGACCCGGACCTCAGAGAGTTAACTGCCGAAAAGCAAATGCATCACCGCGAGATGCAGATGGACTTGGAAGCACGCGAGAGTGAAACGGATTTCCAACACCAAATGCGACAACTTGAGTTAGACAAGCGCCAAATGGAACTTCACCGTCAACGAGCAGGTAAAAAGCACAAAAAGGGCTGGAAACACAAAGACGATGATAATGCGGCACCACTTCTAATCGTACTCGCTATCGTCCACATCCTTACGGCTATCTGGGTGTATCAGGACATTCGCAAGCGTGGCGTGGGCTCCGGCATATGGATTGTGCTTGCCCTGCTGACCGGACTGCTCGGCACACTGGTGTATGCCATTGTCCGTCTTGGCAACACTCCACAAGCACCAAAGTAAATGCCATTAGAACCCGGCCCCGAACCAAAGCCCGCAAGCACCGGCCCCCCGGCCACGTCTCTCCCTCTTTTTCCCTCTGTGTCCTAACTTCATACTCAAGACATTGTGAATAATTTCAGTCAGCTTAAAAAGTCAGGTCACTATACCTGACCTTGCGGCCGCAGGCAAGCCCGTCTCGCAAAAGCTCGCTTTGAGAAGACAGCTTGCCAAGACCGCGGGTCCGCCGCCCCGGCGGAGCCCAAACCTGACTGAGTTTTGATCCGATGCAAACTAAAGTTTGCCTCCGCGACCTCTGAGGCCTCTGTGGCAAAATCCAATTTCCGTCAAAATCTCGCGCAAATCGACAACGAATTTGACAAAACGC
>Ga0114922_10000044_pt1 | contig 101499 bp, 81 predicted proteins | sample AartaG_FD_100975 | JGI IMG/M metagenome (GOLD analysis project Ga0114922, IMG submission 100975) | Deep subsurface microbial communities from Aarhus Bay to uncover new lineages of life (NeLLi) - Aarhus_00045 metaG | ecosystem: Environmental > Aquatic > Marine > Oceanic > Sediment | place...
CGTTGTCAGCCAAAAACGTTCTCAACGTGGAGAAAACCACGCCTCCGAGCATTTTTGGCCTGCCGCCTTGGCCTCGAACTTTTCGCTCGGCCTCATAACGACCCGGTTATTCGGATAAGCTCTAACCCTAACAACCGATACCGAGAATCCAGCCCCTTAGCTACGCGGTAGTACGTTTCACGTGAAACACTGACTCCTGCAAAGCAACAGGGATATTCAAACAGTCGTGCCTATTCCGGCCCAGAAATATAAACTTTGGCCCAGCGAAGGGGGCCCCAAGAGAAGAAAGTGTTAGTTGTAAATACACCAAACATTAACCTCCCTCCAGTCGGTCCAACCGCTCGCTCTTCATCGGCACACCACCAGTACAACAAGCACTATCGTTACCACTTTCCCGCACATAAAGCACAGAGTATGCCCAATGCCATCATTATAGGAAAATTACCAAGCTGGAGTCCGCTGCGTGTCAGTGCGAGCAGAAAAGTGCCTCGGCAAAAGGACAGAACCTGGTGGGAACCGCCAAGCCTAACATCGGCCACCCGAGACCAGTTCACAAGGCGTGCGAAGGGACACCTCTCCAGGCGGGTTGTGCTGCTGGGTACACGGAGCAGGCAGATGCCCGGGACGTGAGCTCACCAAAATGCATTTGCGCCCCGAGCGTCGCCCGAAAGGCGACAAGGACGGTCGAGTATAAAAGTCCTACTCTGCGAGATAGCGCAAGGTCGTGTACTACAACCAAAATTGTCGCAAGCTTAGCCTGCTTAGACGTGGGCCGCTGCGCAACCTGGATAGTTGCCGTGTCCTGTTCTTTAGAAGGTTTTGGTTTCGAATCGCTCAGAGGCGATTCGCTCCTGCCGAAGGAGGGTGAATGCTATTTTTCTTGCAAAGCACAGGCAGTTGCATATACTTAGGCCGTTAATACCCAAGAGAAAGACCGACCTCGAAAGGGACTGGGAGCATAAATATGAATTTGGTGAAATGGCTTCGTAAGAACAATAAGAAGGTGATGGCCGTAGTGGTCATCGTTATAATGTTCGGCTTCATTGGGGGCTCGTATATCCAGCAGCTGGGCGAGAGAAGAACAGGACTGCATAAAACAGTAGCCTACTTCGGGGACAACAGAAAGATAACACACTACGATAGAACAATAGCCCGGCGAGAGCTGGACACGCTGAGGATGCTGCGGGCAGATGTTCTGCTGAAAAATATCGGCGCACCGCTGACCCAGACGCAAGACCTGCCGGCGTTTTTGCTGGGGGAAGTCCTGTTTTCGGAGCGAACAACTTCGCCGCGCTCCGTCACCTATATAAAAAGGCTGATACGATACAGCAACTACCGCATAAGCGACAAACAAATCGACGACCTCTACAATCGCTCTATGGGAAACGAAACATACTGGCTGTTGCTGAAAAGGGAGGCAGCGCTTGCGGGAATCAAAATATCGGAGAAAGTTGCGGCCAGACAGCTCACGGGGGCAATATCTGCATTCGCGAGAAGACTGCCGGATTTTCAAGGACTAACATATCAAGGGTTAGTCGGCGCAATTATGAAGCGCCAAAGAATCGCCGAAAAAGAGGTCCTGGCAACGTTCGCCAAACTGGTGGCGGTGCTGGAATACTGCACCGTGGTTTGCGCGAGCGAGGATGTCACGAACTCACAAACAATGCACAACAGCATCTGGCAAGAAGAAACAATAGATGTTGAATTTGTAAAATTTGATTCGGCCGTTTTTGCCAAAACGCAGAGCGAGCCGAACGAAAGGAAAATGTCTGAGCACTTTGAAAAATACAAGGCTTTCTTTGCCGGCGATATAAGCAAGGAGAACCCTTACGGGTTCGGGTACAAGATTGGCGACCGAGCTCGGCTTGAATACATTGCAGTCAAGCTCGACGACATCACCCCTATCGTAACAGAACCTACCGATGACGAGGCTGAAAAATATTACGATAGGCACAGGGAGGAATTGTACGAGCTTGTCCCGTCAGACCCGAACGACCCCAACTCGCCTCCAGTCAAACAAACCAAAAGCTATACCGAGGTGGCAAGTGCCATTTCAGAGCTGCTTCTACGGAGAAAAATATACTCAAAAGCAAATATAATTTTGCGGGAGGCAAAGTCGCGTACCGAGGCCGGTCTTGAAGGAACAGAGTCTCAAAATCTTAGTTCCGAGCAGTTCAGACAACTGGTTGGCGATTATAATGCCGTGGCTGAACAGTTAAGCAAGGAGCACGAAATCAAGATATATGCGGGACAAACCGGACTGCTGACCGCGGCTGACATACAAAAAGACGAGTATCTGGGCAGGTTGTACGTAGAAGGCCAGGGGCACAGCCCGCCAGATTTTCTAAACAGGGTCGGATTACCGAGAATTGTATTCTCAATAGATGAACTCGGAACCAGTCACCTTGGTCCCTTCGATACCGCAAAACCAAGGACGTATGAGAATATCGGACTCTTAAAGGATTCGCTCGGAGAAGTTACGGCACTCGTGCGGGTGATAGACGCTGTGAAAGCCTCTGTCCCGGAGAACCTGAATCAGGCCTACAGCAAAAGTGCGCTCAAGTTTGAGCATGACCCAAACCAGACAAGCGAAGACGTTTATTCAGTAAGGGAAAAGGTAGCTGAGGACTTAAAGAAACTTGCCGCAATGGATACCACCAAAAGTAAAACCGAGGAGTTTATCAAACAGGTGGTAGCGGATGGCTGGGACGGCGCTATTAATAAATTCAACGAGCTTTACGGACGAGATGACCAGAATGAAAGCGACGCCAACGTATTTGTGCTGCAAGAACCCACGACCCTGGGGCAAATACCAAGGCAGCAAATACACACATGGGAAATACAATATGAGGGTAATCCGCTGAGACAATTGTTAGTCAACGAGTTCAAAATACAAGCTGAGTTTGTAAACCGGCTCTATTCGCTGGTGCCGGAAGACACCAACAGCCTTGAGACCGTGCCTTTCATTCTCAAATTCGAGCCCCACTTGAGCTGCTATTGCTTAAAGAAGCTTTCGGTGAAACGGCTTTATCAGGATGAATATGAAAGTATCAAGGCCCTCCAGATATTCAAAGAAGACCTCACTCAATCTCAGACTCTTGCAGTGATACATTTTAACCCCGAAAACATATTAAAACGTATGAACTTCAGACTCGCCAAGGAGCCCGAACCTGCCGACGCCAACGAGCCAACGGGCTCCGAGGACACATCATAATGACACAGCCCGCCAAAGAAAATTGTCTGCTGCTGCCGCTGACTGCGGGACTACTTGCCTGGTCTATACCCGGCGCCGGGCACCTTGTGCTGAAAGAAAAAACGCGTGCTATAATCATATTTGCAACTATTGTCCCAACTTTTTGTGCCGGCTTATATATCGGCTCAATCGGTGTAATCGACACGGTCGGACCAACGCCATGGTATGTGTATGCATCGCAGATTATGACCTCGCCGATGGTGGCGGTGCTGGCCTGGATAACCGCCGGCGGTGGTTATCCGGTCTACAGCTGGCCAAATGAAATCGGCCAGATTTACACAAGCACCGCCGGTCTGCTCAACCTTTTATGTATTGTCAACGCCATTTATTTAGCGTATCTGCGTGCCACAGAAACAACGGGAGGCTAAAATGTCGGCAGCCGGTTTTCTAATAATAGCAACTTTCACCGCTCCAGAGGCCATCGTGCCGGAGCCGGCCTTAATGCTCTGGCTGCTGCCGTTAGCGGCCTCGATTTCCATAACCTATAAGGCGACAAAGCTGCCAAAAATAACACCGGCCAATTTCATAAAAGAAGCTGCGGTTTTGTTTGCCTCAATCGTAGTCTTTGTAGTCGTAATTATGTTGGTTTTGCACGCTTTTAGGTTGATCACAGAGTAACTGCTGACAATTCCAGAGCCAGGAGAGCCTTAGCTGCTCTCACCCAACAAAGCATCCTCAAGAACACCTAACTCAACGAGGGCGTTGAAAGCAGCCTTTTGCTCCGCTTCTTTCTTATTCGTCCCCCACGCACTTGGGAAGTGACGCTCGCCGATAACCACTTCCAACTCAAAACACTTGTCGTGGTCAGGTCCTTTCTCATCGAGCAGCTCGTAAACAGGTGTAGTATTAAACTGCTGCTGTGCATACTGCTGCAATAAGGACTTGAAATTTCCCTGCGATTGATTGGCATCGGCCCGGTCAATCAGTGAGGCAAACGTCTTTAGTACAAAGCTGCGGGCGGCCTCGAGACCTCCGTCAATATAAATTACCGCGATAATAGCTTCCAGCAGACCTGCTGCAAGAGAGCCTGATAAGGCCCGGCTGCTCGCCATACCCTTGCCGACCTTCAAGTATTTTTGTAGGCCAAGCTCCTTTGCAATCCGCGCACAGTTCCTGCGGGAAACAAGCATACTCTTAACTTTTGTCAGGTCACCTTCCAGATAAGCCGGGAACCGCTCGTAGAGAGTTTGACAAATAATCGCAGATAAGACAGAGTCGCCGAGAAATTCCAGCCGTTCATTACTTAGGAGTCGATTATCCACGGCGGAGGAATGAGTCAGCGCTTTGACCAGGAGATTGCCGTTAGAAAACTTGTAATCTACTACCTGCTCGATTTGCCGCAGAACTTCGTCGTCCATTTATTAAGTCCAACTTTTGTTAGAAGCCTGCGAGCAGGTTACGAAAACCGCCACCTTCGGCGACCTTTGTAACCGGCTCGCCAGAAACCCATATTATAATAAGCAAAATAGAGCTGTTTGTCAAGACCGGTAATCAGATTCCCTTAACTGACGACCTGGAGGCTTGCCAACGCAACGAATTTATCATCGACGATTTCGAAAACACCGTCAAGACCGGTCACCGTGAAAATGCCTCTGGTTGCGGCAGCCACATTGCAAAAAACAAGCCTGTGCCCGCAATCACCTGATAACTTCCGCAGCTTCAGGAGCTTTGACAGGCTTGAAGAAGTCACAATATCGACGCTGGAAAAATCAATCACCACATCACAATTGCCTCTATCACGAACCATCCCTGTAACGGTCTTGAGCTCGTCTGCCATTTCCGGTTCCTGGGGCAAATCCACCAGAATAATATCGTCCGACCAGTTCTGAATCCCCATCTTAATTCTCCTAAATTCAAGCCGATACGCTTTTGCGTAATTTTATTCCTGTATCGTCACAAATTCAGCATAAGTTAAGCTGAAAAAGCAAATTGGATTTACTTCATCTGATAACCGCGACCCATAAAAATTGCTATATCTGTGTCTGCGAACATAACTAATACAATAATTCAGCCAAACTCGAAATTTTTCGCTCGTCATATCTTTTTGCAAACCGGCTGAGCCGATTGAACAATCGGGCATGCGCAAACAAAAGGCCGAGCCAATAAGCCCGGCCTTAATCTACAAAGTCGCTTGTCCTATGATGACGGTTCCTTCAGCCAGTGCTCACGTTCGCGGTCGAAGAACCCCCCAGTGCTCACGGTCGCGGTCGAAGAACCCAGACGAGTAGCGCGGGTTTTCGTTTGACCACTTCTGCCAGGCCTGTACTACCTTGCGATACTGCTCCAGCTTCTCCGGATTTTTGGACACTTCTTCCCATCTGACCTTCGGGAGCTGTCCCTTGCTGATGTGCCAATACTTTTCCAACTGCTTGATGATTGACCTGGCTGCAAGGTAACGGGCCTTAGTAGGCGTCTTGGCTGCCACGTCCAGCCATTCATCCAAATCAAGCCACTCTGCCGCGGCGAGGTAGCGCGCCGCCGTCATACGGATACCCCTATCTTCATCCTCAACAGCTCTCTTGAAGCAACTCTCAACATTTGGGTCATATATGTTGTTAAGAACACCGGCTACCTTGTCGCGAACATCGGTGTTCTTATGCTTCATAGCCGAAAGAAGGGTCGCCAGCGCTTCAGCACTTCCATCCTTTCCTTTGCTATAAAGTTCGTAAAGCCAGTTACAAGCCCGCTTACATTCATCCTTCGAACCGTGCATAAGCCGACCCTGGAAGAAGGACAACGCCTCCGGACCCGCCACATCCGTCAGTGTCCGGTAGAACACTTCCCGAGCTTCGGCATCGTTCTCGTCTTTAAGAGCTTCAATAAGATAAGGCGCGACCTTCGCCCCCATTCCCCTGATACCTACTATATCGTCTGCGACCGTTGGCTGATAACCGTCCCAGTCCGGTGCGATGCTGCGCTGGTAGCGGAACTTCTCCATCAGCCGGTTGAACTTGGCCTCGAAAGGCACTCGTTCCTGTTCAGCTGAGTCAATCGGCTTTACCTCAAAGGCGGCACTATCACCCAGTTTTCCCTGCCAGTTGCCCTTATATCCTTTATATTCGCATCCGATTCGGTACTCCCCGACTCGCGAAACCTCGAGTATGTCGGCCTCACTTACAGATTCACCCGGCCTTAATACAATGTTTTCTTCTTTGGGTGCATAAGGCTGCGCACCACAGTCAATGGATGCCGAGCCGTTCGGATAATGCAGGCCGAGTCGAACGATACTTCCTGTAACAGGGTCGAAAACAACTGGGGCAACAAGTTCAATGTCCCTGTCACTTATGCTTGTAACTGTGAGCGTGACTTCAACAGGCTCATGATGCAGGTAGGTGTCTTTATCGGTTTCGACTGTGAATGTCAGGTGGTCATTGATATTTTCGCGAGCGGGCCTGGGACTACGACTGGAACCCTTATCCCGCGGCTCAGACGGACGGTCCTTGAAAGCTATCCATCCGGCCGGCAGAACCGCCGCAGCCGCCGGCGCCTTCAGGTCTTCAATTTTAACCCAGAGCAGACTGTATCCACCCGTTGCGGTGCCTTGCTCTAAAACGGGCGCCGGAGCCTCACCGGCAGAATCATGATAAAAGAGCTTACCGTCGCTGACCCATAAGACGCGTTTACCATCAGGAGAAACTTTTGCGTCTTCGCGTTTTACCGCCGCCAACTCCTTGAAGTCGTCAAACAAATGCCCGTCGTACAGATAATAATCTCCGCCGATACAGTCATCCTCAACCAGTTTACCAGCTGCCACATCTACCCTATACCGGTCCTCATCATCATCGTCTTTGTAGATTAGCGGGCCTGCCCCCGTGTTGTCCTGAATTAGGGGAACTTCACTTGGGGAGGATCTGCCCGGCAGTGGGGTGACGTCATTCATATCGCCGGTGGTAACATTGACACAGACAAGCCTGGCAGGCAATTCAGAAGACCCTGCTCGGACAAAAAGCACCCTCTCGCCGTCGAGCCAAATCACAGGCAGCAGCGAGATGAAACCTCCCCCACCACGAAACGAATTGGAAAGTGATACCCTGGATTCAAACGGTTCAATCGGATATGAAATTTCGCCGGATTCAACATTGACTATCCTGAGCAGTATTGCTGCACTTCTATTGGGGTCAAATGCAAAGAGTGCAATCCGCTTATGGTCAGGCGAGACGGCGATTGGTTCATGTCCCCAGCATTGCTCAATCGCTGCGATATTGCGGTAAGCACGCTTGCGAAAATCCAGCACCTGGAGCGTTTTCGTGCCGCCAACGAGGGCATACAGGCGGCCGTCATAGTAGCAGCAAGGTGAAAGATAACTCCAGTAAGATAAAGGCAGCTCCGGCAAATTCCCTATTCTGCCGGTCTCGCCTGTCGACAAATCCAGCGAAATCAAACCTTTCCCGGAGTCACTCCATTCTTTACAGTATAAAGTTCCGCCGACTACGCATAACGGATACTCCCACCGATACCCGGGCTTGCCATCATAAGGGCCGGTATCGATTTCCCGTAATTCGAATCCCGCGACTGTAACCCTGGCAATCACCAGGTTTTTGGTTTTCTTTTGCCCATCCTCTTTGTTTATCCGTGTGAATAAGAAATGGTCATATACGCTGCCGCTGCCTGTAAGGCCAAGCGCAGGGGTCAAAGATGTGGCCGCCTTGTCCTCAGTTGAATCCTCGTCGCCTTTAACCACCACATCGGTCGTTTCCTGCTCAAGCCGTGTTTTGATTTCCCTAATTGCCGCTGCATAGGGATTATCCTGCTCATCACCGCTCCACTGGGCACTCAATATCTCCAAAGGCTCAATCGCCCGCGAATCCCCGATTTGGGCGAGATAATTCGCCGCCAGTACCCTGCCTTCTTCAAATTTAGCCTCTGCGAGCATTGTTACCAAGCCGTCAATATCACGAGCAGCAAACATCGCCTCGACCCGCTTCGATTCAGCGGCAAGTTGAACATCAGGTTCGGTTCCCTCAACCACAACCTTCGCTGTAGCCGGCACGCCAAGGGCATAGATATCCTTCGGCCCGTCTGGCGGGTATTCAAATTCAATATTTCCATCCATTACGACATTTCCGGCCAGGTCAGTGCCCTTGATTTGCGCACCTAATAGCACGCGTCGTTTGCGGTCTATAAAAAACCTGCACTTGTTACTAATGTTGTTTTGTGTAAGCGATATTTCCTGAACTGCGACCACTTTGCCCTTGTACCTGCCAGACTTTGCGACGATTTCTGCCCCCCACTCAGTCAGCTTTTCTGTCATACTTTCCAGCATAGCAACAGGCGATGATAAATCCAACGGGGTACCGCCTTTCAGGCGCGAGACTGTAATCGTGTTTGATGCAGGGTCGTACGCATATCTTTCCTTTCTTCCAACATCCCAGTAATTAACTTTACCATCATGTCCCTTGAGCATCCAAACGTTAGATTCAAAGTTGGCCCACTGCTCTGCTGTTCCCGTAACGCCCCTTTCAAATCCGGTGCTTATCTGGTGCATCCAGGGCATCTTCTTCATATTCTCAAAGACCTCGGCCAATGCCACGCTCTCAACGCCGCCGCCCTGATATATGCCTATAAGCACCGCGATAAGTATCACCGCCGCCGCAGCAAGCCTTGCCACCCTGCTCTTCATAATAGCGCTCAAAATACCAGTGCTTCTTCTTGGCCGCATATCTTCTTCCAAAGCTGCTGGATGTTTATCCGACTGCTCAACAAGGTCCTCTTGTATGCTTTCGCTTCTATCGCCTATAGCTTTGAACGCCGATTGAATCATTTCCTCTTCGTCCAACAGCGCCTGATAGAGAGAGCGACAGGTTTCGCAGGCATCGATATGCTTCTTGAGCTCGTCAGCGGCCTTGGCTCCTAATTCACCAAGCACGAAGGCCGCGATTGCTTCACGCCGATTTTGACAATCGTTTTTATCGCTCATGATTCATCCTCCGACAGCAAATCGTGCAGCATCAGGCGGGCCCTGACCAATCGACGTCTTACCGCCGCTTCTTTGACGCCCAAGCTTCGGGCTACGCTGGCGCACTTTTGGCCGTCAAGATAATAAAGGGTTATCGTCTCGCGATAATGCTTGGGTAGTTTGGAGATGGCTGTATGCAAACGTATGATATGCTCATTTCCATAATCCGGCCGGGCTGCTACCTCTTCCGGCATCCTCTGCGCGGGCCGACGTTCGCGGTAATAATCAATGCACGTTCGCCGGGCAATCTTCAGCAGCCAGGGACGCACACGGCTGCGGTCTCTTAGAGTGCCCAGTTTCGTAAACGCTTTCAAAAAAACTTCCTGCATAATATCCTCGCCATCGTGAAAGTTTTTTGCATTGGCCAGGCAGAAACCCAGCACCACCGACGCATACTTACTCATAAGCATCTGAGGTGTCACAGTTTCGTTCGGCTCAGCCCTATTCTCAGCTTCATAGCTGTTTCGCGATTCGGCTTTACTCAATTGCCATCTCCTTCACTAACACAGACGGTCATAAAGAAAAAATAGTGACAGCCTACTATAAAATTTTTCGGAAATTTCGGAGAATCATATTGGCCATCGCGGACCTTTCATTAAATAAACTCCTCATTATAATATTTCCGCCCTCTTTAAGGTCCACAAAAATAGAAGCCTTCCGAAAGTGATATAACACGTGCATTTTTCGCACATCGTTGGCAGTTGACATTGGTAGACAGCACAGTATTATGAACATTCTGAAATTACCTGTTGCTGTAGTGATGCCGGCCATAAATCATGAGTACTGCATATACGGAAAGTTTGAGCAGACTTATCGAGGAGTTTGGGAAGCTGCCGGGAGTTGGGCCTAAGACGGCCGAACGGCTGGCCTTTCATATACTAAAAGCCGAGCCGGCGGAAGCCATGGCGCTGGCCAAGGCCATCAGCGACGTTAAGAACAAAACCAAGCACTGCAAAATCTGCTACAATCTCTCGGAGGAGACGATTTGCCGAATCTGTTCCGACCCCCGCCGGGACAAAAGCCTGATTTGCGTTGTCGAACAGCCGAAAGACCTCATCGCTCTCGAAAAAACCGGCGCCTGCAAGTGGGTCTATCACGTTCTCGGCGGCCACATCGCACCGCTTGACGGGATTGAGCCGGACGATTTAACCATCAACCAGCTCGTCGAGAGGGTCCGCAAGGGTGATGTAAAAGAAGTCATAATGGCGACCAATCCAAATATGGCCGGCGACGGCACTGTTCTTTATATAAGCTCGCTGCTAAAAAACGCCGGCGTCGAAATCACCCGCCTTGCAAGAGGTCTGCCCACAGGCTCCACCATCGAGTACGCAAGCGGCAAAATGCTTACCGACGCTATAATCGGCAGACAAGAGTTAGAATAATTTTCTTGCCTGAAGTTTTTAAATTAGCCCGCGAGTATTGCCGAAATCTCTTAAGACGGTTATGATATAATTAAGAATGATTCAGGAATCGGGGGGCAGGATGAAAAGGTTTTTGGTGGTGCTATGAAGTTGGAGATGGGGCAACACATGCGGCTGGAGCAGAGAATGAAGCTCGCGCCGCGTATGATTCAGTCGATGGAAATTCTCCAGCTGCCAATCCTCGCCCTTCAGGAAAGAATAGAGCAGGAGCTCAACAACAATCCGGTTTTGGAAATTGAAGAGCCGTCAAGCACCGAAGAACCACAGTCTGTCGAACAGCAGCCTCAGGATGATATCAACGAGAAAGATTTGGTTGTCAACACCGACAAAGACAAGGTTGAAGACTTCGAGCGTCTTGACAGTCTTGACGATGATTTCAAGAGCTATATGAGCGAATCCGGCTCTTTCCGCCGACGCCCTCGAACCGACGAGCTCGATGGCAAACTCGAGGCGATAAAAAACACCGCCGCCCCTTCTAAATCTTTGCACGAACACTTGAGTGAGCAGTGGCTGTTGGTCGAGGCCGACGAGCCGGTCAAGAAAGCCGGCAATATGATTATAGACTACACCGACGACAGGGGGTATCTGACCGTAAGATTGGAGCAACTGCACAATAAAGACAGACATGATTTCACCCTCGATGACTTGAAACACGCCCTGGAGCTCGTCCAAAAGCTGGACCCTGCCGGAGTCGGTGCACGCGACCTCAGAGAATGCCTGCTTATCCAGATGGCCCAGAACGGTGAGGATATGAGTTTTGAAGCCCGCCTTGTCGCCGAACATATGGACGAGCTGCTTGAAAATCGCCTGCCGGATATCGCCAAGAAAATGAAATGCAGCATCGAAGAGGTCAATCGTGCCATTGTGCGTATGAGCAAGCTCGACACGTCCCCCGGCCTGCAGGTGGGCCGCAGTCGAAACTACCCGGTTACCGCCGATGTCATAGTAGAATCAATCGATGATTCGCCCGCATACTCTGTCCGCCTGGCCGATTCAAATCTGCCGCCCTTGAGGATAAGTAACTACTATGCAAAAATGTCAAAAGACCGCAGCGTCAGCCAAAAAACGAAAAAGTTCCTGCAAAATAACATCCGCTCTGCCAAGTGGATTATGGATGCAATAGAGCAGCGAAAAAATACACTGCTCAGAGTTGCAACAGCAGTGGTCAAACATCAAAAGGAGTTCTTCGATAAGGGCGATTTATACCTTCGGCCGCTGCCGATGTCGAAAGTCGCAGAAGATGTGGGCGTCCATCTGGCTACCGTCTCGAGAGCCGTTGCCGGCAAGTACGTTCAGTGCTCCCGGGGGATACTACCGCTGCGAAAATTCTTTAGCGGCGGCATGGAAGATATCAACGGCAAGGGACATAGCTGGGAAGCCATAAGGGCCGAGCTCCAGCGGATTATCAATGCCGAGGATAAAACCAAACCCTTAAGCGACGACCAGATACGCAAGAAATTAGCGGAAGCCGGCATTACAAACCTCGCCCGACGGACCGTTGCAAAGTATCGCAAGCTCCTCAATATTCCCGCCGCAAGGTTTAGAAAAAAATATTAACCCTGCCACCTGCGCTGGTATGCGGAGTCCCGAAAAAATATTTGCTTTTGCTTGAACTTTATGTTAATATATGAGTATATACTCACATAGTAATTTAGTTTGAGCTGTGCAATGTCGAATAACAAGACGCAGGCCAGCCCGAATGGCGGCCTTAATGTTTTTGAAAAATATCTGACTCTCTGGGTGGTTCTTTGCATTTTCGCAGGCATCGTTTTGGGCAAGCTCGCCCCAAAAGTAGCTGTGTATCTTGATAGCCTGGCAATTTATGTCAACAACGCCCCTGTTGTCTCAATTCCTATCGCAATTTGCCTGTTCTTTATGATGTATCCGATTATGGTAAAGATCGATTTCGCCGAGGTCTTAAAGGCGGGCAAGAACATCAAGCCCGTCGGCCTGACCCTTTTCGTCAATTGGGCCATCAAGCCGTTTACTATGTATGCAATCTCTGTGTTCTTTCTGGGCACCTTATTCCACACTCTCATAGGCCCGGATGCGATTGACCATGTCAAGATTCCTTTTGGCCTGAGCCTTGATGTAGGAGCAACACACGGTGCCGGAAAAGTTGTTCTGGTTGAAGGTGTCAAGATGCTCGAAGTGCCGCTTTGGCGCAGCTACCTTTGGGGCTGTATTCTTCTTGGAATCGCCCCATGTACCGCAATGGTCCTAGTCTGGGGCTATCTTGCTAAAGGCAACGACGGCCACACTTTGATGATGGTTGCAATCAATTCCTTGACTATGCTGTTTCTTTACGGGCCTCTTGGCGGTTACCTGCTTGGCGTCGGAAGATTGCCCGTACCCTGGCAGGCATTATTACTATCGATTGCCATATACGTGGCTCTTCCGTTGGTGGCCGGGTATTTCTCAAGGAAATGGATAATAGCCACTAAAGGAGAAGATTGGTTCAGGCAAAAGTTCCTGCACGTCCTGACGCCCGTTACGATTATCGCCTTGTTGGTTACCCTGGTGCTGCTGTTTTCGTTCAAAGGTGATATGATTCTTTCAAATCCTTTGACAATTCTTTGGATTGCAATTCCCTTATTCATTCAGACTAATTTGATATTCTGGATAGCGTATGGCCTGGCAAAGGTCCTCAAACTCGAATACCGGGACGCTGCCCCATCGGCTATGATAGGAGCGTCCAACCATTTCGAGGTTGCTATCGCCACCGCCACAATGTTGTTTGGCTTATCGTCCGGAGCCGCTTTGGCCACGGTTGTTGGCGTGCTTATAGAGGTTCCGGTTATGTTGATGCTTGTACGGATATGTCTTAGGACGCAAAAATGGTTTGGAGGCGTAAAATGATAAGTGCTAAAAAGCAGTTGTTGTTTCAAAAGCAGGCCGACATCGTAAAGGCAATCGCTCACCCGCTGAGAATCGCTATTCTGGACTTCTTAAAAGATGGTGAGCAATGCGTCTGCGATATCGCCGAGTATGTCGGCTCGGAAAGGTCCAACGTGTCCAAGCATCTCTCGGTGATGGTCAACGCCGGCGTCCTCGAGCATCGCAAAGAGGGACTCAAGGTCATTTACAGACTCAAAACACCCTGTATCATCGAATGCTTTTCGTGCATAACAGCATCCCTGAAGCAGCAGGCAAAAGCTAATGTAAAACTCCTGGAAGCCTTTTAGCAAAACTTTTTTGAGACTGAAGAGTTATGAATCGTGAATGGAAGATATTTGCCGCACTCGTCACCGTCTTCATCGTGGCTTACGCTCTGCCGTTGGGTAACCCCAAGATTCAGACAGGAATCCATGAGGCGTTCCGGCTGCTTCAGTGGTATGCGCGCAATCATACGTTGGCCTGCGTCGTGCCAGCGCTATTCATTGCTGGTGCCATCACCACCTTCCTGTCCCAGGGCTCGGTAATGCGCTATCTGGGGCCGAACGCCAATCCGATTCTGGCCTATGCCGTGGCGTCGGTATCGGGTTGTGTTTTGGCGGTTTGCTCGTGCAGTGTTCTGCCCATGTTTGCGGGAATCTATAAGCTTGGTGCAGGTCTTGGGCCGGCCACAGCCTTCTTATATTCAGGGCCGGCCATAAACATTCTGGCCATTTTTTTGAGTGCCCGTGTTTTGGGCTTCTCAATCGGGGCGGGGAGATTCATTGGGGCGGTGGTCTTTTCTGTTGTGATTGGGTTGCTAATGGCAGTTGTGTTTCGCAAGGGCGAGCGGGCAAAGGCGGAAGCTGCGATGCAGATGCCCGAGCCTGAAAAACCCCAACGTCATATTGGCAAGACTGCAATTTTCCTGGCCTCTATGATTCTGTTTCTTGTCTTCAGCGACTGGTTTAATCCCGGCAATGTCGTGGTGAAAACAAGCGAAGGCCGAGAGTTCAAGGCCGTGGTCATTCATGAGACAAAGGATGCTGTCCGCTTTCAACTCGAGCAGGATATCGAATCAGCTAAAACCGGCGACAAGATAACCTTGCCCAAAACAGAGATAGCCGAGATGCAAGAACAGCGTACATGGGTAATTGCCGTTTATCACATCCGCTGGTATTTGGCGGGACTAATGGGCCTGGCGGTACTCATTATGGTCTGGCGATGGTTCAAGCCCGATGAAATTCGCGAATGGATGCATAACACATGGCAGTTCACCAAGCTGCTTGTCCCGCTGCTTTATGGCGGGGTTTTCGTCGTCGGCTTTATCAGTGTCCTGCTGCCCGAAAAACAGGTGGCTCACTGGGTAGGTGACAACAGCCTGGGAGCTAACCTTGTGGCCAGTGTTATCGGCGCCTTCTGGTATTTTGCCACACTGACCGAGATTCCCATCACGCAGGCGTTGATGAAGCTTGGCATGCACAAAGGGCCTGTCCTGGCGCTGCTGCTGGCCGGGCCGGCCTTATCGCTGCCGAACATCCTCGTCATTCGAAGGGTGATGGGAAATTCTAAGACGACCGTTTTCATCCTGTTGGTGGTTGTACTGTCGGCTCTTGTCGGAATATTTTTCGGTACGTTTTGGGGGTAAATTAAGAGGACGGTTATGAAAAAGTTACAGATTCTCGGAGCCGGATGTCCTAAGTGCAAAGCCCTGGCGGCGAATACTGAGGTAGCCGCCAAAGATTTGGGTGTCGAATATGAAATAGAAAAGGTCACGGACATCAACGAGATTATGAACTTCGGCGTAATGATGACACCTGCTTTGGCCGTCGACGGCCAGGTGAAAGTCGTTGGCAAGGTGCTTTCGCCGGAAGAAATCAAGAAAATGCTCGTGTAGGCAAGGCTTCTCGGGAGCCCCACTAAACTAAAGGAGACAAAGCAGGAATGAAGACTAAAACCATCGTTACTGTAGCGTTGTTGCTATTTATCTTCGCCAGCGTAGCGTATCTGATTGTCGAGGAATTGCGCCAGGCGCCCGAATCACCCCTATTGGATGTCAACTCGCCAGTAGTTGTGGACAACCATGAGGGGTCACAAAAGGTCGTGGTCTATTATTTTCATGGAGATTTCCGCTGCCCGACCTGCAGGAAATTTGAGACTTATTCCGACGAGGTTCTCCAGAGCGCTTTCGCTGATGCGCTTAACGACAGCAGCCTGGAATGGAAGGTCGTCAATACCGACGAACCTGGGAACAAACACTTTGTCCGCGATTATCAACTGTACACGAAGTCAATCATAGTTGCGAAAATCCAAGATGGAAAGCAGACCGAGTGGAAGAACCTTGACAAAATATGGGAACTGGTCGGCAATAAGGCAGTTTTTGTTAAATACATCCAAGACGAAGTCAATGCGTATCTGGGAGCAGACTAATGCCCGAATTTTTTCTGGCAGCATTGTCGGCTTTGTGGCTGGGCATCCTGACTTCTATCAGCCCCTGTCCGCTGGCGACGAACATCGCTGCTGTCTCCTTTATTAGCAGACGCATCGGACGGGCCCGTGCAGTGTTTCTAACAGGACTTCTTTATACAATAGGACGAATATTAACGTATGTAATCCTCGGTATTCTTCTTGTCGCCAGTGTTCTGTCCGTGCCCCAAGTTTCGTACCTTCTTCAGAAATATATGAACAAAATCCTCGGACCAATCCTTATCTTTGTAGGCATGATTTTGCTGGAGCTCATCCATATCAATGTCCTCGGCTCCGGCCTGAGCGAAAAGACACAGAAGCGAGTCGAATCGTGGGGAATCTGGGGGGCCGGACTCTTGGGCATCCTCTTTGCGCTCTCTTTCTGTCCCATTTCGGCGGCACTATTCTTTGGAAGTCTTCTCCCCCTCGCGGTAAAGTGCGAGTCAGGTTTTGCGCTGCCGGCTTTGTACGGACTTGGAACAGGACTGCCCGTCTTTTTGTTCGCCGTCCTCATAGCTTTTGGTGTTCAATCCGTTGGAAAAGCCTTTAACAAACTCACACAGCTTGAATGGTGGATTCGCCGCATAACCGGCGTCATCTTTGTTCTGATTGGCATTTACTTCTGCCTCACGCACATTTTTGAAATCTTTTAGCATCAAAAGGGCAACTGCGCAAGTCGCAAATCTTTTGTGTCAGCCTCTCTCTCCCTGTGTTCTTTTAACCATTCCTCCCCCGGTAAGAAGGGGTCTGCGACGCCTCACGGATTCTTTATTGACACTTTGAGCAGTATAAGTGTATAGTATTTGCTAATGGTAGTTCGCTCATTGTAAAGTGCGCAACAAGTCCCTGAGGGACAAGTTGCAAGAACTCTTCGCCGCACAGTGAAGGGAGTCTATAAAATGGACCCTGCAATTTTCAAGGCATACGATATAAGAGGCGTTTATCCCGACCAGATAGATGAAGAGGATGCCTGGAAGATAGGCTTCTCGACAGCCCGATTTCTGCGGTCTTTGCTCCGCGGCTACGAGCGAGGCCAGGCCAACGCCCAGTGCCTTTGCGTCAGCCGTGATATGAGAACGCACAGCGAAGCGATATCGCACGCACTCATAGAGGGGATGAACGCGTCCGGCGCCAATGTCATCGACATCGGAATGATTGACACGCCGCAGATGTATTTTGCAATCAATCACCTCGGCACCTGCGGCGGTGTCCAGGTCACGGCTTCACACAACCCTGCCAAGTATAATGGCTTCAAAATATCCGGCCTGCGCGCCCGGCCTATCGGTGTCGATACCGGCCTGAAAGAAATAAAGCATATCGCAACTGCTTTGATTCACACCAAAGGCACAGTCACCGGCTCAGTGGAAAAATGCGATTTGACCGCTGAATACAAAAATCATGTGCTCAAATTTCTCAATGTGAATATCAGGCCGATGAAAGTGGCTGTCGATGCCTCAAACGGAATGGCAGGCAAGATGGTACCCGTCATTTTCAGCAACTTGCCAACAGAAATTATCCCCCTTAACTTCGAGCACACCGGCAAATTCAGACACGAGCCGAACCCCCTCGTAGAAAAGAACCTCGCCCAGGTAAAGGCGGCGGTAACAAAAAACAAGTGCGACTTTGGCCTCTGCTTCGACGGCGACGGTGACAGACTAATGATGGTCGACGAGAAAGGTGATACTATTGGCTGCGACCTGATGACGGCTCTGATGGCGCCGTATTTTCTGAAAAAGCAGCCCAAGTCGACGATTGTTTATGACCTGCGCAGCAGTCTCGTCGTCCCCGAAGAGATTATCATAAATGGCGGTACACCGCGCAGAGAACGAGTCGGACACGCCTTTATGAAAAAAGCTATGCGCGATTCGCACGCCATATTCGGCGGAGAGCTCTCCGGCCACTTCTACTATCGTGACAATTTCTGCACCGACTCAGGCGTGATTACGCTGGTCCACATATTAAACATCGTCAGTGATGCCGACATGCCGTTGAGCGAACTTGTAGCACCGCTGCGCAGGTACTGCAGCAGCGGCGAGATAAACTTCAAAGTTGATGACAAGCAGGCCAAAATGAATGAGCTCGCTGCAAGATACAGCGACGGTGAAGTCGACTACCTCGATGGCGTCACCATCCGTTACAAAGACTGGTGGTTCAACTGTCGCCCGAGCAATACCGAGCCGCTGCTGCGCTTGAACGTCGAGGCCAAAAACAAGGAACTCTTCGAAGAAAAGTTCGCTGAGGTCGGAAAACAACTCGGCACGCCGGTTTGACCAGAATCTAATAACGAACTGGACTCGGCGCCTTTATGCAAACAGCAGAAGGGACACAATAATGGAAATGCACACACAAACATATCAAACGCCGAACGGCCTGGTCGAAGGCGTACAGGTAAAATGGCCTGGGTTTAATATTCTGTTGGTGACCGGCTCCAAGGGTTTCTTAGCCTGCCCTGCAATTGATGTCGATGCCTGCCAGGGTTACGGCGTTGCTGCTGCAATAGTCGAGAGCACACCTGACAATTCGATAGGCGCGCTGGAACGTTTCCCTGCCCGCAAGGTGACAAAGGCAAACGAAAAAGCAAAAGTCCTTGGCATCAGCGAAGGTATGGATGTCACCAAGGCCTTCGCTATGATAACGTAAACCAATTTTTGGACTGACTGCGCTCTCAACTTTTTAACGGAATCGCTTAGCACGAAAACCAAGAGTGCTTTTAACTTGTCGCGTTATCCCTTTCCCTTCTTTGCGCTATAACGGTATTTATATAAAGAGCTATGGCAGGTATGAACGTGACTGCACATAGCAAGCGGACGGTATTTCGCGTCGCCAGACCGTAAAGAGGGTTTACGTCACTCGGCCAGAAAGGACGAATATCCCGCCAGCAAAAGCTGTCAATAAGAATGTGAAACCATATACCCAACAACCCGGACAAAACCATCTTGCCCAAACTTGTTTGATACGGCAGCCCGAAAAGGCCCATCAGCCGTTTCAAGGGATTTCTCGCCAAATATGCAACCAGCGCCCACGCAAGCCCAATGACCGTCCCGAACAGAAGTGTATGACAATACCCGTGCGCCCGATAGTCCAAATCCAAAAGCAATACTATACCCGGCTCAAGGTCGATAACCACATTAACCAGCACGAACACGGGTATATCTATATATTTCCTCAACGCCAGAGCAACACACGCACTCGGCCCAAAATGATAAGGAGTAAAAGGCATAGGCTATATTAAGGCCGGTTGTTGACCATAGGTCTTTGGGTATCGGTCCCAGGTTTTCCCTAATAACATTCTTCCAGCTTTCTTTTTGTTGACACCGCCCCATTGCTTAAAGAAGAAAGGTACGCCACCGCGTTCACAGAGAGTCTTGATTTCAAGCACCCATTCCTCTTTCATCGGCCGCGCTCTCGGGCCGGATTCGCCGCCTACAATAACCCAATCTATGCCGCCAAGCTCTAAATCAGGTACCGGACCAAGCAGGGGTTCCAGCGAGAGAAATCTTACAGCCGCCTTGCCCAATCGCAGGTCGTCGGCTCGATAAGCATAATCATTATTCTCAATTGTAACCCCCATCCATATATTTTTTGACCATTTCAGTAACAGTGCAAGCTCGCGCAATCGCTCAGACCTCTTAGTGAGAATTTGGAAGGTATGCCGCTCATTCTCATTCATCACTCGGAAGACTTCTCGTATAAACTCGAACGGGATTCGTTCATGAAATAGATCACTCATAGAATTCACAAATACAACGCGCGGCTTTTTCCACTGATAAGGTTCTTCCAATACTTCCGGCTGCAGCGTGACTTTGAATCCGTTTCTATACCGTCGCTGTCCCATAGCCCGCAGTCGTTTCGCCATCCTCTCAGCATAGCAGTTCAGGCAACCCGCACTGATTTTTGTGCAACCCGTCACAGGGTTCCACGTCGATTCCGTCCACTCTATGGTTGATTGTGTCGCCACTATGTCACACCTTTGTCTCTGTATTTATCAAATATATGCTTGACGATCTTTGCACCGGTCCTATTGGGTGAGGCGAAGAACAGATAATAGACTATCGCTCCAGTTCTGTTCCTCATTGGAATAGGGTCAGGAACAAAAGCGAAACCCGCACCCTTTTCAAGGCGGTCTCGGTAAGCTTTTATTACAGGCTCAATGCCTGCCTTTTCCTCAATATCACCAAATAAACCCTTCGTTTTCGTGTAAGCAATACTACGCCAGCTATCATCTCCCCAAAAGGCGTTCATTCTCGCAATTTGCGACTTGCTTACTCGGTCAGGATTTTTCCAAAGAACATTCATATTCATGTCCATCACTTGAAAGTTAAGAAAGATCTCAATGCTCTTCATCTTTCCTGCCATCTGTACAACTTCCCAGTTCAGATGCAGTCCATACGGGTCCAGAAGGCACAGTCCCCGCCGATAATCTGAATATTTCGCAAGGGGAAAAATCTTCTCAAGCAACAAATCGTTACAATCACCTTCGTATACATATACGTTAGAATAGTCTTCACATAACTTCCGAAGTGCATCCGCCCTCTTCCCATCAAGATCGATGAAATGGAATTCCTTGAACGGGGGGTTTACATTTAAGGCGTTCAAAGGACTGCCTGGAACGTGTTCTCTCGTTCGTTTTGAAATATGAACTCCTGGCCCTGCAAACCCATCAATATATAAATGTCGTCGAATATTTTCCTTCTTATTAATTATGGTCGAGTATGCTTTTGCGTACTTCTTTATAATGTCCAATTTGACCTCAGACCAATAACCGATCTCATCTAATTTTATCTTGCTCATCGTTGTACTCAATAAGAAAAACTTCTTATAACATCATCGACAAACAACGCAAAAAACTCGAAAAATCAGCGATTATTCAGATATTCGCTTTTTGTAGATAGTTTTGGACATAATCTCCAATTGCGTCTTCGAGCGGAGTTGGTTCTTTCATGTAGCCCGCGTTGCGGAGTTTGGTTATGTCGGCTTGTGTGAAGTACTGGTATTGATTCAGGATTGAATCGGGCATTTCTATATATTCGATATTTGGCTTTTTATCCATCGCGGCAAAAACGGCCTTTACCAAATCGTTCCAAGTCTGTGCCTTGCCAGCCCCTATATTAAACAGCCCGTTCAGTTTTGGGTTATCCAAAAAGAACAAGGTCATATCAACCGCATCTTTGATATAAAGGAAATCTCGCATCTGCTCGCCGTCTTTGTATTCAGGTTCGTATGATTTGAACAGGCGGACCTTACCGGTGGCGTTTATCTGCTCAAAGGCCTTGAGCACAAAGCTTCGCATATCGCCCTTGTGATACTCATTCAGCCCAAAGACATTAAAGTATTTCAGGCCTACAATTTTTTTAAGCAGTCCTGTCCTGCGCGCCCACAGGTCAAACAGTTGCTTGGAGTAGCCATACATATTCAACGGTCTCAGGCTCTCTATTTTTTCTTCATCGTCACCGAAGCCCGCTGAGCCGTCACCATAAGTAGCTGCACTCGAAGCATAAATAAAGCGAATATCGGCATCAGTCGCCCATTGTGCCAACAGCTTGGTATACTCGTAATTGTTTTTTATAAGGTACGAGGCATTTGTTTCGGTAGTGTCGGTGCATGCCCCCATATGCAGAACAGCCTCGATGCCGGAAGGAGCCTTGTCGGCGAAAACCATTTCCAAAAAATCATCCTTCTCCACATAATCTGCAAAAGACAAATTCCTCAGATTCTTCCATCGCCCATCTGCTCCGAGCTGGTCAACGACAAGAATGTCGCTAATATCCCGGCCATTTAGCGCAGCGATTAGTGCTGAACCGATAAAGCCGGCCCCGCCGGTAACTACTATCATTCGAAAATCTCCTAATTAGCCGATGTTTCGCTGAACGCAATTCATAATCGCGCCCTCCGCCTCACAAAATTATAGCGTTTTTCTGTCGCTGGACAACACCTTTGAGCGCAAGCCGTATGCGAACACAAGCAGGTGGCGGCGTCAATTACTCTAACATCTCGCCAACGATTTCAGCCACTTTTTCCGATGCGTTCTTCATACTTAACGGCCATGCTAATTGAACAAGGTCATCGCTGAGCTGAGCCAACTTGTCTCTGTCTTCCAAAAACTCTTCTATCGTTTGCACAATCGGCTCAATCGAGCTAAAGTAAGGCATAAATTCCGGCACCAGTTCTCTGCCTGCCAGGGCATTGACCAGCGACAGGTATTTTGCTTTTACCAGCCATCTGCCGACCAAATGCCATAAGACTCTGCTCGATTGATACATTACCACTATTGGACAGCCCACAGCCGCCACCTGCAAAGTGGCGCTGCCGCTGGCCACTATTGCAAAATCCGCTTCGCGGGCAGTGTCACTGACCGAGCCAATCGTGTATTCGCTCTCAAAGCCTTCCAGTTGAGTCGCCTTGAGGGCTTGTTCTCGCTTTTGGTCCACGGCCACGGTGACAAAGGTGACTGCTGGATATTTCTCTCTTATGCGGAGCCCTATCTGCTGCATGGGCTGCCACAGCGAATCAATTTCAGCGGCCCGCGAGCCGGGCATAATTGCAATCCGCGCGCTTTTCGGCTCAAAATCGGCATACTCTCTTTTATATCTCCGAAAATCAGCCCCTAACCGGTCAACCAAAGGACTGCCCACGAAGACCGCGTCGATGCCTCTCTTTCTGAACCACTCTTGCTCGAAAGGCAGTATGCAACAGAGCTTATCGCAGTACTTACGAAGTTTGTGGATTCGCCAGCCACCCCAGGCCCATAGCTGCGGGGCAACGTAGAAAAGGGTCCTAATGCCTGCTTTCTTAGCGGCTTTTGCGATGTGGAAGTTGAAAGAGGGCGAATCGCAGACGATGACCAAATCGACTTTATTGTTTTTAAGATAACGAGTTATGCGCTTTATCAGCTTGTAATAATGGACGATATGACTAAATGCCTTGTATATCATCACGGCTCGGCCGATGGTGGTTTCGAGCAGGTCGCAGCCTGCCGAGGCCATTTTTGGGCCTCCCACCCCGACAAAATCGATGGCGTAACTGGTTTTGCGCAAAGCAGTTATAAGACCGGCACAGTGCGAGTCGGCGCTGGGTTCAGCAACACTGATAAAGATGCGATATTTCCTGTCTGCTTCAGCCATAGTTAAGTGCATTGATAGCCAATATTTGAAGAAAATAGTCGGCAGATATTATTAGAATTCCGGAGTGTTGACAAGAGATTTTGTCAGGCCGCCGAGCAGTACGCGCATTTTGGCAAAAAATCGGGTACTTGGTTCAACGACTCCCACGTTTTCGGGCGAAAACTTGTGGTTCTGCGCCGGACTTTCCCGCCTTTCAGCCGTGTCTGATTCATTTATTTTTTTCTTGACGCATTACCGAAAATACTATATCATCACATTAACTTACTGATGATGGAAAAGATTGTGGACTGTCCCGTATCTTCCTGGAGTCGGCTACTAAGTTTGGAACGGGGCACATTAGGCGGAAGAAGGCCCGTAAGGCTTTTTCCAAGCGGTAGTTAAGTTGCAAAGAAACTGTTCGCATCCGTTGTAGACGGTTGATTGACGCCACGATGCGGATTCTCAATACAACGGAAAAAAGCGAACTTGGTGTGAAACGAAACGTGTTTGAAAAAGCGCCTGCTTATGAGCGCGGAAGTAAGAATACTGAGCATAAAATCAGCGATTTCACTGAAAAAAATGGACCTGTCAACTTCGGATGTACCGACCTAAAGGTGATATCGACAGCAGTTAGCTGATTTTAAGCATCGGCGAAAAGGATTTCGTAATTCACACCCATTTCTTTGGAACCTTCCTGCCGGAAAACCCCGCAATCTATGCGCCGTTGAGTGATGCTTTTTGAACTTATTGGAACTGCAAGGGAAAGGTAGGAAAGATGGATACCATAATAATGCAAATCGACACGCTGCCCGCCATTTTGGCTTCAATCGTTTGTCTTGTCCTGGGGGTCTGCCTTACTGCTATAGTTCACCAGATGATTTCCAAAGCAAAGGCCAAGACCTTTGAGCGGGACCTTCAGCGTCAGATCGAAGGGGCCAAAAGAGAAGCTGAAAACATCATTAAGTCCGCTCAGATTGATGCCGCCGCAGAAACCATCAAGAAAAAGGAGCAATTCGCAACCGAGACCAATCAAATTCGTGCAGAGCTTCGCGAAATGGAAGTCAGATTAAGCAAACGAGAGGATACGCTCGACCGGCAGGCTGAACAACTCCAGCAGCGGGAAAAAGTGTCGAAACGCCAAGAGCAGGAGGTTGAGAGAAGATTGCACAGTATCAACAGCAAAGAAAAACAGCTTTCCATCTTGATGGCGCAGCAGAAGAACCAACTGCTTAAAATCACCGCGATGGATGTTGAAGCGGCCAAGGACCTGCTCTTAAAGCGCCTCGAAGACGAATGCGAGCATGAGATGTCGGCTTTGATTCAGCGCAAGGTCGAAGAAGCCACCGAAACCGCGGACGTAAAAAGCAGGGAGATAATGAGCGCGGCGATTCAGCGCTATGCCGCCGAGCATACCTGCGAGGTGTCTGTTTCAACCATTGAGATACCGAACGATGACATGAAAGGCCGGATTATCGGTAGAGAAGGCCGCAATATTCGCGCGTTTGAGAAAGCTACCGGCGTTGATGTTATTGTCGATGACACTCCCGGAATGATTGTCGTTAGCGGTTTTAATCCGGTCAGACGCGAAGTGGCCCGGCTTTCAATGGAAAGGCTCATACAGGATGGACGAATACATCCGTCGCGAATCGAGGAGCTTGTCACCCAGACAAAAAAAGAGGTCAACCTCAAGGTCCTGCAGCTCGGCAAAAACGCCGCGGTCGAGGCCAACATCAGAGGCCTGAGCAATAAAGTGCTCAGCTTGCTCGGTGCTCTGAGCTTTAGAACAAGCTACGGTCAAAATGTGCTGCGTCACAGCATTGAAGTTGCTTTTCTGACACAGGTTATGGCCGATGAGCTGGGCCTGGACGGCTCAATAGCAAGACGCGCGGGTCTGCTGCACGACATCGGCAAAGCTATTGACCACGAGGTTGAAGGCTGTCACCCTGAGATAGGCGCGAATTATCTGAAGCGTTTTAATGAATCGCCTGTTATACTAAATGCCGTTGCAGGACATCACGGTGACGTTCCGGCGGAAAACCCTTATACTCCACTGGTTGCCGCTGCGGACGCGATCAGCGCCTCCCGCCCCGGGGCCAGGAGAGAAACGCTTGAGAGGTATATCAAACGATTGGAAAAACTTGAAGAAATCGCCACCGGCTTTTCGGGAGTGGAAAATGCGTACGCGATTCAGGCTGGTCGGGAAATCCGTGTGATTGTCGATGCGGAAAAAGTTGACGATGAGTTGGCTATGAAAATCGCCCGTGATATCGCCAATAAGGTCGAAAGTGAAATGACCTATCCGGGGGAAATCCAGGTGACGCTTCTGCGCGAGGTCCGCTGCATAGAGTACGCGAAGTAGTGGGTCGTGAATAGTGAATAACGAATCGCGAGGCATGAGAGACGAACTATGAAACTGAATATTCTTTGCATTGGCGACATAGTAGGTCGGCCTGGCAGACGTATTGTCGCCGACAAGCTAAAGTCGCTGGTCAAAGAGCTGGATATCGGTTGCGTGATAGCCAATGCCGAAAATGCCGCCGGCGGCTCGGGTCTGACACCACAAATCTACGACAAGTTACTTCGGTATGGGGTAAACCTGATTACTTTAGGTGACCATACTTACCGCAAAAGAGAAATAATCAAAACCCTCGAAACGGCTGACAATATCGCCCGGCCTTTGAATCTATCGGAACTCGCCGCCGGCAGGGGAGTTGGGATTTACAAGACAGGCAAAGGTCCGACGGTGGCGGCCATTTCTTTGATAGGTCGTATGTTTATGAAGCCGGCTGACTGTCCATACAGCGCTGTGGACAAAATCCTGCCGCAGCTTCAGCAACAAGCCGACATCATAGTCGTTGACTTTCACGCCGAGGCTACCAGCGAAAAGGTCGCAATGGGGTATCATCTCGACGGCAGGGTAAGCTTATGTTTCGGCACTCATACGCACGTGGCAACCGCTGATGAAAGACTCCTGCCTAAAGGCACCGCATATATCACCGATATTGGTATGACCGGCCCTCACCATTCAGTGCTCGGCCGAGGGACAGAAAGCGTTTTGAAATCCTTTAGAACCCAGATGCCATTCCCGTTTGAAATAGCTACGGACGATGTCAAAATTAATGCGATTCTGGTCACAGTGGACAGCAGCAACAAAAAAGCTGAGCGCATTGAGCGCATCAAGATCAACGCAGAGCTAAAGGACGCGACGCGTTACGACAGCGACGACGGCAAGCCGGAATACTTCAACGCCTTCTAATTGTTCTTGCAATACGGAAGTAATCGAGACTCAATCTGGCACTTCTCTTAACCAAGGCCAAAGAATTAGCGTAATGGAGCGAAAGTGTATATGAACCGGAGTTATGTTCGCGCGAAATTAAACAGCAAATCAATTGGATCTGGCGGGAAACCCAGGCAAGTGTTCTTACCAGACTCAGTGGTCACCGAAATACCTTAAAGCGTTCAGCAGAAACAACTTAGGAAAACTTTGAAAATTTTGTGAAAAAATTGTTGCATTATTGTGCATTTGGTGATATATTACTGCATATTAGTGAGGATGTTGAGATATGCAGTTAATGTCGATAGAGGATTTGGCGGCTTATCTGGGCGATTCGAAGCGTACGATTTACAAGTACATCGCCAGCGGAGATTGCCCGCCGTATATCCGGATAAGTTCCAAAAACATTAAGTTCGACCGGGCGGATGTTGATGCCTGGCTGGAATCGAAAAAGGTCAACCCGAAAGAGATTAAGGAAAGGAAGAAGAGATGATGAACAGTATCTCAATACTCACCGAACGCAGCTCCATAGTAAGGAGTCTTGGTGGAAAAATTTTGGGCGCTGTGTTTGTAGCTTTGGTAGCTCTTGTTGTCGTTTGCATTTACCGTGCGGCGGAGTATTTCGGCAGCGCCAAAAAAGAGCAGAAGCTGCTGCGGATTGAGATGGGCAAAATCGCCGAAGAAGTCCATCAACTCCGACAGGAGTTAAAGGAAATAAAAGGCAAGGATTCACCATCGCGGTCAGAGTGATGGTTTTCGTGCAAGTAGGAATTACAAAGTTTGTAAGAATACGGGAAAGGAAGAAGAAAATGATTGGCACAATTTCAGAGAATTTGGGGTGTTGGCTTCTACCTGTTGTTGGCGCTGCATACGTATTCAATGTATTGGGGTTGCTGTTTATCATACTGGTTTTCGGCGTCCCGGTGCTTGTGTTTGTCTTGATTGTCAGAGCTGTTTTGCGAAACAGAAAAGAGAACATTAGGCTGCGTCTGGAAGTTGGCAAGCTTGCTGGTGAGCTTGAGCAGGCGCGAAAGAAAAATAAGACCGACGAGGAGAACGGTTCCTCAACGCCGTCAGGATGATGTTTTTGTTGCGGTGACGATTCGGTCATTGTTGTGAAAGTCCTTCTCAATGGTGATTTTATTAAAGCATTCAGTTTGTTCGAGCAATTCTCTGACGGCCTGTCCCTGGGCATAACCTATTTCGAGCATTAACGCGGCATCCGCCTTTAGGAACTGGTCGACCTTTTCAATAATCCTTCGATACACGTCAAGTCCATCTTCGCCGGCATAGAGAGCAATTCGAGGCCCGAAGGCCTTAACGTTTGTCTCAAGTGATTCAAACTCGGCAGCACTTACATACGGGGGGTTGCAGACTATCAAGTCAAACTTTGAAACGTCCAATTGGGGGATTAGTGGGTCGAACAAATCGCCGCACAAGAACCTGATTCGGTCGTTTAGCTGGTGCTTTTCGACATTCTGGGCAGCGGTGTTAAGGGCGGCGTCGGAAATATCCGTTGCGATTATGTTGGCGTCGTGGAAGTTCCTGGCGATTGCTATGGCGATGCAGCCGCAGCCGGTGCACAGGTCGCAGACGAATTGCCTGCCGATGCGTGTTCGCAAGAATTCGATGGCACGCTCGACGAGCAGTTCCGTCTCCGGCCGGGGAATCATACAATCGGGGCTAACATCAAACTCAAGCGAATAGAATTCGGTTTTTCCGATTAGGTAGCGGATAGGTTCGTGCCGGCCAGCCCGTTCCACGAGATTGTGCAGTTGGTCGAGCTGCTCCTGGGAAACAAGCTTGTCAAATTGCGTATATAATTCAATGCGCTTCATTTCCAAAACGTGCGAAAGCAGAAGCTCCGCGCTTAGGCGCGGTGAATCAATGCCTTTTTCGGTGAAGTGCTCGGTGAGCCAATTCAGGAGTTTTTGTATTGTCCAGTTCTGCATAGCCGGATTATAGATAGGGCAAAGAAAAGTAAAAGCCAAAAAGGGCCTGGAGGAGCGGTGGGTTTGAAATAGATTCGACAAGCTCACTACAGGTTGGGTTTGATGCCTATGGCATAAATTGGGTTTGTTTTTATTGGCATTGTTCATAGTTATTTGTTCGGAGTTCATTGTTTTAACAGAACTTACGTTCATTTGAGCGTCCGTGAAATTGGGTTTGTTTGGCATAAAAGAGATAAATGGTTAACTGGTTAATTGGTTAAATGGTTAAATGGCGTTTCATATCCTGTGGGTGGCTTTCGCCCATTTTCTCCCTTTTGCCTTTCTCCGCCAGACGGACCCGCCAAACGGATGGCGGGCAAGCGGCGGACAAGTCCGAAACAATCTCAAAATCTAAATGAGCATAATTGGTGCGATTCATCGCACCCTACTAAATTTGACTGGGCCTGCTGGCCCTGAAGACCGTGCCACGCCCAGGGACACGCCCCCCGTAATTGGGCGAACTTGCGCATTTGGTCGAAAAGAATGAATTTTTTACAATTCAAAAAAACGCAAGTGATTGTGTTATAAGGAGATAAAAATTTTCAAAAAATTTGGTTTTTACTCTTACCCCCCTGCGCATTTGATTGATTTTTAGCCACAGATTTCACAGATTACACGGGTAAATAAAGCCCATAGAAAGGCAATAGCAAATTGAAAATAATAAATTCCAAGGCCTGCCGATTTGATTGATTCTCCAAGATATAAGTTGAATTTAGACAGGCAATCGGTAAAATGGTGGGGTTGGGTTGAAACGATTAGGTAATATGGGCAAAAAAATGTCCCAAAGTGACCAAAAATGCACGAAAAGTAACCGAAATTTGCCACAGATTGCACAGATTATTGCGGATTTACGCAGATTTAACCCCATTAGAAAAACAAAAGGCACGTTTCTAACGGGGTAAACGGATAAGAACGATAATAATTCTGTCTTTCTTAGCAAAAACGGCCAAAAAAACAGTTTTTCTGGCCCGCCTTTAGATTCCGGGTGTGCTCTGCCTTTTTAGCTCAATTCCACGACTCGTCTTCGAGCGTATCAAGGCCCATAATGACATCGTGCATAAATATCCGTCTGCCATCCGGTCTGTCGTGGGCTGCATACGTCATTCCCTTCTCTGAATCGTAGTAGGCATACCAGCTATATTGGGACAACCATTCGTAATCTTCGTCATCGACTTTTGCGCTTTGGCCGTTGGTTAAGGGTATCTCTTTCATTTTTTATATCCTCTTGTGGTTTGCAACAGGGGCCTGTTGAAAAAGTCGGTTGGGCCCGGAAAAAATAGGTGGCTGTCCCTAGTTTTTAGTTTTTAAATCGTAATTTTCGACGTTCAGGCCCTGGACACCCTTCTCAATTTAGCTGAAGACGAGGGAACTCCCATCGGCATACGGCAGGTAGTATTCCCGGCAATTGAACGTATAGGGGACGAGCGGGCAATACCAGTGCTTGAACGGATTAGTTCCTGGTCGCAAGAGTCGCACCCAGGTGTTGAGCAAGTGGGGACTTTTGCGTCTTGGGCGCGACATATTATCCGTGTCATTCAGGGCAAAGAGCAGCCGGAGGAGACCTTATTTTGATATTTCGCTTCCGCGCTGAATTGCATTGGCTTGGATTGCAACAACTTTTCGGGGTTGAATTATATGCGTCTATGTCGAAGCAATAATCTGCGTACCAACCTCCCTGTCTTCTTTTTGAATCCAGGTTGTGACAGATGAACAGGATTTTGATATTATGGAGCTTATGGAGAACATTCAAGCCACTTTTGACCATCTGATACGGGAGAAGCCAATGGGTGAAGGCAAAAAGGATGCTCTGAGAGTCAAATGTGAAGTTTTTTGGATTACAGTGGTGAGTTTAGTATTGCTTGTACTTAACTTCGGGTGCAGCAGCAACCGCTCCAATCTCTGGATACTCTCCGGCCAGTCGAACGCCTGCGGACGAGGGCTTCTTCCCGGACCGAAGCCTATTGACAAAGTTAGAATGTTTGCTCCCGATGAGGGAAGGCATGATCCCGGTCCGGGAGAGTGGGTGACTGCCGAGGACCCGCTGCCGGGAATGGAGACCTGGGGCGTAAGCGCCTGGGTCACAGCAGCACAGGCTGTTGCGCAAAAAGGACACAAAATCGATATGCTCGGCTACGCCCTCGGCGCCCAGCCGATCAGTCACTGGGCTGCCGGCAGCGAAGGTGAAAGAAAACTGCTGTCCCGCATCAAAAGAAAAGGGAAAGGAGCAGGTGTCTTTCTGTGGTACCAGGGTGAATCCGATACCAAGTCGCCTGAAGATGCCGCCGCTTACCAGGACAGGCTTGCCGACCTTGTCGCGCGTGTCCGAAAAGCCGCTGAGAATCCACACATGACGGTAGTTATCATTCAGCTCTGCGCCATGACCAGACCCGGCCAGGCTAAAGGACTGGCATATTTCATGCCGGTACGTGAGGCCCAGCGGCAGTTCGTTCTCGCCGATGGCAACGCCCTGCTGGTGACTGCTCTTGGGCGATTGCAGAAGGAAGACGGCCATCTGGCCACGCCCGGGTATATGGAATTAGGGGAGGAGTTGGCCCGCGCTCTGTTGCGGCACCGTTTCAATCAGAGAGGTGTGAATTGGCCGGGCCCGGTGCTGGACGCAGCCGTTCTGGGGCCTGGCTCTCGTAAGATCACCGCACATTTTGCTGAGGTGAAAGAACTCTCACAAGTGACCGAGAGCGACTTCGTCGTCGTTGACGCCGAAGGTTCTACCGTGTGCATCGCGGCCAGAGCCGGAGCTACAACATTAGAGCTTACATTCGACCGACAGATAACGCTGCACGCCAAGTTTTTCTATGCTTACGCAGATTCGCCTGAGGCAACGCTCGTTGATGAAGCGGGCAATCGTGCACCGGCCGTGCAGATAGATGTCACTACCGGTTCGCCCCCAGCCGATGAATTCACTAATGCGCCAAACGGTGCAGGGGGCTAACAGTTTGGTGGTGCGAATCATCGCAGCCTACCTGTCAGATGTAGACTTTGTCCATGAGTCTTGGGAAGGCGATGCACTGGCGGATGTGCTTTTCACCGGTGAGCCAGGCGATGGTTCTTTCTACTCCGAGTCCGAAGCCGCCGTGGGGCACCGAGCCGTATTTTCGCAGGTCAAGGTACCAGTCGTAATTTTCGGCATTAAGTCCCTGTGCTTTGATTCGAGCGAGAAGCAGGTCGTAATCGTCTTCTCTGACGGAGCCGCCTATGATTTCGCCGAATCCGGCAGGGGCAAGCAAATCAAAATTAAGAACAACTTTTTCATTGTCCCGGTCAGTTTTCATATAGAAGGCCTTGGCGTCTTTGGGATAGTGCGTGACAAAGACGGGCTTGTCATGCATTTGCGAGATGATAGTCTCGTCCGAGCCGCCGAGGTCCTTGCCCCATTGAAATTCGGCAGCTAATTTTGCGTGTTTTGGGTTGTTTTCGATTCTGGTATTAACTTCGGCAAGGTCGGATTTTAGCTCGATTAGCTCGGCTGCGATTTTGTCCTCCTGCCATTGCTTTAGCTGGCCTTTTTGCTGCTGTTCAAGCTCGGCGATTTTGGTTTCCAATTGCTGCTTTTGGCTTTTTAGTTCTTTCAACTGGTTCGTGAGAAATCTTTGCGTCTTTTCGCCTGTTAAGATACCAACTACCTCGGTGTAAGTTAACCTGTAAAAGGGCGGTTTGATTTTTTCAAGAGCCGCTATGTCGGCGCCCAAAGTTTCGAGCTGGCTTCTATTGTTCTTCAAGACCCGGGCAACTATAAAGGTCACGAAATTCTCAGCTAATTCGAGCAGGCCATCCAAATCGATGAATGCAACTTCCGGCTCGACCATCCAGAACTCGGTAAGGTGCCGGCGGGTCTTGCTTTTTTCTGCTCGGAATGTTGGGCCGAAACAGTAGACCTTGCCGAAACTCATCGCGGCTGCCTCCAGATGTAATTGGCCGGTCTGCGTTAAGTGCATCGGGGTGCCAAAATAATCCACTTCAAAAAGCGTCTGTTCCTCTTCGCCAGCGGCGGCTGAGAAGATGGGGGTGTCGATAAGCGTGAAGCCGTTATCGTTAAAGAACCTGCGGATGGCATCGATGACGGTGTGGCGGATTTTGCCGATGCACCATTGGCGCTGTGAGCGCAGGTGCAGGTGACGGTTCTTGAGCAGAAAATCGATGCCGTGCGACTTGGGCGTAATTGGATAATCAACAGCAGGCGAGATTATTTCTGCGCCGGTTACCGCCAGTTCGTATCCGCCGACGCTTCGCGCTTCTTCGCGGACGGTGCCGGTTACGGCAAGCGAAGATTCCTGGCCGAGGCGTTTTAGCTGCTCGAACAGCTCGTCCGGCACTCTGCCTTTTTCAACGACGCACTGACAAAGTCCTGTGCCATCGCGGATGATTAGAAACTGGATTTTGCCGCTGGAGCGTGAATTATACAGCCAGCCGGCCAGGGTAACTTCCTGACCGGCTTTGTTTTTCAACTGTGCAATCTGTATGTTCGCGTTAGTCGGCATTTATACTTTTACCTTTACGACGACTTTGTGTACGTTTGACTTGCCGGCGTGGTAGTCGTAGCACGGCTTATGCGCATCGTCGGGGTAGAATATCACGAACATACCTTTGGCCAGTTTGACCTCGGTGAAGACATCGGGATCAGCACATTTGAACACGTCCGGCTTATACGGCTGAACCACCTCCAGCGTCTCGGTAAGCGCGTAGCCTATTGTCTCTTCGCCGTCGATAATCGCCTGGATATCGATGTAGTTTTTATGGGCTTCGAAGAGCATTTCTTCCCTGTCTTTTGTGGTGTAGCGCTGTACCAGTATGAACAGATTGTCACCGTCAATCTCGTATTTGCCGTCCTCTTTTTCGAACAGGCTTTTATCCTGAATAATTTCGAGTCCTTTTGCGATACTTTCTGAGAGTCCTGTGTAGAGCTTTGCGTTTTCGATTTTGTCAATAATCATTTTACGCCTCTAACTTTCTAAAAAAATAGTTTAACAGTTTATTGTTTGGTACTCTTGTTATTCCATCGCGCTGCGGTCTCGCGCAGCGACTCATCCTGAGATTAGCTTTGCCTTGTCACTGCGTTCCGGGTGGTTTTTGCGGTATAATCAGCCAGGCGATGAGGTAGGTGAGCGCCACAGGTATTATCGCGGTAACGAAGCAGAGAAAGACCAGCGAAAGCCGTATCAGTGTTGGGTCGATGTCGTAAGTCTCGCCGATGCCTCCGCATATCCCGAAAATCTTTTTGTCTTTTTGCGACAAGCACAGTCTCCTCATATCGAGGCTCCTTTCATTTCCGCCGACACCTTTGCAACCAAGTGTCCTCTATGCTCTGAACGCACATTAAGTTTGGAGTTTTTCACGAAAATAGTTTAGCAGTTTATCGGTTGATACCCTTATTTGTTCCATCGAGTCACGCTCCCGGACGGTGACGGTGTTGTCCTCACTCGTTTGGCCGTCGACGGTGACACAGAAGGGTGTTCCGGCCTCATCCTGTCTGCGATAACGTCGGCCGATTGCGCCTTTTTTGTCGTAGAAGCAATTATAAAACATTTTTAGCTCATTGTAGATATTTCGTGCAACTTCGGGCATGCCATCTCTTTTTACCAGGGGGAAGACACCCACCTTTATCGGGGCCAAGTCAGGGTGGAACCTCAACAGATTTCTTGTTTCGCCCCGGACCTCCTCTTCATCGTAGGCATCCACCAAAAAGGCGAGCGTGCTTCTGTCCACGCCGGCACTTGGCTCAATTACGTAAGGGATATAGCGCTGCTTTTTCTCGTCATCGAAATAAGAGAGTGGGCCTGACTGGTAATTTTCGGCTTCTTCGGACAGTTCTATGTTTGTTAAGTCGCGGTCGTTTTCAAACCATTTGTTGAGCGTTCTCATTCCCCGCTGGTGTTGTCTGAGGTCATAGTCCGTGCGGTTGGCGATACCTTCAAGCTCCTGCCAGTCGCCGCTGCCGAAGGGAAACCTGTATTCGACATCGACGCAGGCCTTGGCGTAGTGTGCAAGCTCGTTGGCATCGTGCTCACGGAAGCGCAGATTTTCTTTCTTTAGACCTAAATCGGTGTACCAGTTGAAGCGGACCTGCTTCCAGTGTTCATACCAGTCTTCGTCGGTGCCGGGTTCGCAGAAGAATTCGAGCTCGGCCTGTTCGAATTCGCGTGTTCGGAAGATAAAGGCCTTGGTGGTCACCTCGTTTCTGAAGCTTTTGCCGATTTGGGCGATACCGAACGGTATCTTGATTCTGGTTGTGTCGAGGACGTTTTTGAAATTGGCAAATATTCCCTGAGCGGTTTCCGGGCGAAGATACAACGTCATCGAGTCGTCGACATTTGCGCCCATTTGGGTTTCGAACATTAATTGAAAGGGCATTGGCTCGGTGAATTGTCCAACCGTGCCGCAGTTGGGACATACCTTGTTGCTCAAGTCCTGGGCGGCGGCCATAACGGCGTCTATTGCGATGTGTTCGGTATGCTCTTCGGCGCTTTGGTCTGTCTTTTCTTTGAGGTGGTCGACCCTGGTTCTGGTATTGCACTTTTTGCATTCGGCTATAAGGTCGGCGAACTTGTCGGTGTGGCCGGAGGATTTCCAGACGAGCGGGTGCATCAGAATGCTGCAGTCGAGACCCACGACGTCGTCTCGCATCTGGACGGCGCTTTTCCACCAGCACTTCCTGACGTTGTTCTTGAGCTCCACGCCGAGCGGGCCGTAGTCGTAGCAGCTTGCGAGGCCGCCGTAGATTTCGCTGGACTGAAATATAAAGCCCCGGCGCTTGCACAGCGATACGATGTCATCCAGCTTGGTTATCTTAGCCATATTCAGTCTCCGTAAAACTCGGTTGTGATTATTATATAGGCGAACGTGCGGATTACAAGGATTCTCGCTCTTCGGCCGACAGAGGCCAGATTTGGGGGTTCTTAATCGCGGAGGAAAGCAATAAGCAATTATCACCAATCAATTCCATCGGCGGGCCTTTAGCCGGGATGTTGGACTAACTTAAAGAGACTAGCGAATGTCACTGAAAGACACATCAAAATCGCGGATTTCTGCAGGCGTCATCACATTTGTCGATTAGCGATTTTTGGCTCGGCGCTTCGGGATGATTTCGAGCAGGGAAGTGACGTGGATGTATTGGTTGATTTTGAGCCCGGCCGCAGTCGTGCGGACCTGGATACCGACCGGAGATTGAACTTGTCATTGGTTCGGCTGCTTGAAATTATTGGCGAAGCGGCCAGAGAATTGTTGCGATCTCGATGAGATTTTGATATTATGGGACTTCAAGTGTGCAGGAGTGTTTCAGTGAAGTGTATATGGGAAATCCCGGATGAAATAATATTTGGAGGTAACTATTATGACCAGGTGTATGTATGTCCAAATCGTGTACTGGCTCTGTCGGCACGATCAAACAAGCAAAAAGCAATTTCATATCCCTAATCACCCAACAATGAATTTGGCCGTATTTGCGACGTGCTTACTCATCTTGATTGCCTGTGATACTCGGGGCGCTGGTCCGAGGCATCTCATGGATGGGGATGGCTCTATAAAGATCAGTGGTGAATTGAAGCAGTGGCACAAGGTGGAAATCACGTTTGACGGTCCGAACATGGATGAAAGCAATGCTGCCACATTTTCGGATAATCGCCTCGATGTTGAGTTTGAACGTCCGGACGGAATGAAATTCTGGATCGCCGGTTTTTTTGCCGGCGGCGGCAATGAGGCCGATACAGGCAACGGCAGTGGGAACAAATGGCGCGTCCGGCTGAATCCGGATATGGAAGGCCAGTGGTCATTTACCGCTCGTTTCCGCACCGGAAGCTGGGTGGCTGTAGCTCCGATGAGCAATCCCGGTGGATCCGGAGGAACTGCTCCGGATGGAGAAACCGGCACGTTTACGGTGGGTGCCTCGGATAAAGATCCCTTCGGCCGGGACTTTCGCGGCAAGGGCCAGCTTCAGTATGTCAACAAGCATCACTGCCGGTTTGCGGAGTCGGGTGAGTATTTCATCAGGGTCGGTGCCGACAGCCCGGAAGATTTTATCGCAGACAACGAGATTGATAACACGCCCGCAGACGGGCATGATTACTCCATTCACAAGAAGAATCACTACAGCGCCGCGGATGCCTCTGCGTATACCTGGAAAAGCGGGAAAGGGACCGGCATCTTAGGAGCGATCCGATACATGGGCGAATTGCAGGAAATGAACAATTTCTATGTGATTATGATTACAGCCCCGCAGGGTGATTCCAAGGATGTATTCCCCTGGATAAGCACCAATGCCGGGGATCGCGGCAAATACGATGTTTCCAAGCTGGAACAATGGGAACGTGTGTTCAGCTATGGCGACAAAAAAGGTATCCATTGGAATCTGGTGTTTTCGGAGAGCGAAAATGACGACATGATTTGCGACAGCTTGGATCTCTGTGATCTCGAGAGACTGTATTACCGGGAGATAATTGCCCGTTTCGCTCATCACCATGCAATAGGGTGGAATGTTGGGGAGGAACATGGCGGCAATGATGACGGCGCCGGCAGTCAGATTGGCCAGCGCATTGTATTGATTAAGGATCTGGACCCCTACAAGCATACCTATACCTGTCACTCCAAAAATAACAGGGTGTGGAGACGGTACGACCAGTTGTTCGGGATTGCCAATGCTACGTCCAATCAGCAGAAGTCGTCTAATTATAACGACGAAGGGCCCAGTGATAAGTCGGGGATTCACGCCATCACCCGGATCCTGCGAAATCATTCAGCTGCGGCCGGACTGCCCATGGTCGTCTATATTGATGAGGGGAACGGGCCGGTGCCCAGACCCGGCAAGGATCTGGATACCGTGCGCAAGGGAAACCTGTGGGCCAACCTGATGGCCGGAGGTGCCGGAGTGGAGTGGTATCTCGGCTACGATAAAACCAGCGGATGGCATGACCATAACCGTCTTGAAGATTTCACGAAAATGGAGTGCTTGTGGGAGGATAGTCGGCATGCGCTTCGGTTCTTCATGGCTTATAATGACCCCTTACGTAAGCCCGTGCCGTTCCAGAATATGCAGCCGGATGATGCGAGAGCCAGTGGAACATATAACTGGTGTTTATACGGGCCAGATGATGAAGGCAAGATGTGTGTGGTGGTTTATCTTCGGGACGGCGGAAGAACCATGGTCAATGTGCCTGCAGCACCACTGTATAACGTCGGCTGGATGAATACGAGAACCGGGATCTGGCAGTACCAGGCGGATATTACCAATCATGGCGGCGGCAATATTGCATTTACGGCTCCGGATACAAATGACTGGGCACTGCTGCTGTACGACTGGTAGACTATCCCCGGCAACGATCCGCCAACGCTGAATTCGGGGGTTGTTAACCGCGGAGGAAAGCAATAAGCAATTCTTCAGTATCAAACCAAAGTCGAAGGTACGGATATTAGCAAAAAAGGCAGGCCCAAAATAAAGAATGATGTCACTTAGCTTTTTAATAGCAGGGTTTATTTGCTGTCAATTTCATCTCTTATCTGGCTCAGTAAATTTATTGCTTCTATCGGTGTTAGGTTGCTGTTTTGCATCCTGCCGGGGCAGGATATACTCTCGCTTGCCTGGTGGTATATTCGTATCCATTATAATCTGACTAAGAGGCAAATGCCGACTCTTTGTTGACTTTGGTGGCGGTTTATTGGTTACCTTCGCCCCCAGAACGCCTGTACTGTTAGGGCTTTTGCGGATTGGTTTGCCCATCAATCGTCGGTCTTCGGCGAATTTGATAAGGTCTTTTTCCTTTGAGAAATTTCCATCGACCCAATGCCTTCCGCCATTGGGCGTCCGGATACGAAAGGCCCGGCCGGGCGTGAACAGACAATCCAGCGTCTTAAATCCCCGCTCATGGTTGGCTAAGTCATAAAAAACCCACCCTGCATCGGGAAAATAGACTTCAATGAATGCGTGGGCACCTTCATTGCCGATGTTTTTTGTACGCACATTTTCCGCAGGGATACCGAGCCGCCGAAGCATCGCGCAGGCCAGTAACGACATTGGGCTACAACTTCCTTGTTTGCGTTTGAGTATTTCATCGGAGTTGTAACCCCGGATTTTTTTAAACGTGATGTTATCATTTATCCAGTCACAGACCTGCTCTACCACATCCTCAGCATATCGGCTGTTCTTCAATATTTCGCTGCATATTTTTTCCAACTCGGGGTTATCCGGATTGATTTTATTCTTGTCGTCTTTACCGAGCAAGCGGGCAAAGCGTTTGCGGACTTCGTCTGAATACGGCAGCTTTGCGGCTGTGTACAGTTTGGTCCTGGCCTTTAAATTTACTGTCAGCGTTTGCTTGACGTTAATTTTGTCCACCGGCGGCGAGTTCCAAGTCAATTCATAATTGCGACGGCGCATGCCGAGATTGTCCGAAGTTACCTCGATTTTGTTTGGTTCTACGCTGTAATGAAACCGCGATGATTGGATTGCCTGCTCGTTGGTTGCGCCCCAGAAGCTCATTAAGGCAGGGATGGCTGCTATTGCCCTTTTGCCTTTTTCCACGGGAATCTCGTATTCACGCGTGACGCGCAACTTGCGTCTTCGGATAGTTTTTTTAAATCCGTATGTCCCCGTTTTGCGCGGTTGGGCAACAGCTAAGCTTGCAATGGCTAACAGCACCACGAAGTTTGTTAGTACCTTCATTTAGGCCCTTCTATTTTTCGTCAATCTCGTTTTTGATCTGACTAAGCAGATTAATCGCTTCGATGGGGGTCAGGTTGTTGATGTCGGTTGATGTGAGTTTTTCGAGGACGGATTTGTGTTTTTCGACAAATAACGAGTCCCTGTCCGGCTCTTTCGTTTTGTGTTTTGAGAGGTGTTCGCCGGTGGCTTCTTTTTGGAAGGTGGATTCGAGTTCTTCGAGGATTTCTTTTGACCTGTCGAGGATAGATTTGGGGACGCCGGCGAGCTTTGCGACGTGGATGCCGTAGGATTTGTCGGTTCCGCCGGGCAGAATCTTATGCAAAAAGACCACCTCATCCATCCATTCGCGGACAGCTACATTGCAATTTTTCACGTTGGTGAATAGCTCGGCTAATTCAGTCAGTTCGTGATAATGGGTAGCAAAGAGGGTGCGGCACTTTGTTTTGTTTGCGATATGTTCGGTCACTGCCCAGGCAAGAGATAAGCCGTCGTAAGTGCTTGTTCCCCGGCCTACTTCGTCAAGGATGACGAGGGACTTATCGGTGGCGTTGTTGATAATGTTTGCTGTTTCAATCATTTCTACCATAAAGGTGGATTGGCCGCGAACAAGCTCGTCAGAGGCGCCGACGCGGGTGAAGATTCTGTCCACCAAGCCGATGGCGGCATCTTTAGCGGGGATGAAGGAGCCGGTTTGCGCCATAAGGACCAGAAGCGCGACCTGCCTTATGTAAGTGCTTTTCCCGCTCATATTCGGGCCTGTGATAATAAGCACATCGCCGGCCTTGTCGCCGAGTTCGATGTCGTTGGGCACGAATTCCGGGCCGAGCGTCTCAGCTAAAACGGGGTGTTTGCCCTCATTTATGATAAGCTCGGTGCCGTCGGTTATTTTTGGGCGCACATAGTTTCGCCGCTTGGCCAAGTATGCAAGTGCGCTTAGGCAATCGCACTGAGCAATGGTGTCAGCGAGATTCTGCAGCCGGTTCACGTACTGTACAGATTGAGTGCGGACCTGCTCGAAGAGCTGCTGCTCCAATTCGAGGGCCTTTTCCTCGGCGCCGAGAACCTGCGTTTCGTACTCTTTCAACTCGTCAGTGATGTAGCGTTCTGCGTTTTTTATTGTTTGCTTGCGGACGTAGTCGGCGGGGACCTTGTTCGCCGATGAGTGACTTATCTCGATGTAATAGCCGAAGACCTTGTTGTACCCGATTTTTAGATGGCTGATACCGGTACGCTGGGACTGTTGTTTTTGGTAGTTTCGCAGCCAGCTTTGGCCGTCTTTGGAAATTGAGCGCAGGCGGTCAAGCTCTTCATCGAAACCTGCTCTTATGACGCCGCCATCGCGAAGATGCGAGGGACAATCCGGCTCTATTGCGGCTTTGAGCAGGTCGGCCAGTTCGTCCATACTATCGCAATGCCGGGCTAACCGCACAAGCAAATCAGCGGTGAACTGCTGCAAGGTCGCCCGCAGCTGCGGTATTTTGCGCAGGGTTGCTGCAAGGGCCACCAGGTCGCGCGGCGTCACCCTGAACGTACTGATGCGGGCGGCGATTCTTTCGGTGTCGGCTATCGCCGAAAGCAGTTTGCGACTGTCAGCTAATCTGGTATCCGCTTCTTTGATTTCTTCGATGGCGTCCTGGCGAAGCTCTATTTGGCCGAGGTCGCAGAGGGGCATACACAGCCAGTTTCGAAACATTCTTCCACCCATCGGCGTCAGCGTCTCGTCGAGACAGTCCAAGAGACTTCCCTTTTTGCTTTCGGTGCGAATGGTTCGCAGGACTTCGAGGCCTTGCAGGCTGGCCGGGTCAATTTGCAGAAATTTCTTCCGTTCGACCTTCTTTAAGGCACGGATGTGGCCAAGAGTTGTTTTTTGTGTTTCGTTGAGATATTCGATGATGGCGCCGGCGGGAGGGATTAAAGCATCGTCGCCGTCCGTTATGCCGAAGCCTTCGAGGGTTGCGGTGCCGAAATGTTTTAGCAATCTTTGTCCGGCCTGATATGGGTCGAAATACCACGTGGGACGTTCGGTTATAATGGCGTTGGTTAGCTGGGCAATATCTTTGGCTAATTTTCTCGTTTCGGCTTCGAACAGCTCGCCTCGTCTGTCAGGCAACAGACACTCAGCGGGGGACAGTCGCAGCAGTTCATCGAGCAATTTCTTTTCGGGCATTTGCTGGACGAAGAAGTGGCCGGTCGAGATATCGACCCAGCTAATCGCAGCTTCTTGTTTTGTTCCTAGACCGACCGCACAGAGGAAGTTGTCCTGCTTGGCGTCCAAAAGGATATCATCAGTGAGCGTGCCGGGAGTGACGATTCGGACGACATCACGCTTGACGACACCCTTTGCAGTTTTGGGGTCTTCGACCTGCTCGCAAACGGCGACCCTGTAGCCGGCCTGGAGCATTTTTTTCAGATATCCTTCAATGGCGTGATACGGCACGCCGGCCAATGGGATGGGATTGTCGCCTTTGCTTCGGCTGGTTAAGGTCAGGCCGCAAACCTGCGAGCAGGTCTTGGCATCGTCGTAAAAGGTCTCGTAGAAATCGCCCATGCGGAAGAATAGGATGCAATCGGGGTACTTTTGCTTGAACCTGGCAAACTGCCTCATCGCCGGCGTCAGTTTTTCGCTTGTGTCGGCCATTATTTTTGAACTTCAATCCTTGTACGTACTGTACATATGTTATATAAGCCGAAAAACTGGATGGCGAAAAAAACACGGAAGCCCTGACCAGTTCATCCCAGCTTACCGTAATGCCCCTTTGCATATTCCTTTGCCCACGCCTTTTCTGAGAATGCATTCATCTTGGTCTCCTACGCACCTGGTGATGTAACCAGAGCTTACGAGAGCTACTGGACAATATTTATTTGGGGTTGGTATGCAAATTGATTCGACGCCATTCTGGCCGAAGGGACAAACGTTACAAAGTTTCTTGCTGCACATTCTTGGAACAAAATCGAACGTGACATCAAATTGCTCTGGGTAAAAATCATTGATTTCCTCCTTGTTTTTCAACTGGCTATAAAGTTCTCTAATAATTTTTGGCATGCCCCAGCCTTTTGGAACACTATCAATATCCAGGACATTTGCAAACAAATTATTTCTGAATAATGGACTGTTATTCCAAACATCGCCAGGGAGTTCTATTTGATCCATTGGTAGACTATTCCATATATTGATTAATTCTTCTGCTCCGTCCACCGCAACTTCTTTAATCGCTCGGTTAAATATTTGTTGGTATAGGCCTTTTTTGTAATCTCGAACGCAACACCAAAGTCTTTTTTTGTCACTTGTGGAGGTCCTTTTGAATATAGTGAGTCTTTTATCGAATTCTTGACAATCATTTACACCTTGTATTGCTTTTTCGGCATTTGCTTTTTTCTGATCAAGTCGATACGTAAGCAAATGCAGCGCGCATGCCACTCGTAGCAAAAGATCTTCTTCGCTTTTGAATTTTTCTAAGGCCTCGATAATATAAGCCGTGATGTTCCTCTTATATGCGGGACGGTCAAGAACTTCTAGTGTTTGTTTGATGCTTTGGTAGTCATCGGTAATGTACCTAGATGCGAAAGTGATATCATCTGAAGATCTAAACCTATAACGCTCTCTACCTGAGTGGTCACAGTATTTCTCGTAATGATTATCGAGTGTTTCGTCTGTGGATAGTTGGCATCTTGAGTATTTAAGTACTATTTCGGAAAGAACGTGTCCGCCTTTATCCCAAATCAATTCAAACGGCATTTGCCTGTCTGTAATATAACTAAGCCAGTGGGTAAGGATTCTCTCGGAATTCGTGAAGTCGCTTGGGAAAAAATTGATAAAGTCATAAGAACTTTCGGGATTCCACCTCCGGTAATCCAGCCAAGAAATTACCTTCCAAATACCGATGAGCGCCTTTTTGTCTTTTATTTCCAGTTCCATTTCTTTATTCTTGTCATTATTATAAGGAGATTGGGCCGTTTAACAACTCCGTTATGATTGAGGCCGCCTGGGGTTTGGAATTAGCCTTTTGCAATTTTTTTAATAGGTTTTGCTGTCGCTTGGCGAAACATACAGTGGCGTGAAAGTCAAAATCGGCGACGCCGGATATCTCTCGGATTTTTTTGAGTAGCTTTTCGATTCCTGTGCCGAACTTCGCACTTATTTGCACAGTGTTGCTTAAAATCCTGGGCAATTTACTGGCATCCAGCCTAGCGGGCAGGTCAGCTTTGTTCAATATCGCCAGCACTTTTTTGTCGGCGATTTTTTCAAGCAGTAAGTCGTCAAGCTGTTCGGCTGTCCGGCTATTGTCCAGTACGAGCAGGACCAAATCCGCCCGTTCCAATACTTGGGCGGTTTTCTGTTGAGATAGTTTTTCGACGGTTTGCTTCGATGTTTCGGGAAGTTTTCCATCCAATCCTGCCGTGTCAATTATTTCTGCGGAAAGTGGGGCGATTTTGCATTGGGCACTGACCCAGTCTCTTGTCGTGCCTTTGATATCGGTGACGATTGCTTTTTGCCTGCCGGCAAGACAATTAAGAAGTGTGCTTTTGCCGGTGTTCGGTGGGCCTGATAGCACAATCGTGCAGCCAGCAATGATTAGTTTCGCTTTTTGACTCGCCTGGAGTATCTGTTCGGCGTCAGCACTGATATCCTTGAGTGACATCGCGTTTAAGTTTTGCAGCCATTCTTTCGCCTTCTTGCTTAGGCCGGCATCAATTTGATTTGCGATTATTTTGGTTCCCTCGATTGTTTTAGCTTTTGGCTGAGCTAATTTAGCTTCGAGTTCGATTGTATTAGCGTATTTTTGTGTGGATAGGATTTTAGTTAAAAGTTCTTGCGCGGTTATCAGTGTCGCTCCGTGCCGGGCCAGTAGTTTCATTATATCAGCGACGATAAGTGGATTGCCGTGACAGTTTATTGCGAAGCTGTGTGATGACTCGCAGCCGATTACAACCTGGTCGATAGTCCGGGCGCCATTGGTGATTTGCCCAAGCAAAATTTTGCCGCGCTCGAAAATTGCCGGTTTGTTGGCAGTTGGTTTGAATATTTTTTTTATGAGGGCCTCGGCTGAATCGCCGAAAACCTGGATAGTTGATATAGCACCGGTGCCTTTGCCGGTCATTACAGCAGCAAATGTGCTCATAAGTCAGATAAGCTTACTCCTTTTGTTCGATGTGTTTTCGATAGGCTAAAGCAATGCCTTTTACGACCAGGTTAGGTACATAGGAATCTATAAAGTCGCAGTCGTCCTTTATAAGCTCTGCGGCGGCGCCGGTGATAACGGTTTGCGGCCATCTGCCGATTTTTTCCGCGTATCGCCTGATTACCTCCTGCAACGTCGCGACGGCGGAATAATACAGGCCGCAATTGATGGCCTCGGGAGTATTTTTGCCGTAGGGCGCTTTTGGCTTAGTGACGTTTATCTTCGGCAGTTGGGCAGTATTCTTTTCCAGCGCCTCTGCACTGATTTCGAAACCCGGACAGATGACGCCGCCCTGAAAAACGCCGTTTTGGTCAACGAGGTCTATGGTAACGGCCGTGCCGAAATCAGCAACGACTACCGCATCTTCAACAACGTCATAGGCCGCAGCGGCTGAGACCACTCTGTCAGTACCTACTTCCTCAGGCTCATCAACCCACAAAGTAATCGGCAGGGGTATGTCTTTGCCGATAATGTAGACCTTTTCCCCGAGGGTTTTCTTTGCGACCTGTTGGACAGCCTTTGTCCAGGCCGGTTTAACGGAGCTTACTACAATAACGCCGTCGCGCTTTTTTTCTTTCGAACTTTTGGCGACGGGAGTTTCCTGCCAAGCTGACTTTAGAAATTCTGTCAATTTCAACTCGGAGCCGCCTGGGACTGATTTGACGAGCTTTTCCTCGCCTTTGAGGAAAAGGCCAATTGTGATATTCGTATTGCCGATATCTACTGCGATTACGTTCATTGCTTATCGTTCCGCGGCGGCTTTTGTTTGCTTAACCTTTTGCCATAATAGTTCGGTCAATTCCTTAACTCCGGCGCCGGTCACCGCTGAGATTGGGTAAAGCGTTTTGTTAAGCTCCTTTTTCAAGTCTTTGACTATTTTTCCATCCGGGTCGAGGTCGATTTTGTTGGCGACAATAATTTCAGCTTTCTGTGTCAAGGCCTTGCTGTACTGCTCCAGCTCACGGCGTATGGCATAATAATTTTCCGTGGGGTTGGAGCCGTCAGTAGGCATTATATCAAGGATGTGCACGATGATTCGAGTTCTTTCTATGTGTTTTAGAAACTCAAAGCCGAGGCCTGCCCCGCTGTGTGCACCTTCGATGAGGCCCGGGATATCTGCTAAAACGAACCTGCGGAAGTCGCTTAGTTCGACAATTCCAAGCACCGGCTCTACGGTGGTGAACGGATAATCGGCGATTTTCGGCCTTGCCGCTGAGCAGCGTGAGATGAGCGTGCTTTTTCCGGCATTTGGCATACCAACAAGGCCGACATCAGCGATGAGTTTTAATTCGAGCCTTAAATTCCTTTCCTGGCCTTTTTTGCCGGGCCCGGCATTTCTTGGGGTTTGGTTCGTAGGCGTTGCAAAGGCCTTATTGCCCTTTCCCCCCCTTCCACCACGGCAGACGCGCACCTTCATATCGACCTCGTTAAGGTCTTTAAGCAGCAGGTCGAAATCGATATCGTAGATGAGAGTGCCGGGGGGGACATTAATTGTCAGGTCTTCGCCGTCTGCACCGTGTTTGTTGTTCCCTGAGCCGGGTTCGCCGTTTTCAGCGTTCCAGTGGTGCTTGCCGGCAAAATCCAACAGGGTATCGAGATTTTCAACGGTCTGGAAATAGACGCTGCCTCCTCTTCCGCCGTCGCCGCCGTCGGGACCGCCTTTGGGGACGAATTTTTCACGGCGGAAGCTGACGCAGCCGCTGCCGCCGTCTCCAGCCTTGACCCAGATTTTTGCCTCGTCAATAAACATAGCATGTACCTCGTGGGCATTCTAAACAAAAAAAGGATGGTATGAAACCATCCCTTTTCTCTTGCAAGGTGTCCATTATTTGTCAGACGACGTGAACTTTTCTGCCCTGGAAGCGGACTGTTCCACCTGCTCTTGCGAACAGTGTATAGTCCCTTCCCATACCGACGTTAGAGCCGGCGAAGAACTTCGTTCCGCACTGGCGGACGATGATTGAGCCAGCCTTTACCTGCTGGCCGGCAAAGAGCTTGACGCCTCTGTATTTCGCATTGCTGTCTCTTCCGTTTCTTGAAGAGCCTTGTCCCTTTTTATGTGCCATACCAAGCCACCTCTATCTTCTAAAAGATTCACTAATCTACCAGAATCCTAATGTTAGCAATATTAGCCACCCCTGTCCAGTAAATTTCAAAATTCCAGTTACGGCGAGTTCCTTTTGTCTCTAATCGACAATCTCACCGCCGTACTGCAGCATTTCCGCAAAACGGCGACGAAAACAGGCCAAACAGGCAGAACTTAGTCGAACTTGAACGCATAAAGTTTTGCGTCTTGCATTTCGAACTTTAGTCGGATGACCCTGCCCGCAAGTCTGCTCATATCAGTATTTTTCTGCCAGCTCACCAAGTAGCTCGTTGCGTCCCCTATGACCGGGTCACAATCGGCAAGGGCAAAACCCTTTAGTTCGTTACCTTTTCTATCGAGGACCGCCACGCGTATTGACCCTCGCGCAGCCACATTTAGCATCAGTCTGCGACCCTTGAAAATCAGCGGACGGGTAATCGCCCATCCGGATTTGGCCCCGGCGTCGAGCGAAACAAATCCATCCAGCCGCTGTGTCAGCCGTGCGTAGATTCGCCGCTTACCGCCTCCGTGTGCACCGCCATAATCGGCATACTGCCAGATTTCATCGCCTCGACGTATCAACCCATACAACGATAACACTTCCTCATCCGAACCGGGGGTCATGTACCACGTTTCGTCGGCGCAGCACTTCCAGTGGATACCATCCCGGCTGACGCCAAGGTCAACCTGTCTTCTTTCGCCTTCTCCAAAACGCCAGACAAATGCTAAGTACGTATCCGGCGCCCAAGGATATTTTATCGCGCGGGTGCGATAAACCTGTCCGTTCTTATCTGGTCCAAATATAATGGGGGCCTCACAAGTGACAGCGGGCATAGGCCAACCCTCGTAATACGGCTGTTCCAAAGCGTTGAAGGGCCAAGTCCTGTGAATCCTGCGCGTCTCAAACATAACAGCCCGTCGTCCGCCGCCGCGACAGCTTTGAGTCTTGAAACTGCTGTCGCGCTTTATGAAATCCACATATACTCCTCGCTGGTCGTCCCAGTAGGTTTCGGCCCCGCCGCCGCTGACAAGCGGCAGCATGCACGTTTCATTTCGCCGCCAGCGTATGCCGTCCGGTGACATATACAGGTAAATCCCACGGTTCGCCACCCACGCAGTCAATTTGAATTTTTCCTCAGGACTGATATTGGGATTGAGGTCGCGGAACATAGTGCCATAGAAAGGTGCGCCGTAAAAAACGAAGTCATTCCTGGTCGAGCCTTCATATTCAACAACTCCCAATTCGGGCTTTTTAAAGTTAATCCCATCTTCGGAAATACGCAGGCGTGTTATGCCCTTTTCCGACCCGTAGCCATCAGGGATGTACATATAGACCTTGCCGTCTATATCAACCGCCGAGGCCCGCCAAGCTGATTTTTCTGGTCTGAAATTAAGGTCCTGTCGATTGGTTGGCGGATTGCAGGTCAGCCGGACATCCTGCTTTGTGTCAATCAGAGCGTCATCGATGAAAAGATGCTTTCGTGAACCGAGCTGCACCGTGCCTTTGGGAGAATTCGACGCGAATAAGAGAGGCGGTCCGTTTGCTACGGCCGGCTTCGGTGCACTCGGACCGTAGTTGCGCGAAAAACTGCCCGGCACTGCAAAATTCTTTGAATAGCGAATGGTGTCAGACAACCGCAGCTCGTCAATTAGACCATCAAGGCCCTTATTGCCCTGACGGTCGTGCCCTACGGTGAAATTAAACCGATGTTTCCTGCGCCATTCAAAGCTCTTGTCTTTAGAGAAACCAAAACTGCCGTGGTCACGGTCCTCCAACTCGATAACGGCAGGCGTCGGCCGTCTTTGTATGTTTGAGACTTCGACAGCGTCCCGTTCGATTCCGTTGGTAAAGTGGCGTATAGTTGAGCCGTCCCATGTGAAGGTGATGTGGTTCCAGCGTCCGGGAGTCAGTTTTGTCTGACAGAGAGCTTCAACACCGGCGTAAGTGTTTCTGACCTCAAAGGCCCCTGTCCCAACGGTTCTCGGCAGGATTACTGAAAACCCGGGCTCGTAGGCCTGTCCCAAGTCGATGACCGTGACCTCAGCGGTGGGGACAGAGGCAAGCTTAAGCCAGAATTCACAAGTCCAGTTGCCGCTGGCCAACGTGCTCAATATTTTCTTGGGTGCCACGGCAGGTCCCCAAAGACCGCTTGGTGTGCCGTCCTTTTCTCTCATCTCGTCGATTGGAACAGAACCCTTAAAGCCGGCGTAACTGACCACGTGCTCAGGCCCCGGTGTCACTTTCAGGGCATTGCCAAATTTGCCGGCAACCAGTTTACCGCCTTCTTGCAAGCGCAGGTCATATTCATACTTACCGGCGTCTGTCAGCGTTGTGTGGGGATACTGCGTCTCATCAAAAAGCCACAAAGCAATAGTATGTTTGTCGGCAAATGACGGGAACAAGTTATCGGCCGGCTCTGCTCCCCGGAGGACGCCGGTGGTTTGCAGCAACGACATCAGCAATATCAAACCCTTCATTATAAAACTCGTTCTCACTTCCATAGTCTCTCCTTTTCTTGTCTTGTGCTTACGATAAAATGATTTCCCCCCACCCTTCGGAGGCTGGTCAGTCTTTAGATAGAACACCTGCCATTTTATGCAGCCGTGACGGCTAAGTCAACCTGAATCTATTCTTACTAAATCGATGTTGCGTAACCGGTCATTCTTTGGAGTTCCTGTGTGACGAAAAAGCCGTGACAAAACTTTGACATCAAGCCCGCGGCGCGTATAATCAGGTCACCAAATAGCCGTCAGATGTGCAGCCGCCTTAAATAAAGGGCAAGATGCGTATCCAACCGAAAAGAGAGAACATCACCAATTCAAGGACGTTGCTATGAAAGCCAGCAGAATCAGCAGAGTTGTGCAGATTTTAACGACATTGCAGGCGGGGAAAAGCTATGCCGTCAGTGATTTGGTGCAGATATTCGGGATGAGCCGGCGGACGATATTCCGCGACCTGAAAGAGCTTCAGAGCATCGGCGTGCCCTATCATTACGATGCCAAGACCGGCGGCTATACTATGGACCCGGAGTTTTTCCTGCCGCCTATAGATTTGAATCTGCAGGAGGCGATGAGTCTGCTTCTGCTGGTGCATAAAGCAAGAGGTCAGATACAACTGCCATTCAAGAATTCGGCGCTGCTGGCGGCGTTGAAAATCGAAAACAACCTGCCGGCCAAAATCAGGCAGTATTGCAATGCGGCCCTGCGGAATATCTCGACCAAAGCGGGCGCTCAGGCGCCGACCCGCCATCCCGGCGTACTTGATAAAACCTTCGTACAATTGCAAAAAGCAATTGTGGACAAACGCAAGCTAAACATCCGGTACCATTCTCTTTTTGAAGGCAAAATTATTGAGCTGACGTTATCCCCATATCATCTGCTGTACAACCAGCGGGCGTGGTACGTGCTGGGGCTCTCGAGTCTGCATAAGAGCGTTCGCACCTTCAAGTTCAATCGCATCAGGGAACTGAAGATATTGGACAAATGCTTCGTAGACGGCGGAGACTTCGACTTATATGAATATCTAGGCAGGGCGTGGTCAATGATACCGGAAGGCAGAATCTATAACATCAAGCTGCGATTTCTGCCGAAGGTGGCGGACAATGTCACTGAGGTTCAATGGCACAGTACGCAAAAAGTTACTCGGAACAGCGACGGCTCAGCTACAATTGAGTTTCGTGTCGATGGCCTTGGGGAGATAATCTGGTGGATACTCGGCTACGGCGACCAGGTGCTGGTGCTGGCGCCCAAAGCACTCCGTAATAGAGTCATCGAGATGGCCAAGAATATGGTCAGGCTCAATGAAGCCCATTAGAAATCCCGTTGGTGGCAATATAGTACAAAAAGGGAACATTTCTAACCAGGTGCACCAATTTTTCTGTAACAGTTTTGGGCAGTTGACGTTCTATATTTTGGAATTGCTGAAAGAGCTGCGATTGGAGAAGCTTAATGTCGGAAAACCGCAGGCTGACAGATGCCCGCGATGAGCAGCTCATCGCGGCTACATTAGACGGGGATATTTCGTCCTTCGGGACTATTGTGGAGCGGTATTGGAATATGGCGGTTGCGTTAGCACTTAGCAAGATTGATGACCCTGTTGAGGCCGAGGACGTGGCCCAGGAGAGTCTCATTAAAGCATATTCGCAACTAAGCAGCCTTCGAGACCCATCCCGCTTTGCCGGCTGGCTGAGCAAGATAATTGCCCAGCAATGCACAAATGTAATTCGCAGAAAAGCTCGCGAAAGAACAGTCTCAAGCTGCGAAGGTGATGCTCTTGAGGCCTCAGCTTCAGCGCCTAATACGAATCCCAAGCTGGATAATGAACAAGCTCATTTTGTAAGGCGGGCGGTAAGGCACCTGCCCGAGAATTTTCAGAAGATAGTTATTATGAGGTTTGTAGGCGGATTTTCCACGGAGCAAATTGCACGGCAGTTAGGGAAACGGCACGGGACAGTCAGAGTGTGGCTGCACCGGGCATACAACAGTCTTCGAAAAGAGCTTGCTCCGCTTTTAGAGGAGGCCAAAGAATCATGAACTGCGAGAAATACCGAATCCTTATAGAGAAATATCTCGATGGAGTAATGGGCGACGTGGAGCTTGCCGAGTTCAAAGAGCACGCCGAGAAATGCGCAGTCTGCCGCAAGGAGTTTCAACGGTGCAAGAACCTGCAAAATGTCGTCCAGGAGATTCTATCGGGTGCAACATCGCCGGAGCAAGCGAGATATACCATCTTGTCCAAAGTCACTACAGGACCGCAACTGGCAGCTTCATCAACAAACAAGAGCGCCTTGGGAACGATTATAAGAAGCAGAATAACCAAACTCGCCGCTGCGGCAGTCATTATTATTGGAGTGTTCTTGGGACTGAATCATATCGGCGGCCCGGACATGATAAGTGTCGCTTGGGCGGATATGCCCAACGCCATCAAGGCGATGCCCTGGATACACGGCACTGTATTTAACCAACTGAAGAATAAACCAGAGGGTGAGTTTTGGCTTTGTTTTCCCGCACAAATCGTAATGTTGGACGGATGTTATGAAGGCGGTGACATCGGAGTCTTCAACAACATTGATCGTGTGCAGTATGTGTACGACGCGAATTCACGAACTATCCGAGTTTCTTATATAGAGCATGCCGAGCAAGTATTTGAGCACGCATTATATCCGTGGCGACAGGTTGAAAACGCAATAGAGAGATTTGCCAGTGCTGAAGACAGAGTCGTCGAGGAGACTGGAGAGTATGAAGGCAAGAACGTCGAGCTCTATACGTTGGAAGATGCCAAAGACACTTATGTTTCTCATATATTCACGTGCATAATAGACGGTGAGAGTGGCTTGCCGATAGCAATAGAACAAAAAGCTGTTGTAAAGAAAATCCAACAGGCTAACCAGCACTGGCTCACAAGACTTGATTATCCCGAAGAGGGGCCACGGGACATTTACGCACTAGGAGCACCTGAGTCGGCTAAAATGGTGGACGACCTGCCCGGGCCCGGTGTCGTTGAAGTTTTGGACACCTACTATGAGTACCGTGACAGCGCCCCCTCACGGTACGTTGCAATATTTACGGAAAGCACTGGAGGCAATAGGGAACGTTTAACCTTCGTGGAATACAGAGATGGTGTCCACAGGAGATGGGAGCTTTACGACATTACAGGCAAGCCCGGCGGGCGTTATTTTGCATGGGATGAATTTATGAGCGTGTTGAAAAATGAAAGCGTTGAATCCGTCTTAAGGTGGTGGGAAAACGCGAAATATAAACGCATCAATTATGTGCGCATTTATGACGAAAAACATCAATACGCATTTGGTGCCGTGGACCTTGAGGGGAAGAGGCATTCACCACGAGTGTCGATTCTGACTCACTACAGGTCAACCTCAGAGTTGACCAAGCTGGGTTGGCCTTTTCTACTATATTCGGGTAGCCGGATTATTGAGGACAACTATTCGCGGGAAAGCAACTTGATTTGCGTGGATAATAACAACTACCGGTACTACCTTGACCCTGAACGCGACTATATTTGCCAAAGAGTAGAAGGAGCTGCAACGCGAGAGGTAATACAATTTGGCCAAACGAGCTCTGGGCGCTGGTATCCTAAAGCCGTCACGCGCTGGCACCCCACTCAGCCAAAGCGGCACCCGGTAACGAGAGTGTACCTTCAAGATGACCCTGCGTTCGAGGAGGGCATTTTCGATCCGGAACGCGTGTATGATAGATCCTGGGAATAATAAGAAAACCTGCGAAAGCTGTATCGGACAGCCTCAGAGAGGTATTTGCCTACGCTGATAGCACCGACTATTGTTAGTTCGCTGTAGCTGCAACTTGGGCGAAGGTTGCGCTGCCGAATTGGAGCTGTCGGACCTGCTCGACGAAGGCCTCAAGGCGGGTGGTCAAGGTCGGGTCTTCCTGGCCGTCGAAGCTTAGATTCAAGATGGGCATGCCGCCGCAGTCGGCACTTACGCGCAGCGAGATACTGCTGACGACCGTCGAGGGCATACAGGTAAACGGCATTGCATTTATGACGCCGCCGAAGCCATCGTGATAATACTCAACGGCCTTGCCTACAGTTAGTATCGCTTCGCCTTCAAACGAATGATGCATATAGGGTTCGGCCAGTTCGATAACGTGCTCTACGGGTCGCTCGGCCAGCGGGCCGAACTTTTCTTCCAGAGGCGCGGCAAGCTCTCTTTCAATTTTGTGCTGGGCGCGGTTGAGCATCACGTTTGTTAACAAATTACCCCACCTGCGTTGGCGCCGGGCAATGTTCGTTCGGGTAAAATTAGTATAATAAATCCACTCAGCAAGCGGGGCCAAATCGCAGGCGGCCCCGAGTTCTTCAAGTCGGGCGATTATGTTCATATTCGCGAACGGATGGCTGCGGACATAGATTTCGCCGACTATACCAATCCGAGGCTTTTGGAGTGTGGGATTCATTTCTACCGCGGCAAAGTAGTCGGCGATAGTACCCATAAGGCGGCGTAGTTCGGGCAGGGTCCGGCGGTTTTCAACAGCTTTTATCCACTGGTTGAGCAGTGTTCGATAAACCTGCTGGGCGTGGCGCGGGTCTGCGGCAAACGGCCGAATCCGCATAATTACTTTGTGCAGCAAATCGGCCCCGACGAGGGCGGTCCAAAGACTTCTCAAAAAGTCTATCGGGGAGGAGCTATCAATGCTGTCCATAAACACCTTATGGAAACGCGTGTCCTGGTCGGGAGCAATGATAGGGACATCCTTAATGCCGGCGTATTTTAGAATAAGGCGCTGCAGACAGTAATACATTCCAAACCTGCAGGGGCCTGTAGCAGTGGGCATAAAGAAGGCCACCTTTTTTGGGTCAACGCCATCGGATTTCAGCAATTTGAGCATATCGCCGGTGGTTATTGCACAGGGCAGGCATTCTTTGCCGCTGGTGAATGCCCTGCCCTGCAGAAGGGCCGCTTCATCCGCGAGGGGGGCGACCTCAGCCGGCTGGCCGTGGGCCCTAAGGCAGGCGGCCATAGCGTAGGCGGGGTCACCCATATAGGGTATATAGAGTGTTCTTTCCCTGCTGAGGCCAAGGGGAGGCGGGGCTTTTTCAATCGGCCGTGGCCGCTCTGGTCGATAGTTCTTCAGACTCTCAAGATAAGCTTCCAAACGCGTAATGATGCCGGCATCGGCCGAATGCTCGTCAATCTCAAGCTGCAGGCACGGCTTTTTGCCCATTATTTCCTTGAAAAACGTCATAAGGAACGAGTCTGGCCCGCAACTGAAATTCGAAAGGTAAATTGCAAAAAGACGAGGGTCGGTCCTTATTATTTCAGCAGCCCTCAAGATTTTCTGGCCGTAGGCCCAGTAAACACGCTCGTGCAGAAATTCGTCACTGAGTTCGGCCTGATGAAAATCGAGCATATCCATAGGTATTACGTTGACGCCAAGGTCGGCAAGCTTCTTGGGTAGTTGCAAATTCACGCCGTCATCGCAGCCGTTGTATGGGCGAGAGATTAGGACGAAAAGCTTCTGGTCCGGGCTAATTTGACTGAGAATTTCCCTGCCTTTTTCCCTCAGGGCCTTGTCAAAACCAGCCTGGGCGGCAAGGGCTTCGTCGAGTGCTTTGCGAACTGCCGAAGCAGGAAGGCTGAGCTTCCTGCCGAGAGCAATGAAACCTTTTGAGGTGAGCCTTCGGCCTTCACCCAAGCGGATTGGGGCGGTGAGGATTTTGGTTTGGCCGAGCTTGTCAGCGAAACCCGTTCTGATTTGATAGGCGAGCGACTGCACATAGGGACATAACTTGTTGTACTTGTTCCGGGGAAAATTAGCCGTCATCGTAACAACGCTCGGCAGGAATATGTAGTCAACCTTCTTGTCAATCAGGTCGAGGATGTGGCCGTACGCTGCCTTCACTGGAAAACAGGGCTGGGCCGTAGCTGACTCGACACCCATACGGATTATTCGCTTGTCGGTACGACCGGAAAGGACGACTTCCAAGCCAAGCGCTTTGAAGAATCGAGAAAACAGAGGCAGGAGCTGCCAGCTAATTAAAGCCATCGGTATGCCTATCCTGGTTTTGGATTGGCCCGTGGGTTTTTGCTTTTCATTCAGGCCTGCGCATTCAAGGAGCTTGTGCTGGCGATACGCGAAAGCGCCGAGAGCTTTGGTTTTTTCTGTTTCCTTTTTGATGTTGTACCTGTCACAACGCGAGCCATAGTAGAGCGGCTCGGCGTCCGGCAACTGCACTTTCTTAATTTCGCAATTGTTGGGACAATGCTCGCAGGCAAAGGATTCGACAGTATACTCAATTGAGATGAGATTTTCGAAACCTCTGAATTTGCTCTCGATAAAGCTTCCTTGTTCGTTCGCGGTTTTTTTCATATGCTCGGCTGCGATAGCAGCCGCACCCAGTGCACCCGTTACCTCGTGGTGGTCCGGGACCATAATTGGTTTGCCGGTTACTTCTTCAAAGGCCGACCAGACTGCGCGGTTAAAGGCTGTGCCGCCCTGGAAGCAAATATTGTCACCAATCTTACGCCGCCCGACCACGCGGTTGAGATAATTGGCCACAATCGAATAGCTCAAGCCGGCTACCAGGTCACTTGTTTGCGCCCCCTGCTGCTGGTAGCTAAGCAGGTCTGATTCCATAAAGACCGTGCACCGCTCACCCAATTTTATGGGGGCCTCGCTGGTGAAGGCCAACGCTGCAAACTCTTTATCGATCTTGATGCCCAGCCGTTGGGCCTGCTCTTCAAGAAATGAGCCGGTCCCCGCTGCACAGGCGTGGTTCATTGTAAAATCGACAACCACGCCGTTTTCGAGTGATATGTATTTACTGTCCTGGCCACCAATCTCAAATATCGTATCAACCTTTGGATTGACTATCGCTGCGCCCATTGCTTGGGCGGTGATTTCGTTTATGACGATATCGGCCCCTATAAAATCGCCGGTAAGATACCTGCCGGAGCCTGTAGTTGCAGCACCCAATATCTTTACCTTGCCCACCACCTTTTTACCGACCATATCCATGCCCTGGCGGACTGCCTCCAGAGGTCTGCCAGCTGTCATTAAGTATGCCTTGGCCAAGATGCGCTTCTGCTCATCAATAACGGCGACATTTGTGCTTAGTGAGCCGACGTCAACACCAAGATAGGCGTCTATCAGTTCGGTTGCATCTGTAAGCCGCTGCTCGTAAACAGGACTTTGGGGTGGTGGCAGTATGGGTTTGGCCAAAGCCTGTAGGCGAGGGGCGGATTTCAAGCCCACTCCCTTTTGTGCCAAATACGCGTCAATTTTGTCAATGTCAATCACACCATTATGTTCGCCTCTGCTTTTTGCAACAAGGACGGCACCTATAGCGCCAGTAAAAAAGTGTTCAGAGGGCACTAAAAGCTCCCCATCTGCTAACTCGAAGACGTTCTCAAGCGCCTTAACAACACCGACATTAGCCGCTACGCCGCCGGTGAATACAATTGGTTTGACGAATTCTCGCCCGCAACCTAAATTGCTTTTCAGATTGCGAGCAAGAGCCAGACAAAGGCCGGCGATGATATCACACATTGGCGTCGCTTGTTGCTGGAGGTGAATCATGTCGCTTTTTGCAAAGACTGAGCAGCGTCCAGCCATTCGCGGCACGCTTTTGCTTTCCAAGGCAAGTTGTCCAAATTCGTCTTCGATGTTTATGCCCAACCGATCTGCCTGCTGATCAAGAAACGAGCCGGTGCCGGCGGCACAGACGGTATTAAGCGCAAAATCACGAACCCGGCCTTGGTTTTGCTCGACGGCCAGAAAAATTAGTTTACTATCCTGGCCTCCCATCTCAACAACCGTTGCCTGCTGGAGTTGTGGGTATAAGTGATAGATAGATGCTGCCTGAGCCGGGACTTCGTTAACAAAAGGAATAGAGACCAGCTCTGCTAAAAAACGGCCAACGGACCCCGTAGTTGATGTAAGAACGACATCTGAGGGATTAACACAGCGTAACAGTTCGGCCAACTGCAGCCGCGCTGTCTGCAGGGGCCTGCCTAGTGTGCGTTTATAATCACTGAAGACGATGTGGTTAGTGTCGTCAAGAACAACTGCATCGCTACTGGTGGCGCCTATATCAATACCAATATTGAGCCTGTGTTTAGCGCGCAACGGCTCTGGATAACCTCGGCCAGCCCTGCTTGGGGCTCTCGCCTCCTGCCTTATTTGCTCGTCCATATTTGCCTCCATACCAACTCCTCCGGGTTCCGTGCGACCGCCCAGTATTATAGCCTTTCTAAGATATAGAGTAAATAGACAACTGTGCTACATAACTACAAATCGGTTCATATTTGAATAGTATGAGTTGTTATATGCCCGCAAAATCTAACGGCAACACAAGGCGTTTGGGCCTGACCTGTGAGTTATAAAACAGAAAATAATAATAAATCCAACAGGTTTTCCACAAGAAAAAACGAAAGCTTTCTTACCCTAACCCTGTTTCCTAAAAGAACCTAACAACCTAAGCCACCCTATAATTAACAAAATCCCAGACATATATGAATACTAATACTAAGTTAACTTTAATATAACTATAAACATAACACTTAAGTTTGCCCTATACCAAAATATACTAATGTTGGTCATACATATTTTAGTTAACATGTATATTATTTACGTGCGAATTATACATGGTTACCGTAGCGGGTCAAGTATTTTTAAGAGAAAAACCTCTTGTAATGTATTTACATCACCCTTTTAAAAAAAACATTGTGTAAGTAGACGTTTTAATGTAGACTACGGCCATACTTTTAAGACGAGCAATGCAATATTGTAATCATTTAAAAGCGTTATATTGAGGGGTATTATGAAAGTACGTTTTAATAGAGCGGCATTTGTGGATGCGCTGGGCTTGCTAACCTCAGTCGTGCCCAGCCGGACACCAAAGCCGATTCTGCGCTGTGTGCAACTTTGTGCCAGCGAGAAAGAGGTTAGGATATGCGCAACGGACTTGGAGGTTGGTCTGAACCACTTAATTTCTGAGGTTCAAATTGATAGGCCCGGCGAAGTGATTGTCCCAGCGGACAGATTAGCCGCTATTGTCCGCGAGAGCATTGAGGAGGTGCTGTCTTTAGAAGCGGCGGAGGGTAAGTGTGAGATAAGAGGCTCTGACAGTCACTTTACGATTTATGGCCAAGAACCGGGGCAGTACCCATCAGTACCTGGTTTTGAGGGCGATGCAGCCATGGAGATTGCTCTTGAGCAACTTCAGGAGGGCATTGAACAGTGTTTGTTTGCTACGGCAAAAGAGAGTACTCGGTATGCAATTAACGGGGTTTTGTGGGAGATTAAAGGTAAAAAGCTGACTCTTGTGGCGACTGACGGGAGGCGTTTGGCTCGGAGCAGGGTCAACGTGAAGTCAACTGACGCCGAGCGATTAACCAAGTCGACGATAATAATGCCAGCCAAGACAATGAGTTTGCTGGGCAGGCTCAGCAGCGGCGAGAAGAGCCTTGTTGGCATTAAGCTTGTTGATAACCAAGCGCTGATTAGGTGCGGCAATGTGGCAATAAGCTCTAATCTTGTCGAGGGCAACTTCCCGAAATACGAGGATATAATTCCTACCGACTATGATAAGAAGCTGACCCTCTCAACGGAGGCCGTATTAAGTGCGGTCCGTCGCTCGGCGTTGCTAACGAGTGAGGAATCAAAGGGGATTAAGATATCAGTTAGCAAGGATGGTTTGGTGTTTTCCGGGCGGGCGCCGGAGACAGGTGATGCGGAAATCAATATGGCGGTCGATTATAAGGCTGAGCCTATCGAGATTGGCTTTAGTCCTCAATTTTTAATAGATGCGCTGCGGGCTATCAAAACACCGGAATTTGAGTTGGAACTGGGTCAGTCGGACAGGCCAGGCCTTATAAAAAGCGGAAAAGATTTTCTTTATGTTCTGATGCCAATTAACCTTGGGTAGTTTGTGGTATATTGGATGCCCATAGGGATGGCAGCGGGGCGCATCGGGGACTAAAACACGTCATGAATAATAGCGAGCGGTCAATTAACGTCGGCAAGCGGCAGCTAAGGCGAAAATCAGAAGAAGCCATTAGGCTGGGCGTTGTCGCAACCGAATTTCTGGAGGAGCGACTCTCGCCGAGGCAAGCGCGCTTTGAGGCGATAATTGAGCTGTGGGAGCAGCTATTACCTTCGGACCTTTGCCGGCATTGCAAAATAGTCGATATGACCGGCAGCGAGCTAAAAGTATTGGTCGACTCGTCGGCCTATATGAATGAGCTAAGATGGTGTAGTTCCGACCTGCTTGAAGAGTTCCGGCAGCGGTGCCCCCGCGCCCGGATTAGGACAATAAAATTGACTGTTGGCTAACTTGTATCGCAAACGCAACGAGAAGCACAGGGCTTGAACTGGGAATATGAAAGACCATAGATACGACGCAAGTAATATTAAAATATTGGGCGGCATAGAAGCGGTTCGCAAACGGCCGGATATGTATATCGGCGACCGCGGCAGCGGCGGGCTGCACCACCTGGTATATGAGGTGCTGGATAACTCCATTGATGAAGCGATGGCCGGCTTCTGCGATAATGTAAGTGTTCATATTCAGGCTGATGGAAGTTGCACAGTTGAGGACAACGGCAGGGGAATACCCGTCGAGGAGCATAAAGAGGCCAAAAAGAGCGCGTTGGAGGTGGTGCTGACGACGTTGCATGCCGGTGGTAAGTTTGACAGTGAAAGTTACAAGGTGGCTGGTGGGCTGCACGGGGTAGGAGTCAGTGTTGTTAATGCTCTTAGTGAATGGCTACAGGCGGACATCTATCGAGACGGAGGGCATTATCATTTTGAGTGTCTCAAGGGGGCTGTGAAGGAGCCTGTTCGCGAAATTGGTAAGACCGACAAACGCGGGACCATGATATCGTTTATGCCCGATGGAGAAATATTCGGGGATGCTGAGTTTGAGTACAACACGCTGTTGAAGCGAATCCGGGAAATGGCTTATTTGAATGCGGGTCTGCAGATTAGCTTCAGGGATGACCGGGAAAACAAAAAAGAAGTGTTCAAATTTGACGAGGGGATTAAGGCTTTTGTCAGGCACCTCAACGAGGGCAAAGAGGTTTTGCACAAAAACGTTATCTATTTCACCAGGGAAGATACCAAAGCGATGCTGAGCTGCGAGATAGCGATGCAGTACAATGACGGCTACGCCGAGAATGTGTTGGTTTTCGCGAATAATATCCGCAATATTGACGGGGGCACGCATCTTTCAGGCTTTAAAACAGCGCTGACGCGGACAATGAATTATTACGCGCGGAGTAATAATCTATTGAAGAACGGTCAGGTTACGACAGGCGAAGACCTTCGCGAAGGGCTGACTGCGGTTGTGGCAGTGAAGCTTACCAATCCCCAATTTGAGGCCCAGACGAAGGTTCGGCTGACCAATCCAGAGGTCGGCAGTTTTGTTGAGACCACTGTCAACGAACAACTTGGCCATTTCCTCGAGGAGCATCCGGCGGAGGCGAAGCATATTTTGAACAAGGCGATTCAGGCAGCGGCGGCCAGGGAAGCTGCGAGGAAGGCCCGCGAGCTGACGAGGCGCAAAGGCGTGCTCAGTAGTGCGAACTTACCCGGCAAACTGTGGGACTGCGCGAGCAGGGAAAAGGCTACCACGGAGGTATTTATTGTCGAGGGGGACTCAGCCGGCGGCTCGGCAAAGGCAGGTCGCGACAGGAACATTCAGGCAATTCTGCCCCTGAAAGGAAAAATCCTCAATGTCGAAAAAGCTCGCTTGGAGAAAATGCTGGCGCACGACGAAATTCGGACCATTATAAGCGCCTTAGGCACAGGCATAGGCGCCGACGAGTTCGATTTGGGCAAGTGCAGATACGGCAAGGTGATACTGATGACTGATGCCGATGTCGATGGCGCTCATATAAGGACGCTATTGCTGACGTTTTTCTTTAGACAAATGCCACAGTTGTTTCTCAACGATATGATTTATATTGCTCAGCCGCCGTTGTATGAGATAAGGGTCAGGGGCAAAAAGAAATCGGAGTACATCCTGAGCGAGAATCACATGTATAGGCGGATGATTACTCGCGGCCTGGAAGGAACAGAGCTTGTTATTAAAGATGGAGACAGTGCGCGGAAAGTCTCGGACAAACAACTCGCTGTTCTTGTAAAGGCCCTCGCTGATGCCGAGCGGATAATAGGTGTTTTCGCAAGGCGCGGAATCAGCTTCGTTGATTTTGTGGAGGCATATTATGACGGCAAGGAGCTTCCGCGGTTTCGTGTCTGTGTGCAGGGGCAGGAGGAAATTTATTACGATAAGGCTGGGTACGAAAAGCGCGTCGCCGAACTGCAGCAGCGCATTGAAGCGGAGGCTGAGGACGGTGACGGAGAGCCTGTAATCGCCGAAGAGCTTCATGAAGTAGTGCGGATCAATCAGATAAATGAGAAACTCAAGGCCGAGTTCGGCCTGGATTTGAAGGATTTTCTCTTGGCGCCTGCCACAGCAGTCTCCGGCGAGGCACTGCCCACCAAGTTCCAGCTACTTCACGGCGATGACAAATACGAAGTCGCATCGCTGGGGGGCATTTGTTCAGCTGTCAGGCAAATTGGTGGCAAGGGGATTGAGTTAAAACGCTTCAAGGGTTTGGGCGAAATGAACGCCGAGCAGTTGTGGCAGACGACTATGAATCCTGCCACAAGGACCTTGCTCAGCGTCAAGCTCGACGATGCCGGCGAGGCCGACCGGCTATTTAGCATTCTGATGGGCGGGGATGTTGAGAAACGCCGGACGTTCATCCGTGACCACGCCCTAGAAGTTCAGAACCTGGATATCTGAATTCTGCGATTGGAGCCACGACTTCAACGCTTGCAGTATCTTTCGGTTCTCTTCAATTTGCCGGGCAGTGCCGTTGGTGTTCAGGTCGTGGTGATACTGGTAGTAGTACTTCGGTCCGCCGGGGCTGGATTCTATAGTGAGGATTAAGTACATATTGTAGGCGTTTCTCGGAGACGGATCGTTAAATTGAAGACAGCCGACCAGCGCGGGCGCAGCCTGTTCTTTGCCATATAATCGGAGAATCCGAATGACCTCGTGGAATTTCTGGTCGTTGATGTCGGTTGTCGCTTTGATGATGGGTGTAAGCCATCGGGCTTTAAGAGGTTGGTTCATCGCAACCAGGCCCTTTACCGCTGCCAGGCGCAGGCCGAAGTCGTCATGTTCTACATAGCGCATCAGGACTTCGACAGATCTGGGGTCGCTCAGCGTTCCAAGTGCCTCTGCCGCGGCATTTCGCACGTGGGGATCCTCGTCGTCCAGTACCGCCACGAGTGGTTTGAAGGCTTGGTCAGAGCGTGTCTCGCCAAGTGCCTTTGCCGCTAATAATCGCATGGAACTGCGTTCGTCAAGAAGCTGGCTGCGCAAAAGCTCGATGACGTAACTGGTTTCCTTCATGGTGGCCAGGGCCTTGGCGGCCCGGTTGCTGACAACGTGGTCCGGGTCTTTGAGACCAAGAACAAGCGCATCAACGGATTCCTGTGTTGAGAATTTGGCAAGGCCGTCAATGGCGGCGTTTTTGACTCGCCAGTCTGCCTTGCTTTGCATTGCCAGGGCCAAGTAAGGGATTATGGTGTCATCGTCAATCGCGGAGAGTGCAAGGCTTGCCTCTTTTAGGTTATCGCCGAAAACAATTCCGTTGCCGAATTCATCAATAACTTCCATCATCTTTTCCTTGTTATAAGGCGCAATGGCGAGGTCAAAATTGACAACGACAGGTATTTCGGGATTCTCTGCGGACTTTTGGTGCTGGTTTAGGGTGCGTTTGCATGTCACGGTGTAGAAGCCGGGCTTTTCGAATGCGCACCAGTGGCCGAGATAGAGCCTTTCGCAGTACATCTGTCCGGGTCCGAGATTAATATCCCATCCCGATCCGCCGAAGTTGTTGTATGAGTACGGGTCTTTGACTGCATTGCCAATTGCATCTACGGCGGTGATCCGGAAATTGTTGTGTCGCACAGAGCCGCGGATGTCGCCACCGACAGAAAAGCTATAAGGTTTATCTCCTAGATTCCTAACGTAAAAAGTTAAAAAGACCGGCTCGCCGAGAACAATCTCTGTCTTATCCGGGAGAAAAGCGGCTTCTATACTGATGCCGTTGGCCTCGTGGACCTGAGCGGCGATAAGGGTTTCAGCCGGGGCGGTTTCTTCCCGGCGAGTGACGCTTATGGCGGGGATTGGGCTGCGTGAGTCATTTCGGCGGACCTTAGCCGCCTCGACCAGCTGCTCTGTCGCTGATTCATCTGCTATATATTCCATGGCGAGCTGACGAAGCTCACCAAAGGCGTCAGGCGGCGTGGCGTACATGGAGACAATTTGAAGTGTTAGAATCCGGCGCTGTTCGACGAGTTCGCGCACGCGGTCGGCGTCTCTTGCGACAGCAACAGCGACCCTGGTAAGATTTTCGCCAGTCAACTCTTTGTCACCCTCGCGATACGTAAAGGTGCTGGTTCGTTGCGGTTTCTCCGCGGGAAGGTCGAACTGCAGAGCATAATACAGGCCGGCAAGGTACGCCATCGCAGCGATACGCCGCTGTGCGCCCCATAGTTCGGGCGTGTGCTTTTTTGTTTGCAGCTCGTAGGCGGCGCCGAGAATGATGTGCAGCCTTAGCAGTGCGACGTCGTCCTGGTCAAAGGCAAGCGCATACTCGGTGACTTCGGCCAGCTCAAAGGGATCGCCGCCTCTTTGTGAAAGCGCAAAGGCCTTCTGGTAATAGAACTCCGCCAGTTCTTCCTGGCTCAACTTGCTTCCGTACTTCTGAAGATGTATTGCGGCGACCTGTTCTTGGGAGTATTTCGCGGCGGGTCGGCCCCCGACCGCTATTTCCAACCAATCCTGCTCTGTTGGACCTTGGCCGCGCTCGAGGACTTGAAACCGAGCAGCGTCGCTTACGATGCGCGTAGGCGTGCCGCTGGCTTCGCCACCGACGTTGACATTGAGTGCGAGGCGGATTCTGTGCTGGCCCAGCGTCAGCTTGAGGGCGGTGTCGGCTTCCTTGCTGCGCCATCTCTCATCCAAAGCAAAGCCGATATCGCGGTAGTCGGTGTCGGGGCGAAAAACCCATAGCTTCAGCTCGGTACTGCTGGTGTCTTGAGCGGTGCTTCTCGGCTCCTGAGAGCGGGGGTAAACGTACCAAGTCTTATCATATTCCAATTCGTATCCACCCGAGCGCGTGAGCTGGTGCTTGCCACGGTGCGAAAGATCGGCTTTGAACGACGGGACCTCATTGGCATTCCAGATAAGCTTGTCAAACCATATTGAGAGGACAACATCCTGTTGAGAAAAATAGTCCAAGACGGCAATTCCAACGCCTGCTGCAACAAGTATCAGGGCTGCGGCTATTCTCGTAAGGTTGTTGATAGTCTTTCTTCTATCGGAGATTCTGGTTGTGGTGGGTTCTGTGGATGTCAGCTTTGCAGCTACTGAATCTATGAGGTTCTCCGGGGGAGAGGTTGGGACGTACTTGGTTTTTAAGGCTTTGGTTGCTTTGTCAAGAATATCGTTTTGTTTTTCCATTGTTCTTTCTCACACTTGTTCTTTGCGAACAGCCTCTTGAAGAAGCCCGCGCAATTTCGTTTTGGCGCGGTGCAGCAGTACGCCTGCTGCGTTAGTCTTGATGCCGAGTTCTTTTGCTATTCGTCGATAGCCCATATCGTTCAAATGTCTCAGGCAGAAGACCTGGGCCTCTTGAGCCGGCAGTTGCATGAGGGCCCTTTTTAACTTCTCGCCCAATTCGTGAGCTTGTGTCTGTTCAAGCGGCCCGAGATTGTCATCCGGCACAGTAGCCAGCTTTGCCGCACTGTGTTTTGAGCCAGCATATCGCCGGCGCAATCGGTCTATGGCCCTGGCAGTGGCGAGCCGAACGAGCAAGGCCGAGAAATTTCGGACGCGCTGACGGCGTGCGACTTCAAGGGCGACGATGAAGGTTTCCTGAAAGCAGTCGGCGGCGTCGGCGTCATTACCCAGCAGTCGGTACACGGTCTGCCACACGGCCGGGCCGTGCTTTTTGACAATCTTCTGCCAATCAATTATTTGCAAGTAGTTCTCCTGTTGAATAGCTGCAGCTACGTAACCAAACGCGGTCAAGTGTTTGGCTAATATAATAGTCGAAATACCGCCGCTTTTTATTACAAAAAAAACGAGGCCACAAGGTATCTGTGGCTGGAATCCTTGACTCGATGACACTGGGCGGTAAAATTGTAGTGCTGTGTGGACAGGGGGAGGTTTGCCGTCTGTCCTGCAATAAGTCCTTAACAGAGTCTTTTATGGTGACCCGAAGGAGGAACTAATGACTGGAACAAATGGTCAACGGCTCAGGCATTTTATGCTTTCACATTTTTGTCTGTTGCTTCTTGGTGGCGTAAATACGTCTCTGGCGTACACGATGATGGGTGATATCAGCTCTTATGAGCAGGATGGCTACAATATCACTTTCAACTGCCGGAACGGCAAGGTCAGGTTGAGCTTCCTAAAGGAAGACCTCCTTAGGGTCCATATGGCGCCGGCGGGTAAGGAGTTTCCGAAAGATGACCTGCATCTAAATGAAAATGGCCCCTATGCGGTAGTTACGTATGATTGGCCGGGGGTGGAATACAAAATCTCCGAAGGTTTTGACCCTGACCTCGAAGGGCTCGTGTACACCATTCGAGCAGGCAGGCTGGTTGTCAAGGTAAGAAAGCAGCCGTTCAAGCTTGCGTTTTACGATGCCCAGGGAAAACTTCTTGTGATGGAGAAGGAGGGCATTGTTGATGCCGGCTTGGGTTACTTGCAGTCGAAGGTGTACGAAACGATGGCACTGGGTGACGATGAGCATTTCTTCGGTTTCGGCGCACACAATCATCCTCTCGATATGCGAGGCAAAAAGATAACCTGTTATGCAAAGGAACTGGAAAAACACCACGAGGCGGGCGGATTCGCAGTTCCGTTTTTTTACAGCAGCAAAGGCTACGGCATTTTCTTCAATAACCTCGATGACGATGTCACCTTTAAGATGGGGACAACACCCGGTGAATATTCATTCGAAGGAACCAGCGGTGGCATGGAGGGCTGGGACATGGATTACTACCTGATTTATGGCCCTAAATTCGCGGACATCCTTAATAGATATACCGACATAGTCGGCAAGCCAATCCTGCCGGAGAAGTGGTACTTTGGTCATATCCAGGTTCACTGTACCTGGCTGGAGGAGATGATAATAGAGTCGGCAAATAAGTACCGAGACGGAGATTGGCCATGTGATGTCTTCGTGATGGATTTCGGCTCGCTGGGGCCGAATTTTGCCTGGGCGAAGGGACATGAGAATCCCGCAAATATGTATAAAGTACTGGATATGCACGGATTAAAAACTGCTTTTAGTTGCGCTCTTTTCGATGACGTTTATGACTGGAAAGGTTTTGACCCGACTAAGAAAGCGGATATGGACAAGTATTTCAAAGCGCATCTGCCGCGTATCAAGGATGGCATGGATTTCTGGAGACAGGACAACTCGGAGAGGTCTATGAAGTACACCGGTCTGGATAAGTTCGCAAACGGTTATGAGGCGCATAATCTTTTCGGCTCACTGTGGGCCAAAAGTGTCGTTGGGGGGATGGCTTCGCAAGGACTTTACGGCCGGCCCGTGATAAGTCGCGGCGGGCCCATCGGGGGACATCGATATATAGTCCCCTGGCCGGGAGATACCCCGCACGGCCTGCAGTTTCTCGATATCGACCTGAACTTTATACGCAACGGCGGCCTCGCCGGCTACGCATCAATCTCCGTCGACCTCGGAGGCTTTACCGACCGCGGCAAGGGTAAGCCGCTCGAAGAGCAAAACGTGATACGCAGAATAGTAAATATGATGCCCGTCGTTCCTGTCGCGAAATTCCAGGGGGCAAATGACGCGAGTTCCGCACTGCCCTGGCTCTTTACAACTCAGCAACAGGACCTGTTTCGGTTTTATCTTAAGCTTCGCTACAGGCTTCATCCGTACTATTATTCAAGTGCCATCGAAGCCCATCTCACGGGCCGGCCAATCCTGGCACCTTTGGTGTTTGATTATCAGGACGACGAGAAGACGTATGACAAAGATTATCATTTTATGCTTGGAAGGCAAATCCTCGTCGCGCCTGTTATGGAAAAGACAGAGAAATGGGATGTTTATCTGCCGAGGGGCAGATGGATTCACTATTGGACGGGCAGGGAATACACCGGCGGGAGCCAAACGGTTATGGTATATGCCCCGCTCTACGGTAAAGACGGCCTGCCGATGTTCGTCAAGGCCGGCGCCATTATCCCTATGATACCCGAGATGAGTTACATTTATGAAAAACTACCGGAGCCGATTACCCTCGATGTCTATCCGGATGAGGGCGCACCCTCGAGCTATGTGATGTACGACTGCGAGACTGTTCGCAGCCCAATCAGGAAAACGGTGTTTATGTGTGCTGAGGACAAGGCAAAGATAGAGATTTCTATTAGCCCATCCAGGGTCGCTTATGAGCTATGGGTACACTATGACAAGGCGCCGGGTTCTGTGACGGTCGATTCGAAAGCTTTGGTGAGGACGAAAGATAAAGCCAGCTATGATGCTGCTAAAGAGGGATGGTATTATGGGGCGGGCTGCTTTTACGGCTCGGACAGTATCAAAACGGTCAATATAAAGATTCCAAAGGGTTCGAAACCGCACTTAGTTCGGATAAAGAAATAACCGCATAATGCTGATTGCTTTCAAGAGCGGCTGGCGCAAATTAGGACAAACAATCCACCAATAAAAAAGACCCCGCAGTGCATCCGTTCACCACAGGGCCATAGAAAAATCCATGCGCGCATTTTATGGATTCATATTTTTGTCGGACCGCTCGACAATTTTGTCCAGCTTTTTCGTGCGCTTCTGTGTTTTTCGCGGTATATCCACGTCCACCAAAAGTCTGCCGAGTTCGTGGGACACCTCAGGCTGCATCGGGTCAAGATGGAAACTGCGCATCAAATAGTCCTTGGCGCGATCCCTGTCGTTTTTGCTCAGATAATAATAGCCTATCTGCCTGTTGATTTTGGCTGAGGTTGGCGCCAGACGCAGTGCCTGCTGGTAGCAGGTCAATGCGTATTCGTCGAGTTGCTGTTTCTGAAAGGCCAGTCCGAGCGTTAGCGAGCTGGCTGCCCTATTGGATGCCTGGCTAATATACTCGTCGGCTAAGAGTTCGGCCTTAGTTTGGTCATCCAGCTCGGTTAGTACCCTTATCCTCGCTGCCTGGGCTTGCCAGTGAACCGGGTCGAAGTGCACGGCGGTTTTATACTCGTTCTCAGCCTGAGCCCACAGTCCATCAGCTTGATACAATTCGCCCAGTTCGAAATGTGCCTGTGGATTCTCAAATTTGCGGTCAATTTTTTTGAGGAGTTTGGCTTTTTTCCGTTCGGCTGGAGTTTTTGCAACTTCATCACCTTTAGAGGGTTTGCCACAGCCGTGGAGTAGCAAGGTGCAAATTAGGAGAGCCAAGCCAACAAATTGCGTTTTGCGAATCATTTCTCGCCCCCAAGGTCTTGACAACTTGAACCCTAGTCTGCTTTAGCCGACGTTACAGTTTGACTTTGGTCTACGCTCAGAGAAACTCATTCGGTGTGATTTTGCCACGCCAAAAGAACCTTTGCAAGTAAAATTTTTGCAGATTGTAAAAATAAATTTAGCTGGTGGTTGATTGTTTTCAGGCTGAGCCGTCTTGGATGCATACTTGCGTAGGGGGCCGGGCAGTGGCGGTCTGGCTCTGCCCTGCTGACTGGGGTGTTAGCTGTAAAGCCAGAGGTTGACAAGGCTTAATGAAGTGAGAGCTGTGGTTCGGCACATCAAAGGCGCTTGCTATTCGGCGTGTCAAATTCGAAAACATGTCGGAGAAAGGGTGTAGACGGTAATCCGAGTTATGGGTATCCTCTGAGCAACAGGCGAGCCGTCTAATTAGGAGCTTCGAAGATTAGAAGGTTTACGAGAAGAGAGATATTTGGTGGAATTGGGATTGCTGCGGGCACCTATTTTCTCTGCGGCCGACTAAATCGAACAGTATCTCGTACTCCAGAGCAACCGCCCAAATCAGAGCAAAAAGATAGATTGCGCTTGGCAGGGACGTGCTTTGCGTGTTGCGTCGCCGGGCCAGCGAGGGCTAAGGGATGTAGGGCCTGCCGAGTTGGCAGGGGAATTTGGTGTGCCTGTAATTTTGCCAGATGGGGGCGAGTTGAGCCTCGTGTTGTAACAGTATACGAAACAAAGACTTGAACAAATAAAGTGTGCCGATGGAGTACTTGGCATAATACTTGCACACCTTGATTAGATTATTTAGAATATGATTTTCAATTTCTCAAAACTCGATGAGGTCAATGTTCTGGCCAGCGGGGCTAACTGGGCCTGGCCGACGGCTCTGCAGGATATATTTGAGCCGAGAAGCGTCAACCTGCTGGTGGCTGAGCGTTCAGACGAATTTGTGAATGTCATCGAGCGAAGGCGAATTCATACCACAATTGTGGATATGGATTCTGAAGCCGGCGGTCTGGCGACGATAAAGATTATTCGAATGAGCTACCCGCTGCTGCCGTGTATTCTGCTGACAAGCGAAGTAAGCGAAGCGGTGCTCGGTAAGGCACTGCAATTAGATGTTTTCGGCGTTATTGACAAGCCGGTTGATATGAGTATCCTGCGAGAACTGTTAAATAGGCTGTTCATAAAAAAATACAATAGTGATATTTTTGCGTAGCAGCGGCAGTTTTTGCAATAGCGGATGAAGTGAGCAAAAGAGAAGAAGTTTTTTGAAAGGAGTAAGAGCAAGATGAAGATTCGACCATTGGCAGATAAGGTACTTGTGCAGCGTCTCGAAGCGGAAAATAAGACGGCCGGCGGCATAGTTCTGCCGGACAGCGCCAAGGAGAAACCGCAAAGAGGAAAAATAGTCAGCGTTGGCGAGGGCAAATTGCTCGACGATGGAACGCGAAAGAAAATGCAGGTCAAAAAGGGTGATGTAGTGCTTTTCACCAGCTATGCAGGGACGGACGTAAAGATAGACGGAAAAGACTACCTGATTATGGACGAGTCAGATATTATGGCAGTAATTGAAAAGTAAAAGGGGAAAATAATCAGCCACAGATTACACAGATAAATACAGATTAAATGAAAAAGGTCAAAAAACTAAAAATCAGAATCAGTGAAATCAGTGGCGAAGGATTAAGAGCAAAAGGAGAAAGAAAGATATGGCAGCTAAAAAGATAGCTTTTGGTACTGAGGCCCGGGCGGCTATTCGCGAAGGCGTAAAGAAACTTGCAAAGGCGGTTAAAATCACGTTAGGCCCGTGTGGCAGAAATGTGGTTCTGGAAAAATCGTTTGGTTCACCGACCGTTACTAAAGACGGCGTAACGGTGGCCAAAGAAATTGAGCTGGAAGAGTCCTACGAGAATATGGGCGCTCAGATGGTCAAGGAGGTGGCAAGTAAGACATCGAGCGTGGCGGGTGACGGCACGACCACGGCGACAATCCTGGCTGAGAGCATTTTTGATGAAGGTTTGAAGAACATCACGGCCGGGGCCAATGCAATGCAGGTAAAACGCGGAATCGACAAGGCGGTGGATGCAATGGTTGACGAACTGCAAAAGATGAGCACACCGGTTGAGTCAAGCAAACAAATTGAACAGGTGGCGACCTGTTCGGCGAACCAGGACGTCGAAATCGGCAAGAAATTAACCGAGGCGATGGACAAGGTCGGCAAAGATGGTGTCATCACCGTCGAAGAAGGGCAATCATTGGAGACAACAGTTGAGTTAGTAGAAGGTATGCAGTTTGACAAAGGGTACCTTAGCCCGCATTTTATTAACAACCTCGAAAATATGACGGTCGTGCTGGAGAAACCATACATCCTCGTGCATGAAAAGAAAATAAGCTCGGTGAAATCGCTTGTTCCGCTGCTTGAGAAGGTCGCCAAGCAGGGCAGGCCCCTGTTAGTTATCGCTGAGGATGTTGAGGGTGAGGCGTTAGCAACGCTGGTTGTCAACAAACTGCGGGGGGTGCTGCAGGCGGCTGCTGTGAAGGCGCCTGGGTTCGGCGACAGGCGAAAGGCAATGCTCAGCGACATTGCCACTTTGACCGGCGGCGAAGCTATTTTTGAGGACCTTGGTTTGCAATTGGAGAATATCGAACTGACGCAACTGGGCAGGGCAAAACGAGTTACCATCGACAAGGACACCACCACCATTATCGAAGGGGGAGGCGGTACCGAAGCCATCAAAGGTAGAATCGAGCAGATCAAAAACGAGATTGATAAATCTACAAGCGACTATGACATTGAGAAACTGCAAGAGAGATTAGCCAAGCTGGCCGGCGGTGTGGCCCAAATCAATGTTGGAGCCGCAACGGAGTCGGAAATGAAAGAAAAGAAAGCGCGTGTTGAGGACGCACTACACGCCTGCCGGGCAGCGGTTGAGGAAGGTATCCTGCCGGGGGGTGGGGTGCCGATGCTTAGAGCGCTGCCGGCATTAGATAAGGTCAAGGCCGGTGGAGATGAGAAAATCGGCGTTGACATCGTACGCAGGGCAGTTGTGGCACCGATTAAACAAATCGCTGAAAACGCAGGGTTGGACGGTTCGATTGTGGCCCAAAAAGTTATTGAAAGCAAGGAGAGGAATTTCGGTTATGATGCGATGCGCAAGGAGTATGGCGATATGGTCAAGTTCGGCGTGATTGTGCCGACGAAGGTCGAAAGGATTGCGCTCCAGAACGGCGCCTCGATTGCTTCGCTGCTGCTAACGACCGATGCAATAGTCAGTGAGATTCCTGAAAAGAAAGAAACGCCGCCGGCTCCGCCGGGAGGTGGAATGTATTAACGGACAAAGATAAGTCGGGTTCCGTTTGGAACCCGACTTCTTTCTCAACTGAACTAAGGAACTCCGAATGAGTTTTCGCTTTTACACGAACGCCATATCTCAAGTATCGAGGGCCGCTGCGGCAGGGATATTCATTTTGGGGCTGCTGCTGATTGGCTTCGCGTTATTGATTTATGCTCTGCCAAGGTTTTTTGCAACGCTTGCTGCGATAGTATTTTTTGTTGCAGGCATCGGCTGCGGTATTACCGCCGTCAAAATCTTTCTGGTCCAAAGAAGATTAGACAAATTCAGTTCCAGCGACTCAGACGCACATAGGGAAAACGTTCACATTCGTATCGAGGAACATCACGAAGAATGAACAATGGATGTCGATTTTGATTAGCCCCGCCCCTGCGGCAGGGGCGGGATTAGCGGATTTTGAGTGTGGCGAAGGCAAGTGCAGCAAAGGCGGCGGCCAGGAGCCAAAAACGAACTACCACCTGCGGCTCGCTCCAGCCGGCCAGGTGGAAATGGTGGTGAATAGGAGCACATCGGAAGAGACGCTTACCGCCCGTATACCTGAAATAGCCAACCTGTAGAACCACACTGAACAACTCGAGAACAAACACTCCGCCAATAACAAAAAGCAGGATTTCATTTCTTGTAACCAGTGCGCCATAACCCATCGCCGCTCCCAATGGCTGCGAACCGACATCCCCCATAAAAGTCTGAGCGGGGTGGCAGTTGAACCATAAGAAGCCGAGCACCGCACCTAAAATTGCTGAATAAAAGATGCTTAGCTCGCCGGCCTCCGGTATATGTGGCAACAGAAGATACATAGCCCAGGTGACACGAATCGTTCGTGCCATCGTCTCAGAAGCAACATAACAAAGCACAGCCAGGACCAAGCTAACCATTCCCACGCAGCCGGCCGCCAAGCCGTCCATACCGTCGGTGAGGTTGACGGCGTTGCTGGTGGCCGAGATATAAAAAATGGCTATCAGCACAAACAGCCAGGGAGCTAACGGCAGGCCTTTTCTACAGAAGGGCAGCCAGAACAGTCTACCATCCGTTATGTTGACAAAATCGGCGTATAAAAACGAGGCAATCAAGACGGCTCCGCCGATCTGAAAGATGAGTTTTTCCCAGGGTTTCAGTCCGTTTCTCGTGCGGTGTCGAATACTGCTGGTGAGTTTGAGCCAGTCATCAACACCTCCGAGACAACCAAACCATATCACTAAAACGATAGCCTTTCGAACGAAAGGATTGTTCAATTTTGCCCATAGCAGGGTGGTTGTTAGGCTCGCAAGGATAATAATAAGGCCGCCCATCGTGGGCGTATTGGCCTTTTCTTTGGTCAATTCATTCAAGGCGGCGTGGTGGAACTCCGGCCGGTCGCCGATTTTTTTTCGCATCAGCCAACGAATAATCTTGGGACCAATCAAAAGAGCAATCACCAAGCTCGTTAGCGCCGCCGACACGGAACGAAACATCACATCCTGGTAAGCGTAGAAACCAAGCTTGTGGGTGAATACGTTACGCAAATGCCATAACAGATGATATATCATTTCGTATCTCTTGGCCTTTTGACGCGTTATTTGCAGTTCAATTCACATCCGACGAGAAAAGCTGCCTTAGCTTTTCGACGGCCATTTCAAGCCGAGCGACGCGCGAGCCCTTAACTAATATTATATCGTCCTCTTTTATGAATTTTTGCAGGTTATTACAGACAGAAGCGGTATCCTTGAAACATTCTGCCTGTAAATCGTGTCTGGCAGTCCTTTTCGCAGCCTCGGCGGTAACCTGCGCAAATTCGCCTGCAGCAATGAGAAGCTGAACTTTTGCTTGGGCGACGGAGGCACCTAACTCAGCGTGGAAATCCTGGCTTTGCGGTCCGAGCTCAGCCATATCGCCACAGATAAAAACCAATCGGCGGTTTTCAAATGAGCCAATGTTTGCCAGTATATCCAACGCATTTTTCATTGAAGCCGGATTTGCATTGTAAGAATCGTTTAGCAGGGTCAGCTTCCCGATATGCAGCAGTTCAGTGCGCATAGGAATTGCCGGCATCGTCTTCAGGGCGTGAGCAAAATCTTCGATGTTTATTCTAAAGCAACTGCAAACGGCCCAGGCGGCGAGGGCATTTTCGACATTACCTCGGCCGGGCAATGGCAGGGATACCTCAGCGCGATAGATAGTCAACCGGCTGCCAAAACGTTCATAAGTGATGTTTTGCGCCTTTATGTCGCATCTATCTGAGTCGCCGAAGGTTATGAAAGCAGTGTTCCTGGTCCGGCAGGCGCCAACCAGGCGGTCAAGACAGCCGTTGATTATCAGAATACCGCCGCTCCGCAGCCCCTCGGATATGGACAATTTTTCCTGGATTATCGTTTCAAGGTCGCGGAGGCCAGCCAGATGGGCCGAATAGACGTTGGTGACAACAGCGATGTTAGGCTCAGCAATTCGGGTCAAATAAGCAATCTCGCCGGGGTAATTGCTGCCAAGCTCGGCGATAACAATTTCGTGCTCGGGGTCGGCACCAAGCAGCGTCAAAGGCAGGCCGATATTGTTATTGAAATTCTTCGGGGCCTGAACAACGCGGAAGTGCTGACTTAGGACGTGATAAACAATTTGCCTTGTCGTTGTTTTGCCGACCGAGCCGGTTATTGCGACGACTTTAAAGTTGGCCTGCCGACGGTACTCGCGCGCCAAATCCCCAAGAGCTCTTATCGTATCCGGAACTTTTAGCAGGGCACCGCCCGTAAATTGGGTATCTTTACTGACGACGGCACAGACAGCACCTTTGGTAAAAGCATCGGCTATGTAATTGTGTCCGTCGAAAATTTCGCCGTCGATGGCAAAAAAGCAATCGCCCGGCTGGGTGGTTCGCGAGTCAGTACTTACGCCGGTGAAACAAGGGGCGTGACTCGTAACTCGTGGCTCGTGACCTTGGGCCCAAGGACTTGCATCCTGTTCGAGACGTGCACTTATTATTTTGGCCAGGTCTTCTATCAAAAATTCTTTCATTTTTGTTAGTGGAGACACTCCTGGGCGATGTCTTTGTCGCTGAAATCGGATTTTTGCGTTCCTATTATCTGATATGTTTCGTGGCCCTTACCTGCAATGAGTACGATATCATCCTTGTCGGCGGTTTCTATGGCCAGCTCGATAGCTTTTCTCCTGTCGGGCTCAATTATCTTCGTCGCTCGTCGCTCGTCGTTCGTCGCTCGTAATTGTGTGCGCGGAATTGCAGGGCCTTTTTCGAAGCCAGCTACTATTTCGTTTATAATATCGTCCGGCTTCTCGGTTCGCGGATTATCACTGGTAACAATTACAGAATCGGCCCATTGTTCGGCGACACTTGCCATACGGGGTCGTTTGGTTCTGTCTCTGTCTCCGCCGCAGCCGAAAACGACTGTCAACTTGGCTTTGCAAAACGGCTTTAGGGTAACCAAAACATTTTTCAAAGCGTCATCGGTGTGAGCATAATCAATAAAAACCGAAAAATTACCGTTCCAATAGACTTTTTCCAATCGGCCGGGTATTGCCTTTAATGCCGACAAGCCGGTGGCTACCGTTTCCAAATCGAAACCTGCTGCAAGACACAATCCTGCGGCGGCCAAATGGTTACTTACATTGTATCGGCCGAGCAAAGGCGTTCTTACAATCGTCGATTGACCAGCATGTTCCAGAACAAAAACACTTCCTGTTATATCCGTTGACTCGATATGGGCAGTCAAATCCGCTGGTTCGTTAACGGCAAACCATAAGATTTTGGCGGGCGTTTGCTCAGCGACAAGTTTGGCTTCCGATGATTGCTTATTCAACACTGCGGTCGCATCAGGTGGAAGAGAAGAAAACAACTTGGTCTTGGCACTTAGGTAATGTTCTTTAGTTTTATGGTAGTCGAGATGGTCACCGGCGAGATTAGTGAAAGCGGCCGCTTTGAATTCTATGCCAGCCAAGCGGTTTTGAGCAAGCGCGTGACTGCTGGCCTCGATGACCATATATTTTGAGCCGGCCTTTAGCATCTGCTGCTGTACTGCGGCAATCCTAAGAGAATCGGGGGTTGTCAAGGCGGCCTCGGAGCTATCCAAGCCGGTATCGTAGGTAATTGTGCCGATAAGGCCGCACTTTTCGCCGGCCCTTTGGATACATGAGCGCACCAGATATGCAACAGTAGTCTTTCCATTTGTACCGGTGACGGCGAGATTTGTAAGCTGCGAGGCAGGATTGACTCTGCTTGCCTGCGCCAGAAGGGCTGCCGCCTCTGCGGAATTCTCAACCGTTATAATCTCACAACCAGCCGCTCTCGACTTGTGACTACCCTGCAGCCTCTGGCAAACGATGTACTTAGCACCCCCGGCGAGAGCCTGATTAATAAAGTCGTGGCCGTTACATATAGTGCCTTTGACAGCTACAAATATATCGCCGGCTTTGACAAGGCGCGAATCGGCGCAAAGACCAGGCGCTTTATTTGAAGAGACCAGATTTAGAAGTTCATCAAGAGTCATAGGGTCCCGTAGAGAAAATCTTTTACTTATTTTAGCCCGAAGAAAAATTATTGCGATGAAAAATTATGGTTTGTGGTTATACTTATTGCTGGTAGTGAATTATGCGGGAAACCTAGAGGGGAAGTTCTATAAGGAGCTGGATTATGAAAGTTTGGCATTTTCTTGGCGTTTGCCTGCTGCTGTTAGCGTCCAGCTCGGCGCGGCCTGAAGTAAGCGAAACGGATTACTTTGCCGTTTTTATGGAAGGCAAAAAGGTCGGCTATGCGATACAGAGCCGAGTTGTAGCTGAGACAAAAGTCAGAACAACCATCAATATGAACGTGACAGTAAGCCGACTCGGTTTTCCAATCACAGTCAATACGACGGAGACTCACATTGAGACAATCGACGGTAAGCCGCTGGGCTTTGAGCTTGTACAGGAGCTAAGCGGGATACCAATGAGGGTGACGGGAACGGTAAATGAGCAGGGCTCGATCAATATAACAGCCGCTTCAATGGGTGCCGAACAGAAAAGCACGCTTGATTGGCCGAGTGGCGCACTGATGGCCGAAGGCTTACGTCTGCTGCAGTTGAAAAAGGGCGTGAAACAAGGTTCGACTTATACGGCCAAGGTATTTGCTCCAAGCATGTTGCAGGCCATAGATGCGCGAATACAAATCGGGCCAAAACGAAACGTGGACTTGCTGGGGCGCGTCGTGGCTTTGACAGAAGTCACAACTGCTATGACGATGCCGATGGTCGGTGAAATCGTCAGCACAAGTTACGTTGATGATGAGCTTCGTATGCAAAAGACCGTAATGCCTATGATGGGTATGCAAATTGAGATGGTGGCGTGCGCGAAGGAGTTTGCACTGGGCCAGAACGATGTGCTGGAATTGATAAATAAGATGTTTTTGCCCAGTCCCGTGCCTCTGGAGAAAGTGGGGTCGGCCAAGGCAATTGCTTATCGTCTAGTCCCGATTGGTGATGCGAACAGTCCGATGATACCTTCAACTGACAATCAAAGCGTAAGACTCGGCAAGGACGGTATTATAGTCGTGACGGTAGAGCCTGTGGCGGCACCAGCGGGGGCAAGGTTTGCATATAAAGGTAAAGATAAAGCAATTCTGGAAGCGGCGAAGCCAACGAGATTCCTTCAAAGTGATGACAAACGGATTATCAAGCTTGCCCGTCGCGCGATTGGCAGGACGAAAGACGCAGCCGAGGCCGCCAAAAGAATCGAAGCATTTGTGGCCAAATACATTGATAACAAGAACCTGTCGGTTGGCTATGCTTCAGCAGTGGAGGTTGCGGCCAGCAGGCAAGGCGACTGCACAGAGCATGCGGTGCTGACAGCGGCGATGTGCAGGGCTATTGGGATACCGGCGCAGGTGGTTACCGGCGTGGCATACGTGGATGATTTTGCCGGTTTGCGAGGTTTCGGTGGGCACGCGTGGGCGCAGGCGTATGTCGGCGGCAAATGGGTCGGGCTGGATGCGGCATTTAAGGGCACTGAGCGGGGCGGTTACGACGCCGGACATATTGCTCTGGCGGTCGGCAATGGCAATCCGGAGGACTTTTTCGTTTTAGCCAAGATTCTGGGGCAGTTCAAAATTGACAAGGTGATGGTCACCAAAAAAGGGGGTAGCATTTAGGCTGAACGTTCTGCCCCGGCCCCTATTGTGGGCAAGGTTCATCGTCCAATATACCTTCGAGCAGGAGATTTGCCAGTACGGGGCCGGTGTCGGTCATAGTTATCCACACTATATGGTCGAATCGGCATTCAGCGAGTCCAAGTGGCTGGCCGTCCTCGCCTCCCCCACCTCCACCTGTTATAGCCAAGACGTAGTACCGCCCGCCCTTGCGAACAGATTTGTTGTATTTATGAGTGTGTCCAGCAAAGACAGTATAGGGTCTATCTGCCAATAACGATTCAAACTTCTCCCAATTTTCCAATGTTTCGCCTTTTCTCCAGAGGGGCTGATGCATAAATACGAGTGTCCAGCGGACGTTTCTATTGGCCTTGAGGATCTTTTGAAAATATTCAATCTGTTGGTGACCAATACAACCCTTACAAGTATCTTCGGTATTCAAACACAGGAACAGGACATTGTGGTAAGTGAAGTGATAATAGGTTTGGCCGAGGCGTTTCTGCCATTTCTTGGCCATTACTTCGTTGCTGATATCGTGATTTCCCGGCACGTAAAAGAACGGCATCTGCAGTTTATTCACTAAACCGTCAAATTCGTTCCACTGATGGTTTAGTTCCGCATTATCCTCGCTATAGCCCTCGATTAAATCGCCGATAGACATAACAAACTCAGGTTTTAGAAGGTTCAACTTTTCGACAGCATCCGCGAAGACGCCCGGCCTATGGCCGCCGGTTCGGTCGGCCACAATCGCAAACTGGAAATTATCCGGATTGTTGTATAAATTCAAATGCGTCCAGGGATTTGTCTGTCCGGACGTCTGAATTTTTAGGCTGGGCCCAACATCAGCACAGCCAGAAAGAATAATCACGCCGGCGGCAACGAGGAAGTTTCGCAAGAGTCTCATAAAGAGTTTCTCCTATTTCACATTACGTATCGGGAACAACGAGACGAATTCTATTCAAATTGTACATCCTCAAGAACAAATTCTACATTGCTAATGCCGTTATAGTCATTGAGCTGTGGTTGATAGGCGACATCGAAGAAGTCGTAATCAAGCAGCTTCTTTTCCAACTTTCCGAACCGAAAGCCGATGCAGCGGACGGCGGTTGTATTGTCGGTTATCGTAAGCTGGAGATGCTTACCCCCTGAGCCGACCTTTCTTGGCGGAGCAGCAAGACGAACACCTTTCGTTGCGAAAATCGGCCTGGGATTACCCTGGCCGAAGGGCTCAAGCATCTGCAGCTCACTAACCGTTTCCTTCTTGAATCCGCTCAATGGCGCCGCTGCGTCAATGTGAAGTTTGGCTGCACAATCACTTTCAGTTAAGTGCTGCTGTGCATAAGCCTCAAATTCAGTTGCGAACTGGTCAATTTTCTCTGGTTTGATAGTTATACCAGCCGCCATTTTGTGCCCGCCAAAACTGCGCAAGTGCTGCGAGCAGGCGGAGATTGCACCAAGTATATCAAATCCTGTAATCGAGCGGGCGGAGCCCTGGGCCGTAGAGTTGTCAGTACCTGCAGTGTTAATCATAATCGTTGGACGATAGAATTTTTCCACTATTCTGGTAGCGACGATGCCTATGACGCCTGTATGCCAGTTCTGGCTTGCGAGAACTATGCTCTTTCGGTCGGGGTGGTCGAGGTTTTGCTCCGCTATCATTTCACAGGCCTGTTTGAATATCTTTCGCTCGCACTGCTGACGGCGTCGGTTTTGGTCCTTGAGGTATTCGGCTATTTGGGTCGCGTGGACCGGGTTATCAGTAGTCAAAAGTTCTACCGCCAGTCGAGCATGTCCCATCCTGCCAGCCGCGTTTAACATTGGCGCGAGACGAAAGCCTATGTGAAAACTGTCGAGGCCCCGGCCTGTAAGATTAGCTGATTCAATCAAGGCCTGGATGCCGCAGAGTTTGCAGTGAGGCAGGGATTTGAGGCCGAAGCTTGTCAGAACCCTGTTTTCGCCCCGCAGGTCGACAATATCAGCGATTGTACCAATGGCGGCGAGCGAAGTTGCATTTATCATAAATTCGCGTAGCGTCGGTTCGAGCTTTCGGCCAGCGCTGAATTCGTTAGCTATCGCCCAGGCCAATTTAAAGGCTACCATCGAACCGGATGAATCCTGATTGGCGTAGGATTCATCCAGGGCGGGGTGCACGGTGGCGACGGCTCCTGGCAGGTCGGGACCGGGCTGGTGATGGTCGGTTATTATTAGCTCAAGGCCTAATTGCCCGGCAAGCTCGGCTGAGCTAAATGCGGTAACGCCGCAATCCACGGTGACCAAAAGCCCTGTGCCGGCCTCGGCCAAGGAGCGAATGGCCTGGTCATTCAGCCCGTAACCTTCGTCGATGCGGTGTGGGATGTAGCAATCGACATCTGCGCCAAGCAGCGTCAGGATTTGCCAGAGAATTGCTACGCCGGTAATGCCGTCTACATCATAGTCACCGTAGACGGTGATTTTTTCTTTCGATTTAATGGCCTGCTTGATTCGGCTAACTGCCTGCTGAACTCCCGGCATCAAGTCCGGCTGGATAAGCTCGGTCAGTTTGGGGTTTAGGAAAACGGAACCAGCATGGGCATCAACTACACCGCGATTGATTAAAACCTGCGCTAAGAGAGGGGAGAGTTTCAGCGATTTAGCAAGCTGCTCTCGTCTGTGGTCTTCAGGCTGGATTATCCACTGCTTTTTTTGCGTCCGTGCAGAGAGTAGCATTGAAGCCTTTCTTGGTTTTTTCGGAGTCCCAAACGCACTCTATTACGTTTGGGCTGCCGTCATTCCTAGTTTAAGCGCTGCGAACTACTTATATACCAAAAAAGGGCCTCGTGGGGCAAGTGTCGTTTCTGAATTCTGGTATACAAGCTGTCATTTATGGCGATATATTTACCGGTGCTCGTAAATCAATCGAGGTTTTTTCTTCGGTTGGTTCTCTGCCACCCACAGGTCCAACAAAGCCATCATCAGGTCATCGCCGCCGGTGATGGTCTCGTAATGGGTATGCTCGGAACTGGCCTTTGGTAACGAAGAATTGTCATCCAGGAAAATTTCGACGGCTCGTCGCGCAAAATAATCTGCACGCTTGAGGTAATACTCTTGTCCTGTAAGCCTGTGCGCAGCCAGCATAAGGAAAATGGCCTCGGCCATCGAGCCCGGATATAAGGTTATTCCCACGTCCGGTTCGGTGTACAAGTAACGTGAGGCTGCATCGAGGACCAATTTTTTGTAGCCGTCTGTTTTGACCTGCTGGTAGCGCAGATAGCAAAGCATAGCAATTTGAGCATCGGTAGCTTTGCCGTAGCCGGTGGCCCATACTGCGGTATCGGTCCAGGGGCCTTTGGTAAGACGCTCGAGCGTATGAACGTTAGCGCCGGCGACAAAGCCCTTGCCGCTGGGGCTAAAATCATGGGCAAGGCTCAAATAGACGCGGTCGGTCTTAAAGGCTCTCTGACGCATCTTCTGGGCTAATTTTTCCGGGACCTTCTCAGCGGCATCCCACAGGTCAACAGCGAGCGAGAGGTTGCTCTCGGGCCACATAATCTCTATACGGCCCGGGTTTGTAGAACAGGGAATAGCACCCGATTGTTTACTGCTGGTTTTTTCAAAATGGTCGACGAGGGTCTCGACGGCCTTGAGGAAAGTTGGGTCTTTCGTTTGTTCGTAAGCTTTAGCCCAGGTAGCGATATAGAATCCACCGTGCCGCGGGTAGCCGTTGTGGACACCGGTTCCATGCTGTGCCCAGCCGGCGTGGCGGGAGAAATCTCCGCTGTGTTCGTGAATCTGGTGGTCCCAAAGCCCACGGGCGAATTTGGCACAGGGCTGTGGTGCCAGTTTGAAGGAGCGGTCCCACAAGACCCACGGGGCGAAGAACTCATGAGTGTCCCCCCTTCCAATGATTGTTTCCTTTCGGAAGCCCCATCCAATGTGCTCGCCCCAGGTCAACAATCCAGTTGCAGGACTCTGGCAATGCTCGAAGAACCACTTCAGCGCTTTGTCGGCCTCTTTGGCGTATCGTTTTTTGCCGGTCAGTTTAGTCAGGGCGTAGAGGACCTGATACAGGTCCTGGTCGTGCATAGGGTTTGCGCCGGTGAGCGTGCGGTCGCCGTTTCGAATACCCTGAATACGGCCTGGTTTATCGCTCATCAATGATAAAGTGCCGCGGCCAAGTGTCGAAGCGAACAGCGGTGATTGTTCCGTCCCGTAGGTATCTCGGCCATTTTCAATCAAGGCGTCTGCATACGACCTGACTATCTTCAGATAATCAGGCTGCTTGCCGGCAGCAAGGCATCGACAAAAAGATGCGTGAAGGAACAGAAAGGTAAGGCTGACTACCAGTACGACTCGTTTTGTTCTCATAATGTTTCCCTTTCAAAGCAAAAAAAATGGCATTGAAGCAAAATAACAATTTTTAAGCTCTCATATAAAAGCCGCCGTTGACTGCGATATATTCGCCGGTGATAAAGCTTGCAGCGTCACTTGCCAAGAACAGTATTGCTTTTGCCACGTCCTCGGCGGTGCCGTTTCTTCCCAGCGGGGTCCGCTCGGCAAACGATTTCACGAACTCAGGCGTGCTGAATCGCTCGTGGAAAGGAGTCTCAATGAGGCCCGGCAGGACGCTATTAACTCTGATGCCGTATTTTGCGAACTCTTTTGCCATACCCATAGTCTCGGTGGCCACAGCTCCTTTGGTCCCTGAGTACATACCTGAGCCTTGAGCACCGCCGGTATGCCCGGCAACCGAACCTATATTAACGATATTGCCTTTGCCCTTTTTTAAGTACGGCAAGGCCGCCTTTGTCACTAAAAGAATACTGCGAACGTTGGTTGCGTAAACGTCATCGTGATAGGCCACTGTCGCAGTTTCAAACGGCTGTCTGTCAATTAGTGAGCCGGCATTATTGATAAGGACATCTATGCCACCGGCAACTTTGGCGAATTGGTCAACCATTTTGTTTACCTGACTTTCGTCGCGGACATCGGCGCAGAGCAAAACGCCATCACTACTCTTCTTGACTTGTCCAAGGGTCTTTTCCCCGCGCTCTTTTGAACTGAAGTAATGGACCCCGATGAAGCAGCCCTGCTGGGCAAACATTATTGCCGTCGCCCGACCGATACCGCTGCTGGCGCCGGTAACCAAAACCTTTTTGCTTCTCAAATCTTCATATATCATTTTTGTTTACCTTTCTCTTTTCAGAGTCTCATATACAAACCGCCGTTACCCGGCCAATTCTGCTGTCGGCCAACCGGCAGGTATATTCTCTACTGCGGGGCAAAGACCTGCACGCCGCTTTTGAAAAGGCAATAAACGGTGTCATCGTCGGCAACGGCAATCCAGCTTAGGTCCATGTCTGTGCCCCATGCGGTAATGTAATCACCGTTGTTATTGTATTTAACGATTTTGTTGCGAGCTGTCATATAGACGTTTCCCCATCGGTCGCCGGCAATGCTGTGGAAGCCCACGGGCCCATCCGGCGGGTCGGCATAAGCAAATGCAAACAGGAGGTTGCCGTTAGGGTCGAATTTCTGGGTCGGGCCGTAGTAGTTGGAGACGAACACATCGTCGCTGGGGTCGACTATAAGCCCATGCGGAGCGTTGAACTCACCAAGCTGCAAGCCGGGCTTTCCCCAACTGTAAAGAAACTGGCCCGACTGGCGGTATACATTGACTCGGAAGTTGTCCACATCCACCACAAAGAGGCGGTTGCGGCGGTCGAAATCCATGCCGTGAGCACGAAGCAGCTGGCCCGGCAGAGCACCTTTGTGTGCGAATGTTCGGATGAATTTGCCCTGACGGGTAAACGCCTGGATGCGGGGCTCGTCTGCCTTTTCGTCACAGACCCAGATTCGGCCTTTGGAATCGGTCAGGACAACCCGCGGCTCGCTGAACGTGCCCGGTTCTCTGCCCGAACCCAGGCCGATATATCCAAGGAACTTACCCTGTGGTGTAAAACGCATCACTCGCGAGTTTCCGCGGTCGGCGATAAGCAGGTTGCCGTCCTTATCAAGGCCGATTCCATGGGCGTCGTCAAGATACTTGGGATTGTCTTTGGGTTCCGACCAGACATGCACGAGTTTGTAGGAAGGGTCGGGATTGCCGATAAGGACGGTTGCCCAGAGGTAGCGGTTGTTGGCGCCCTCGACCTCGGCGCAGATATGGATTTCTTGCGGTTTGAGGGCCTTTGCGGGGGCGGTGTATAGGCCGGTGGCATCGATTCTGCCCAGTTTCTTGCTGCCGCCGGGGATATCGTTGACGGACCATTTCACGCTCTCGGCCAGGTAGGCTGGCTGAAGGTATCTGGGTGACATTATGATTTTGAATTTCTGCTGCCGGCCGGGCTTGAGTCTCACCAGCGAGGGCTTGATGACTGCCCGCCTGTAGTCTCTGTCCGGCTCAGTGGTATCAGCGACAGCGAAAACAGAACAAGAAATCAACATTAGCAGCGAAAAAATGACAACACGTATCCCTCTCATAACGAAAATTCCTTAATTTGCCTATTGTATTAGTGAACCTTCTTCCGGATGTGGGTTGGGGCTATTTTACCTTCGAGGTTGATTTTGTCAATTACGTTTGTTCTTGGTCTTCGCTTTGTATTTGGTCGAGTTGTATTCCGAAGCGGTCGAGTTTTTTCTGGCCTTCTTCGTACTGGCCGTAGGCGTTTCGCAGATGTCTGCCGAGGACTTCCCAGCTGCCGCCGAAGTCGGCGAAGGAGGCGTTTAGTTTCTTTAGGTTCTGGCGGATTTCAGCGGCCTGCTTTTCTATCTGCAGGCCATGCAGGCCCATCGCCACCGTCATCAGATATGTGTACAACAGGTTCGGCGAGACGGGTATCACCTTTTTGTCGAGGGCGTACTGCAAGATGTCCTTTGTCTCGCCGACATATTTGACAACCGTTTCATAATAGACGTTCTCAGCGGGTATGTACATCAATGCGAAATCGAGCGTGCCCTCAGCAGGCCTGATATAGTCAGAGGCAATTTTATCAATGTGCTTGATTACGTCATTGATGAACTGCTTTCGCAGTTTCACTTTCTCCTCTTCGGATTCAACCTTTGCAATTTTTTCAAAGGCCGACAGCGGGAACTTGGCGTCGATGGGCACCGAATAATCCTCAAGTTTGACAAGGGCATCTACTATTTTGCCGTCTTTGAAAGCATATTGCAGCTCATAGCTGTCTTTGGGCAGAATCTGGGCGAGGAGATTTTCCAGCGACCACTCGCCCATCTGGCCGCGGAGCTTGGGGGAGCTTAGAATATCCTGCAGCCTTCTTAGGTCGGTCTGCATCTGCATCATTTGCTTGTTAGTGCCCTGGAGTTCACCGATTTGGGTGTTTAGCTGGCTGAGCACCTTCTGGCTGGATTGCAGGCTCTGGGTGAGAGTGTTCTGGCCGGTCTGGAGAGACTTTTGCAGATTCTCTGAAGTTTTATCCTGAGCGGCTTTAAGGGCTTCGAGCTGCTGCTGCAAAAGGTTGATACCGGCGGCCTGGCCGGCAATTTCCTTTCTGCCGGCGAAGTTGGCGATGATAAGCCAAATCAGAAGCACCAGGACAAATGCAATCAGGACCAAACCTAAGGCTATCAAAACAGGTTCCATCTTTTTACCCTTAATAAGACAACCGTGATTATAGATTTTCCGGCAGCATCCGTCAAAGTAGTTGCCATTTATTGGGGTAGTTTTTACCATATAGGGCTGATTTATGTCCAATTATCATCTGGTAATTTTGAAGAAGCCGTATTTAGAGGCGATTTTCGATGGCGGTAAGACCGTTGAATCGCGTTTTGCCAAAACGAAACTCGCACATTTTGGGCGGGTCCTGCTTGGTGATAAATTATTCTTGAAGGAAAGCAGCGGGCCGGTGTGCGCGGTTGCAACAGCTGTTGCGGTCAAAAACTTCGAGGGCCTGACGCCCCAGAGAGTAATCGAAATAAAACGTCGATACAATCAGCACATCAAAGGGAGCGACGAGTACTGGAAGAGCAAAGCGGACTGCAGGTTTGGTCTTCTGGTCTGGCTAAAAGACGTTGAGCCGATTAAACCTGTGCGAATCTGCAAAAAAGACTGGCGGGGATGGGTGGTTTTGACGGAGAAAGAGAACTTCGGCCTGCTGAAAATGGGCGGATTAAAACAATGCAATAAATGAGCACTCTCCCGCATTTATTGCGAATTTTCCTAAGAACTGCAATAAATCGCGGCCACAAGCCGTCTGTACCTGCGGAAATACGGTATGATAACAGAACAAAAAGCTAATTTGGAAAGGGGCAAAAAATGTTAAAGAAAGCTATGTTGGGCATTTTGGCGGTGGCTTTACTGGCAGGAACAGGGAATCTGTGGGCCCAGAGAAAAAAAGGCAGGCCCAAAGCAGACCAAAGACGAAAGCAGGTGGAAGAAGGCCCTCAAAAGCAGAAGGGCTTGCGGCCCGCGCAACGGAGGTTCGACGGATGGCTCGCTGCTCTGACAAAGGCGTACCGTGAAAACGACGGGGAAAAGATGGGGCAGTTGCTCAGGAATATGAACCAGCGCAGGCGAAGACAAAGAGCACAAAAAGGAAAAGTTGAAGGACGACCCGAGCGATGGCGAGAAAGAAAAGAGGGTCGTCGTTGGCATGGTCGAGGCTCGCCTGCCGGCGGCCAAGGATTTGAGTGGGAAGGCAAAGGCAGAGGCGGCGGAGCTTTCCGGCGAGAAGGCAGAGGAAAACACTTCAGGGACAGGGCTTTCCGAGGCGAGGGCAGAAGAAAACACGCCAAAGCCTTCCGCGGCAAGGGCTGGAGAAAACACGCTAAAGGTTTCCGGGGAGAAGACGTAGGAAGGTGCTGCCCGAGATTTCGAGGTAGAGGCATGGGCAAGCGGGGCCCGCACGGTGAAGCGAGAGAAAGATTCGCTCGAGGCGGCTATGAGCTAGGTGAGTGGGGCCGAGGGCCGCGACGCAGAGGTATGGGCAGAGCAGGCCGAGGCTTCCACGGCAGAGGTCGCCATAGATGGCATCAGGAACCTCCCCCAAAAAGTACGCACGACCGGAGTCGGGACGAATCAGACTTTGATTGGGATTGGTAGCAGCGCAAAACATTCGAGGATATAAGTGCTTGGCTGCGCATCCAATGGGTGCGCAGCCTATTTTCTAAATAGAAGGAAGGAAAATATTGGCAGAATCGCACGGTATCCGGTTGGTGCCAAAGCAAGAGTCGCAGACCCCATCTTACCGGGGGCGGCGTTGCCAAATAATTACGGGATTGTGTTGGTTACTTCCAATCGCTGGGGTAGTAGATGGACGCGGGCGCAACGTCAAACTTTCTACATAACCTTTCCACCAGCGCATCCGTCCTTTTGAACTGGCAGTCGGTTGGACGAGTTGTTTTGCCGTCGGTTATAACACAAATGCGTATAGTCTGACCGGTGCCGTACCAGTTTCGTCCAGGTATGATTGACCATTGCTTTTGCCATTTCTCGGTTGTTTGTATTTGACCATCGCCGCCGCCCAGACCATTGCACAAACAGAAATGACAGTTTATATCCTCGGGGCCGGCCAGGCCCATCAGGGAGGCCAGTTGCTCAATATTGCCGGCTTTAGTGCCGCTGTAATAAATCTCGATGCGGTTCCAGCGGGCCGGAGATTGAGCGGCCCGAGATTGGATAGCCTTTCCGACAGGGTCGAGCCGATAGTAGCTTGAAAGACAAAACGGGCCCGCCGAAGGAGGGTTGTTACCGAGGACCATTAAAACTATCGCCCCCGCCGTCATTGAAACCAACAGTGCCGCTAATACTCTCGCCAGCCTTGGCTGATTCGACATAATTTCGTCCCTGAAAGGTCCGAAAAAACTTCCAAACGGCAGTTCGCACGGACCAAACATATTTATATACTAACCATCGGCACTTGCCAACAGATCACTCCAAATTTTGCCAGCGATTTTGCATTTTCATCCCATAGCACTGCGTCGAGGTTCACTTTGCTTTCGTGTTCAAATAAGAGGTATGAGCAAACAGACGTATCCAGTTAAATGTCTTGATTTGCCAGGGTAGTATCTGTATATTTCTGCCTGTCGAATAAAGTAGTGAATCTTCGGCCTTCGAAACGAAGGCGGCGGTTTCAATACTACCGGTGCTGATTAGTTAAACGGCCAACAATTGTAGGAGAAAAGATGACGTCGGAGTTCCGTCCGCTATCCGCTAATGAAATTACGAAGCTGACAAGCCAGGGTTGTAGCTGTGATGACTGGTCAAACGTTCAGGTCGCAAAGGGCTTTGACGCAGCTAAAGTAAAGTCGACGCATTTCTCCGGCAAGATAAGATTAGGTGTTTTTGAGAGACAGGTGTCTTTTAGCGGCGGTGTTATCAAACCTTCTGGGATAAACAACGCAACAGTCCATAACTGCACTATCGGCAATAATGTATACATTAACCAAATCAGAAGCCATATTGCCAACTATGTGGTCGAAGATGATGTCGTTATCGAAAATGTGGACTCGCTTGTAGTCCAAGGAGAAAGTTCATTTGGTAACGGTGTGGAAGCTGCTGTTGTTAATGAGGCCGGCGGCAGAGAGATACCGATTTATGACAATCTGTCGGCGCACACTGCCTATATCATAGCTCTTTATCGTCACAGGCCGAAAGCAATCAAAAACCTGCAAGAAATGATTGCTGCCTACTCAAAGTCCGTTACCTCGTCTACGGGTCTGGTGGCGTCTGGTGCAAGACTTATCAACTGCCGAGTCATCAAGAATGTTAAGGTCGGCCCCAGTTGCGTGATCGAGGGGGCTGATAAACTGGAAAACGGTTCGGTCAATAGTTGTCCGGAGGACCCGGTCTATATTGGTCCGGGGGTTATTGCTGAAGATTTTATCGCCTGCAGCGGCTCGAAAATCACGGACGGCACAATAATATCCAAGTGTTTTGTGGGCCAAGGCACTGTGTTAGCGAAGCAGTTTTCTGCGGAAAGCTCGGTGTTCTTCGCAAACTGCGAGGGTTTTCAGGGCGAAGCTTGCTCGATATTCGCCGGGCCTTACAGCGTTACACACCACAAATCTACATTACTGATTGCCGGTCTGTTTTCCTTTTTAAACGCCGGCAGCGGAACAAACCAAAGCAACCATTCGTATAAATTAGGCCCTGTCCATCAGGGCGTAGTGGAGCGCGGCTCGAAAACAGCCAGTGATTCATATATTCTCTGGCCGGCACGGATTGGAGCATTCAGCGTTGTGGTGGGCAGACACTATGGACACCCGGATACCTGCGATTTCCCTTTTTCATACCTGACCGAGCATAACGGTGAAACCGTCCTTGCTCCAGGTAATAACCTGCGAAGAGTAGGGCTTATTCGGGATGCATCGAAGTGGCCGAAGCGCGACAGGCGAAAAAGTCCCAAAAGGCTCGACCTTATAAATTTCGAACTTTTAAGCCCATACACTATTCAAAAAGTGCTGAAGGGACATCAACTACTTGCCGAGCACAAAGCAACCGGCGGTGCGAAGGCCGATTATCTTGCCTGTGCCGGTGCTCGTATGACAAGCTCATCAATAGACAACGGCATTAGACTTTACGGGATGGCCATCGACCAAGTCCTGGGCGATTGTCTGGTCAAGCGACTGGAAAACAAGCAGTTCGAAAGCCCTAACGAACTTAAAAGTATCCTATTGCCCGAAGGCAACGCGGGGACGGGCAAATGGGTTGACCTGGCTGGGTTGTTCGCTCCCGAAGAAGCTGTTCAGAAAATGCTCGGTGATATAGAAGACGGCGCTATCAGCAGTTTAGGGCAGGTAGATAAAACTTTCCGGTTGATGTACGAGAATTACGCGGCGTACGAGTGGACCTGGACAGCAGGCGTTCTACAACATCGTTTGAACAAGACGGTCGAGAAAATAGCAGCCGATGATATCATCGAACTTATCACGAAATGGAAAACCGCTGTCGGAAAACTGGGGCGTATGCGTCTGGCCGATGCTCAAAAAGAATATACTGCTGCGGTACGAACCGGGTACGGTTTGGACGGCGATGAGAAAATAAAAGATGCGGATTTTGAAGCGGTCCGGGGCACATTTGAACAAAACAACTTCGTTGCTGAAATTGAAAGGCATATAGTCGCAAAAACTAAATTGGCGGAAGAGCTTATCAGCCGACTGGGAAATTGCGTTAGCGCAAGCCGCAGTTGAGCTTCTGCGACAGGTAACTGTAAAATGTGGGGTATAGTAGCGTATCTGGGCAAAAAGTTGCCCAGCCAATATTGGCAGTAGTGTAACAAGAATCGAAAAATCTTATCAGAAAGAGGAGAGTAAAATGGAAATAATTATTACGCCCGATTATGAGCAGATGAGCAAAACTTCCGCGCAAATAATCGCCAGGGAAGTTAAAAGGAAGCATGATTTAGTGCTGGGTCTGGCAACCGGCGACACTCCAATTGGAACGTACAAGGAGCTCGTGAAAGTCCATAAGGAGGAAGGTTTGGATTTCTCGAAGGCTACGGCGTTTAATTTGGACGAGTACGTTGGCCTGGCTCCATTACATAATAATAGTTACAATCTTTTCATGTGGGAAAACCTGTTCAAACACATAAACGCAAATCCAGAAAATGTGTATGTTCCCCAAGGAAATACGGATGACCCGGAGGAATTCAGCCACTGGTATGAGGGAAAAATCAAAAAGGCCGGCGGCATTGACCTTCAGGTGCTCGGTATCGGGGGCGATGGTCACATCGGCTTTAATGAGCCGGGTTCTTCGTTTGCAAGCAGGACAAGAGTAAAGGCGCTTGATAAACAGACTATTCAAGATAACTCCCGGTTTTTTGAAAACATAGAGGACGTTCCACGATTCGCTATCACCATGGGCATAGGTACGATTCTGGAAGCGAAAAAGATTCTCTTGATTGCAAATGGCGAAAAGAAGGCAGACGTGTGTGCACAATTCATTGAAGGACCTGTCACCAGTCAGATAACAGCATCGTCACTTCAGCTCCATAGTTTTGTTACAATCGTATTAGATGAAGCGGCAGCATCGAAACTCACGAGGACGGAGTATTACAACTGGGTCCGCGATAACAAACATCTGGTGCAGAAAAAGGTTGGACGCTGATTCGAAGCATGTACAAATCGCCGCTGATGGCAACTAAATGAAGGGCAAAGGGCCAAAGGCTGCAATACAGCGACATTTTCCTTGAAGAGTTGACCTTTCTGTTTCAAGACTATCAAGGTTGCCCTGTTAGTCTGTTATGCCGTGCCTGCGGACGGCCTTGGTGCCGGTGACAGATTGCTATTGAACCCGGAAGGGACTAAAAATGGCATCAGAAATTCGCCCATTATCTCAAGCTGAAATCGCCCAGTTGCAAAACCAGGGGTGTAGCTCTTCAGATTGGACAAGTATCAAGGTCGCTCAAAACTTCAACCCTGAAAGAGTCAAATCCGTACACTTCTCAGGCAATGTTGAAATAGGTGTGCTTGAGAAGATGACAACTTTTTATGGTGGGCTGGCAAAGCCTTCAAGCATAAGATGCGCCACAATCCACAACTGCAAGATTGGGAACAACGTATACATTAACAATGTCAGCAATCACATAGCCAACTATACAATCGCGGACGATGTAGTCGTTGACAATGTCGATTTACTGGTGGTTGAAGGCGAAAGTGCATTTGGCAACGGCACCGAAGTCAGCGTTTTGAATGAAGCCGGCGGCAGGGAGATACCAATCTACGACCATTTAACGGCGCAGATTGCTTACATTTTGGCACTTTATCGGGACCGGCAGAGAATAATTGAGAATATTGCGAAGATGATTTCCCAATACGTCAGCTTTGTCACGTCTTGCCAAGGATTGATAGCGGCCGGAGCCAGGATTATCAATACCGGTAGTCTTAAAAATGTCAAGGTTGGTCCTTGTGCTGTGATTGAAGGTGCAGCCAGGCTGGAGAACGGCACAATCAATAGCTGCCCTGAAGCTCCAGTGTATATTGGACAGGGCGTTGTCGCCGAGGATTTTATCGTTTGTTCGGGGGCGAAAGTTACCGACGCCGCGATAATTTCGAAATGTTTTGTCGGCCAGGCCACTGTTTTAGGCAGGCAGTTTTCCGCTGAAAATTCAGTGTTTTTTGCTAATTGCGAAGGTTTTCACGGCGAGGCCTGCTCGCTTTTTGCCGGGCCTTACAGTGTTACCCATCACAAATCGACGCTGCTTATCGCGGCCATGTGTTCTTTTTACAACGCAGGAAGCGGCTCAAATGAAAGTAACCATATGTACAAGTTGGGGCCGGTTCATCAGGGAATACTCGAAAGGGGCTCGAAGACCGGCTCTTTTTCATATTTGATGTGGCCTGCCAGAGTCGGGGCCTTTTCCACGGTCATCGGCAAACATTATGCAAGATTTGATACCTCTCAGTTCCCCTTTTCCTATATTCTGGAGTCAGAAGGCAAGAGTGTGCTTGCCCCAGCGGTAAACCTCGCAACGGTCGGCACCGTCAGGGATGCAGCCAAATGGCCTAAGCGCGACAAGCGTAAGGATCCGCGGAAAAGTGACTTGATAAATTTCAAGGCCTTAGCCTTAAGCCCCTTCACCGTGCAGAAGATGGTCACCGGTCGGCAGTTACTCTTAAATCTTCAGGCCGATTGCGACAAGGAGGCCCGCTATGTAACCTACGGAGAGCTTTACTTAGACCGGACATCTTTGCAAAAAGGCATTGAATATTATCAGACAGGCATTGATAAGTATCTTGGGGATTGTCTTGTCGAGCGTTTACAAAATAATCGTGTTGAAAGTCTGAAGCAGCTAAGAGCGGTTTTGGCCGCTGATACGGACCTCGGCAGGGACAAATGGCTGGACGTATTTGGATTACTTGTTCCTGAACAGGCCCTGGAGGAGATTCTAAAGGCGGTTGAAGAAGGAGCTTTAAACACTGTAGAACAATTAGCCCAGAAATTTCAAGCTGTTTACGAACAGTACCCTGCGTATGAGTGGGCGTGGGTTGTGAAAAATCTTGAGAGGATTTTAGCAAAGAGCATTGACCAGGTAACCGGTGATGATATTGCCGGGCGGATAGCTCAATGGAAAGAGGCGGTTGCGACGCTCAATGGTCTAATCCTGAAAGATGCTCAGAAAGAGTTTACAGATTTTTCGATGATTGGCTACGGGCTTGATGGTGACCGGCGGGTCAAAGAAGCTGATTTTCGTATAGTAAGAGGCAGCTACGAGGACAATAGTTTCGTCCGCGGCCTTGAGAACGATACGGCTGAAAAAGCCAGAATTGCTGATGACCTGACAGCTAAAATAGCCAAATGCGGTTAGCACACTGTGGAAAGACCGTCATAGTTGCGACCGAAGGCGATGAGAATATCAAACGGCAAGCATGACGGCAAGTCCAGTGAGCGCATCATTCAACAGCATTCGTGTTTTTTGGTGTAGCAGGTGCGTTGCTGTCTGCCGGAGCAGGTTTGGGCACATCAAGGAGAGTCCTGCTGACTTTCGGCTCTTTGCCGGGCGGATAAACAAATTTTGCTTTTGCCTTGAGCGAGTCGATATACTCTTTAGCAATCTCTTCGCGTCTTTTTCGCGTCAACTCACCGATTATCCCATCTTTGGTCTGTTCAAACATCATACGACTGGGTTCTTTGCGGTCCGTAACCCTAATGATATGGTATCCGTATTGGGTTTCTACAAGGTCACTGACCTGTCCGACCTTCAACTTAAAAGCGGTTTCTTCGAAAGGCTTTACCCACGTACCTCTGGGCCTTAACCCTAGGCCCCCACCTCGTGCGGCTGACGAACAGGCCGAATTAGCTCTGGCCAACGTGGCAAAATCTTTTCCGTCTCTGATTTGCTTGAGCAGTTCTTCCGCCTTGGCTTTGGCCTTGGCCTTGGCTTCGTTTGGGTCAGCGTTAGGGTCGGACATATCAGGTTTTATCAGTATATGACTTGTTTTGACTTGCTCCGGCGTTTCGAATCGCCGTGGGTTTTCATCATAATACTTTTTGGCATCGACTTCTGTAACGTTTATCCTGCCGGCCCATTGTGCCATCATAAGTCTCTGATAACCCAGTCCTCTTCGTATATTCGCTTTTATCTGCTCAAAATCCTGGCCGGAGGCTGTTATTCGTCTCTTGATATCTTCCAGCGTCAATGGCGGCCTTTGTGCAGCGGCCATTCCCTCAAGGTAACCTAATACTTCTTCTTCCGTGACCACCACTTCTGCTTTTATCCTTTCATTGACCAGCACGTTGCTGATCAGCCTGTCCAGAGCCTGTCGTCTGAGTTCCTTTTTATATTGCTCAAGAAACTGTGGTGGCATCTGCGGCGGGATTCTCATCCGGCCAAGCTCCCGGGCAACCTCGGCATTGAGCTGGCTCTCGGTAATATCAATCCCGTTAACGGTAACGGCAATGCCTGTCTTTGCGGCTTCCTTGGCAGGTTTGTTTGGTTCGACCGGAACCGTATTAGGTCCACAGTCGGCGGTTGAGCCAAAAGTGACCAAAAAAATAAGAAAACAAGCCAGAATCTCAAACCGTGCATAAAGGCGGTTTTTCATCATTTTGTCCTTTCAAGGGCTGGTTTTAAGGGCCAAGAGACAGTTTTAGCAATAGCGGCATTATCGTGTCGGAGGACCAACGCGTCAACTTTTAATATTTTTCCAGTTCCATTTTAAATATCCGCATAGTTGGCAGAGGGGAATATACTTTGCGCTTTGATTTTCTCTTGGTTTTACTCTTGGACGTTTACCTGCCCGCCACCCAACTACGTCTGTCTTAGCGAATCCTCTTGCAAATCGCAATCTTTCTGCTATTCTCTCACCGAAGGTGCAAGATGGAATTTCCCAGGCGAACAAGTATCCAAAGTCACACGATAACAATCGTGCCCAGGTACGCTGAAACCGACCAGGCCGGCGTTGTTCATCACAGCGTTTATCCGGTCTGGTTTGAAATGGGCCGGACAGAACTTTTGCGTGCCAACGGTCTTGCTTATAAAGACCTCGAACAGGCCGGCGTGTTCTTTGTTGCTGCTGAGCTTCATATAAAATATCGTCAGCCGGCGAGATATGATGAGAAACTGCAACTGCAAACAAATTGCTCAAACGTAACGGCAAGTAAGGTCGAGCACACCTACAAGCTTATCCGCTGCAGCGACAATGCAATTCTGGCCGAGGGCTCGAGCGTACTGGCCTGCGTCGATGAGAAAGGCAAGGTTCGCCGAATACCCGAATTTATGTATCCCGAGCAATAAAAAGAGGACACATTCGGGGACTATGAACAATTATTTGACTTGGCTTTGCCGATTCACTAAACTACCGAAGAAGGTAAGAACTGGAAAGTCAAAAACAAGAATGAACCATAGGCGAGAAACCACAAGCCACAAACCACGAGAAAGCTGCGGTCTGTTCGGCATCTTCGGTGAGCCCGACGCCGCTCGAATGACCTACTTCGGCCTGCATAGCCTTCAACACCGCGGACAGGAATCAGCAGGAATCGCATCCAGCAACGGCGAACTTATCCAGTGCTACACGGGTATAGGCACAGTCGGCAGGGTATTCCGCAGCGGCTCGGGTCTTTTAGAGAAGCTGGCGAATCCGATAGCCATCGGCCACGTACGCTATTCGACCGCCGGTTCGACCAGTTCTATCAACAATCAGCCGCTTTTGTGCGAGTACTCCCGCGGCCAAGTGGCGGTGGCGCATAATGGCAATCTCATAAACGCATCTCTGCTGCGGGATGAATATGAGGCATACGGCAGCATATTCAAGTCCACAACCGACACCGAAACCATTATTCACTTGCTCGCCAAGCCGACTCACGTCAGCAAGCCCGACCCGCTGGCCCACGTGCTAAACCATCTGCAGGGGGCATATTCTCTACTGTTTTTGTTTCACAACCGTATCGAAGCTGCTCGGGACCCCTACGGCATTCGGCCTTTGTGCATCGGCCAAACCGAAAAAGGCGCATATCTCGTTGCCAGCGAAACGTGCGCTCTCGACGCGATGGGGTCGAAATTCATTCGCGAAGTTGAGCCGGGCGAAATCGTTCGCCTCGATGAAAAGGGATTGAGCAGTAGATTCTTCGTCGAGCCGGGCAGCGTGACACCGGCACACTGCATCTTCGAACATATCTATTTTGCCAAGCAAAACAGTACGATTTTCGGCGAGAACGTGCACGAGTTTAGGAAAAAGCTCGGAAGCCAACTGGCAAAAGACCACCCAGCCGATGCCGATGTGGTTATACCTGTGCCTGACTCAGGGACATCGGCGGCCATAGGATACGCAGAGCAAAGTAAGATTCCTTTCGATATGGGATTTGTCAGGAGTCATTATGTGGGCAGGACATTCATATCACCCGACCAGAAACTCAGAGAACTACAGGTCAAACTCAAACTGGCAATAGTCAACGAAATCGTACGCGACAAACGCGTCGTGGTGGTGGACGATTCAATTGTTCGCGGCACAACCACAAGAGGCAAAATGAGAACACTGCGGCAGGCCGGCGCAAAAGAAATCCATATGCGGGTCAGTTGCCCACCGTTAAGATTCCCGTGTTTTTATGGCGTGGACTTTCCAACCAAAGAAGAGCTTCTGGCAAACAACCGCAACTTGGAAGAAATCAAAGAATTTCTCGGAGTAGACAGTATCGGTTATCAGTCGCTGGAAGGGCTGCTGTCTTGTGCGGCACTTCCGGGGGACCACTACTGCACTGCCTGCTGGACCGGAAAATATAGAATACCGGTTGATAGGCCGGTTAATAAGTTCGCTATGGAGCGGTATCAGTTGCATAAGTTCGATGATTCATTAGAGGCAGATGGATAAGTATCTGACATATCGGCAAGCCGGAGTAAGTATCGATGCCGGCGATGAGATGGTTCGACAGATTTATTCATACGTAGCCAGCACATTTGGGCCTCGAGTTATTGAAGCCAGGAATGCATTTGCGGGAATGTTTCGGCTCGACTACGACGAAAGGCTTTTCAAAAAAAACTACAAAAGCCCTGTGCTCGTGGCCTGCACGGACGGAGTGGGCAGCAAAGTCCAGTTGGCAAGCAGAATAAGAAAGTTCGACACCGTGGGAATTGACCTGGTAGCGATGAATGTCAACGACATGCTGGTGCAGGGCGCTGACCCGCTGTTCTTCCTCGATTATCTGGCGGTTCATAAGCTGGAGCCGAAGATAATCACAGAGTTAGTAAAAGGCATAGCTGCCGGGTGTCGCTTAGCTGACTGCGCCCTGATAGGAGGTGAGACGGCTGAGATGCCCGATACCTACGCCAAAGGTGACTTCGATATGGCCGGCTTCGCCGTTGGAATAGTCGAGCGAAAAAAAATCATCGATGGTTCAAATATACGCAAAGGCGACGTGATTCTCGGCCTGGCCTCAAGCGGACTGCACAGTAACGGCTACACGCTTGTTCGCAATATATGTTTTAAGAAGCCCGGGCTGAAAATGACCGATACCCTGGACGAACTCGGCGGCGCCGTGTTGGGCGATGTGCTGCTGGAGCCGACGCGGATTTACGTTCGGCCAATAGTCAAACTGTTATCGCAGTACAAGGTCAAACGCATCGTCCACGGGATGGCGCACATCACAGGCGGAGGATTGGTTGGAAATATTCCACGGGTGTTGCCGAAAGACTGCAATGCGGTTATAAAAAAATCGAACTGGCCGCAGCATAAGATATTCGGATTCCTGCAAAAGAAAGGGCCCGTAGAAGAAAGTGAAATGTACAGGGTCTTTAATATGGGCATAGGGTTCGTCCTGATTGTGGCTGAGGACTTCGCCGATTCGATAAAAAAGAAACTTGCCAAGTACGGCGAAAAAGTCTTCAAGGCGGGTAGAATCACGACAGGCACAGGCAAAGTAGTCCTTAAATAGCTGATGATTGGCGGCACGCCGGTTCGCCAGGCGTTTGATAACGGAAATATCAGACATATTGCAAAGGAGGCAGAAGATGAGCGGTATTTTTGGAGTGGTCGCGAAGGAAAATTGTGCCCAAACCCTGTTCTACGGCACAGACTATCACTCGCATCTGGGAACTGAATACGGAGGCGTCGCAGTTTTGGGAGAGGACTTTACCCGCCAAATACACAACCTCAGCCAGAGCCAGTTTAAGTCAAAATTCTATGATGACTACGGACGCATGGACGGCAACAAAGGTATAGGCGTCATCAGCGATTTTGACGAACAGCCTATCTATCTTAACTCAAGATTTGGACGATTTTGCATCGTCACCAGCGGATTTGTGGAGAACGCCGAGGACCTGGCGGAAGAGATGCTGAAAAAGGGAGTATCCTTCAGCGAGGTAAGCAGAAGGGCTGTCAATACACCGGAGTTGATTGCAAAGTTAATCAACCAGGGAGATAGCCTGATAGACGGCATAGAGAAGATGTTTGGTGTCATTGAGGGCTCGTGCTCACTGTTACTGCTAAATAAAGATGGAGTATATGCAGCAAGAGACAGACTTGGATACACGCCTCTGATTGTTGGCAAAAGCTCAGATGCATGGGCGGTTACAGCCGAGACCAGTGCCTTTCCAAATACTGGATTTGAGATTGTAAAACACATCGAGCCGGGCGAGATAGTACTAATAAACGAGGGCGGTATGCTCCGAAGAAGACCGGGCGGAGAAAATGGAAACCAAATCTGCGCATTTCTCTGGATATATACCGGCTTTCCCGCGTCAAGCTACGAAGGGATAAACGTGGAAATAGTCAGAGAAAGGTGCGGCAGGTGCCTTGCTAAACGCGACAACGATATTGAGGTCGATCTGGTCTCGGGGGTTCCGGACTCCGGCTGTGCCCACGGATTAGGATACGCGATGCAATCCGGCAAGCCGTTCAGACGCCCACTCGTCAAATACACGCCGGGATATGGCAGAAGTTATACGCCGCCTTCACAGCAGACCCGCGACCTGATTGCAAAGATGAAACTCATCCCTATAAAAGAGGTAATTGAAGGTAACAGTATCGTGGTCTGTGAGGATTCAATCGTAAGGGGGACCCAGCTTAAGAACTTCGCCATTAAAAAGCTCTGGGACTGCGGCGCCAAACAGATACACATGAGGCCGGCCTGTCCGCCCCTGATGTTCCCGTGCAGGTTCAATCTTTCCACACGTTCCATCCATGAGCTTGCCGCCAGAAGGGCCATCCGCAGCCTCGAAGGTCATGACCTCAAAGATGTGTCGGAATATATCGACTCAAACTGTGAAAAACACAGGAAGATGGTGCAATGGATCGCCAAGGATTTGGGCGTCACCACGCTGCGATACCAGGCCGTCGATGATATGGTAAAGGCCATCGGCCGGCCCAAAGAGAAACTCTGTTTGTATTGCTGGACCGGCGAATGTCCACAACCAACACGTGCAAAACCGGCAATAGATATAGTAGAGGTTGAGAAACCACCCGCAAAGAAGACAGTAGAGACAAAGGTCTTAGCAAAGTGATTCTGAAATGATTTGCGATTGCCGGGCGAAAAACGAAAAAGGAAAATCGTAAATCGAAAAGCTTAAAGTAAAACGGAGTTTGATCAGATTCGCCGCCGCGGCACTTCTCTACGCAGGTTTCGTTGCGTATCTGTATCGGCCGTATTTTAAAGGCTTCGGTGCTCTTTGGCTGCAAGACCTCTTCGTCGTAAATATTTGCCTGGCCTCGCTGGGATGTTTCGTGCTAAGCCGCCGATGGGTGTCTTCGTTTTGTGGTTCGCTTTTTGCAGGAGCGCTCTACGGCTTCGGACCTTTTTTGTTATACCTGGCTAAATTTCACGCCGCAGGTCTGTTAGCAGCTGCTGTCCCCTGGCTATTCTGTCCTGCCGCTTTTGGACCTAAGGGCAAATGGCGAGCCCTGAGTTGGGCCCTTGCCGTTTTGCCCTTTCTGGTAATACCACTGTTCTTTGAGGTATCTACGTACAGCGGCTTCTTTCCGCTTTCAATAAATACCAGGCCGCGTGTAGCCGATCTGGCCGGCATAGTGGCTCCGCTTGTCGTGGCAAAGCGAAGCATAATTCTTGTTGGCTTTTATCATATCCCAATAGCATCGCTGACTATGGGTTTTACAATGCTGCTAAAGGCCCGGAGGTTCGGGATTGTAATAATCTTTGCCATTGGCACCGCCTTGGCCTTTTACGATTCGTTCTTTAATGTAAGTCCGATTGTATGGCTGGCCGTCCCTGTTCTGTGCTGCTCAATAATTATAGGTGCCGGTATGCAGGGGCTTGCCTGCGCCGGCTGGGCGGACCGCGGATGGATACTTCTTCCCGCGGCGGCTATGGCAGCACTGGCCATAGTGACGCTGCTGCTGGCCACGAAATATTTCCAGGTATTCTTGGGCCTTGGGGCAAAGTACGCTAGGCTGCTGGTCGAAGCCGCCAAAATCTACATCCTCGGTGCGGTTGCAGTGACCATCATATTCTTTTTGGCCCGCGCGAAACTGCGGCTGCGCTGGCTGCGGTGGATTATCCTGTGCTCAGCAACAGGCTTGGATCTGTTCTGGGGCGCAAGATTTATCGTTGACAGGATTTTTTGAATCGAGCAACCGGCAGCGAACTTCGAGCTAATAGTTAAAGGTCTCCCGCTGCACTTCGCCGAGGTAGAATCGGCCGTCCTTTTGCACAAAACTTATCACCGCATCGAACTGCTGGTCTATCAGGCTGGTCTTGTTCGAGACAATCGTCACCGCAATAACTGCAGAGCTCTTGCTGTCCTGATGGTCGACCTCAGCGATTGAGATATTGAACCTGCTCTTCAATCGCCCGACGACGCTTTTTACGATGCTTCGCTTTTGTTTTAGCGAGCCTATTCCCTGCAGATGCAACTGAGTTCTCATCACGCCGACTATCATCTCTGTTCTCGATAATAGATACTTAAACAGGCATCGAGTATAGTTATCGCTGCTCTGGTGTCAACCCTTTCAATCGTGACTCGATGAGTCGCCATAAGCGAAAAGGTTTGCTTTGTTCAGGCCGGAACATATACTGGCACAAATATATCGGAGACTCCGGCAAATAACGTTTTCGAAGACAACATACGGCTGCCTGCCCTTATGGCTGCCAACGCTGTTCCGCTCTGAGGTGCCCTGTTCTTGGATTGGAACTGGTCCTTGTCGTCCTCAAGACCGTTTTAGATGTCAGGCTGCACCTGCAAGAACACAGAAAAAAGCAGAAGTCACCGTCAGCCAAGCAGACATAAGCCGGCAAACGCTTCCGTCCACGAAAGAGGCCCGCTCATTGCTGGCCTTTCTGTTTTGAGAGCTCATCTGCTAACCACCGGGCGGCGTTGGAGATGATTTTCAACGGCTCCGGCTGATGGTAGACGTTAAAGTTCTCGTGGCCGGGTCGAAAGTAAAACACCTTACCCTTGCCAAGACTCCAGAGGGCTCCGCTACGAAATCGCTGTCCTGCCTCCCATTTCTCTTCGAAGATAACGGCATCGGGAGCGGGCACATGGAATGGCTCACCGTACATCTCCGTTTGGGGAAGCGTGAACTCTTTAGGGATGCCGTTGGCGATGGGGTGATTAGGAAGGAGGGCCTTGAACTTACTCGACTTGCCGTGGGCCTTGTACTCCGGAAAACAACAGTTTGGCCGAACGATGCGTACCAGCGTGCTGCCATCTTGTCCTTTCTCATAGGATACCGCGGGTGTCAACTCGGCATCGCGAGCTGGTGCCTTGCGCTGGAATCTGCCGACCAATTCGACCTTTGCATTGGCGCGCTCGGTCGCGGAGAGCTTGGCCAGCGCATCCTGCTTCGCACGCTCTTCCATGGCCACCACAAACGGCGTTGACCAATGGGCCGAATGCAGCACAATGAAACTAAACTTGCCGGCCTTTATCCGCTTGACAATCCGCTGAG
>Ga0114922_10000045_pt1 | contig 100890 bp, 84 predicted proteins | sample AartaG_FD_100975 | JGI IMG/M metagenome (GOLD analysis project Ga0114922, IMG submission 100975) | Deep subsurface microbial communities from Aarhus Bay to uncover new lineages of life (NeLLi) - Aarhus_00045 metaG | ecosystem: Environmental > Aquatic > Marine > Oceanic > Sediment | place...
CCCACCGAACTGCAGGCCCGCGTCTTTGAACTCCTGGGCTTGTAGTCAGTTCGTGGAAACACCCCCGAACCATAACCTTCTCCGTCGCCGAAACTTGCGTTTCGTCTACTGGCGGAACTTCGGGTTAGCATTCGTAATGAAATAACATACACTATATTCAGTCCGGTCGAATCGTGCAGTTCCAGTCCCCGTGGAATGAATGGGGCAGCGAATGGATTTGTGTCATTTGCTCGTCTGTCACCTTGACAGCGTTCGGCGGGGGGGGCTCCTTTGGAGGTGGGGAATATGGTGATCCATTCATTGCTTCGGGCGTTTTGCCCTTTCGGTGAACGCCTTGGTGAGCGCGAACATCGAGTCCCCCACCCGAAAACGAAGGGTCACTCGTCTCCCACAAGGGTGACGCTACACGAGATCGGGGTCTGCTCCAAGCAGTCGTGAAGAACGATCGATGTGTCCGAAGCCCGGCATAGGCCGGCCCGAAGTTCGCGCGCGGCGCTCCTTTCTTCTGTTTATCGAATATTTTGAAAAATCGAGCAGAACGATACCATCACCCTCCGGATGCGGCGCGGCCTTGCGCAAGATGCAGCGCACATGTTCATTTGCGATTCCGGGGGCGTATTCCTGTGTGCAGACCGAATCAACCCACGCTCGCTGTAGGAATTTCCTGTCATTGTGACAGCTCGGCGCGCGTGCTATACTACCCAAGCGTGCTGGATAACCGCGCGCATGTCGGCATCGCTGTGATGGCGGCGTGAAGACCGAGGACAGCCCCCCTCTGATTGTCTCGCCGCACATTCGCGCACGGTCATTCGGCAATCCGATCGGCATGGTCGACTCCGCACCGAATCGCCGACCCGGCGGCGCGAGGCCCGGTGCGGCCACACCGCAGGACGAGGACAAATCTCGGAAGCGTTTGTGAGTACGAAGGAATCTGACATCGGGACGGTTGTCGACAGCGAACCGGCAAAACCCGGTCGTGGAGCGGTTGTCCGCTCGCTACAGGAATTCGCTGCCGGGTTTGACGCGGCGCTTAAGGCCTATCTGCCTTTGCAGGACGGACTGTCGCCGCTGGTGGAGGCGATGCGATACTCCGCGCTCGCCCCAGGCAAGCGCCTACGCCCCTATCTGGTGGCCCGCTGTTGCGACTTGGCCGGCGGGTGGGATCGGTACAGCAAAGATAATCTTTGTGGTACCACTCCTGGGGCTCCACCGGCTGGAGACCGGTCCCACACCTTGCATCCGGCGATGCACGTTGCGGCGGCTGTGGAGTGCGTCCACGTGTTCAGTCTCATCCACGATGATCTGCCGGCCGTGGACGACGATGATCTTCGCCGCGGGCAGCCGACCAGCCACAAGGTGTACGGCGAGGCCAACGCGATTCTCGCCGGTGACGCGCTTTTGTCGCTTGGCTTTGAGCTTCTGGTCCGGCATACGGCGGACGCGAGGATCGCCGTGCGCCTGGTGCGTGAACTGGCCGAGGCTGTCGGTGCAGCCGGGATGATCGGGGGGCAGGCGGCGGACATTGCGCAAGAAAAGCGACCGCCCGACCTGTCGTTGGTGAAGGCAATCCATGCTCGCAAGACCGCCCGTTTGATCGAAGCGTCCTGCCGCCTCGGCGTCATCTACGCAGACGGCGGCGACGATATCCTGGAGGCGCTTGGGCGGTACGGTAGAGGCCTTGGCCGGGCATTTCAGATCACCGACGACCTGCTCGATGTCACGGCCACACGCGAAGCATTGGGCAAAGCGGTTGGAAAAGACGCGAAATCCTGCAAACAAACGTATCCCGGGTGCGTAGGAATTGATAAGAGCCGCCGCGCCGCGGCCGAAGCGTCGCAGCAGGCTCTGGCGGCACTGGCGGACTTCGACCAGGATGCGGACGAGCTGAGGGCGCTTGCCCGGTTCGTGGTGGAGCGCGGTGGGTAGGAAACGCCGCGCGTAGAGTAACGAATAGCGAATCAAGAATAACAAATGTGAAGCAGAATACTCGTGAGTCATGATGCCCGGCATTTGTTATTCGCTATTCGACATTCGCTATTCTGTTGGCGCTGTGGTTGTGGAGTTTAACATTAGATGAGCATTCTGGCAGGCATCACATCGCCGGCGGACGTTCGGGCTTTGCCGCGGGAGCACCTCCCGCAATTGGCCGAGGAAATACGCCGGCGCATCCTGGAGGTGGTAGGGCGCAACGGCGGACATCTCACGAGCAACCTGGGTGTGGTCGAACTGACGATCGCGCTGCATCGCGTGTTTGACTTCACCACTGACCGACTCCTGCTCGACGTCGGACATCAATGCTACCCGCACAAACTTCTTACCGGGCGCAACGATCGGTTCGACAGCCTGCGCCAGGCCGGTGGTCTCAGCGGCTTCCCCTCCACACACGAATCCGAGTACGATCCATTCAACGTGGGCCACGCGGGCACAGCCATCGCCACCGCGATAGGGCTGGCACGTGCTGATTCGCTGACAGGCGGTCCGGAACAGCGGGTCGTGGCGTTGGTCGGCGACGCCAGCATCGTCAACGGTGTTGCATTTGAAGGGCTCAACCAGGCGGGCACGTTGCGGCGGCAGTTTCTGGTCGTCCTCAACGACAACGAGTGGGGCATCTCGCCGACCCGGGGCGCTATGGCGGACCACCTCGCCAAATTCCGCGCCAGCGACTTCTACGAAGACGTCAAGGCGCGCACAAAACAACTGCTGCCCAAGCTGCCTCTTCTTGGTAAACCCGTCTTCGATATGCTGGCCCATCTGAAGGAGGGTATCAAGGCCACGGTGTCGCCCGGGCAGATATTCGATCCGCTCAACTTCCAATACGTCGGTCCCATAGACGGGCACGACATCGACCACCTGATCGAAATGCTGGACATCGTCAAGGACGCCCACCACCCGGTGTTGTTGCACGTTCATACGACAAAAGGCAAAGGGTGCGACTGGGCCACCGCCGAACCGGGCAGGTTCCACAGTCCCAAACCGTTCGTCATTTCGGGCGGCAAGGCGATCATTCAAAAAGGGGACGGCAAGAGTTGGACCCGGGCCTTCGTCGATTGCCTGATCGAGCTGGCGCGCAGGAATGAGAAGATTTTCGCCATGACCGCCAGCATGCCTGACGGAACCGGCCTGAGCGAATTCGCACGCCATTTCCCCGATCGCTATCTGGATGTGGGCATATCGGAAAGCTGCACGACCGACATTGCCGCCGGCATGGCCAAGGCCGGACTACAGCCGGTCGCCGCCATATATTCCACATTCCTGCAGCGAGCGTTCGATCAGGTGTTCCAGGAGGTGGCTCTTCAGGGGTTGCCGGTTATGTTCTGCATCGACCGGGCGGGTCTGGTCGGGGGGGACGGCGCCGTCCATCACGGGTTCTTGGATATTACGTATCTTCGGGGCCTGCCGGGAATGGTGCTGATGGCGCCGATGGACGAGGTTGAGCTGATGGAAGCTATGAGGCTTGGGCTTGAGCTTCCGACCGCGTCGGCCATTCGTTACCCGCGCGACAACGTCCCGGCTCCGATGCCCGACTGCCAGCGCTTTGAGCTGGGCAAATCGCGCCGCCTGCGCGATGGAGACGCAGTCACCATCCTGTGTTACGGTGTCACGTCGGGGTACGCCATGGCCGCGGCCAAGATGCTGGCGGAAGACGACATTGAGGTCGGCGTTGTCAACGCCCGCTTCGCCAAACCGATCGACCGCCGGATGGTCATCGATGCCTGCGAGTCGGGCGCGCCGGTCGTTACCATCGAAGACCACAGTGTCTGTGGTGGATTTGGCTCAGCCGTGCTCGAGACCGCGCAGGAACTGGGGCTGAGGACAGACTGCTTCGTGAGGCTCGGCATGCCCGCTGATCGATTCATCCGGCACGGGTCGCGGGCCGGTCAACTCGCCGAAGCCGGAATCGACGCGACGGGCATTGCAAGCACGGTTCAAACACTCGTGGATCGTCCGCCGCGCGACGGCTGGCTTGTAAAGGAGGCCCGCGGGTCGCGCCGGCTCTTACGCGCCGGCAAACCCGCCCGACAGGCTCCGCAGGCGGATCCTACAGGCAAGTAGACATGTCAGGTTCCGCCGGTCATTCCAAGCCATTAAAGGACGCAAAGATGACCGAGCCGTTAGAGCAACGTCGAATCTACATTCTTGGCAATCCGGACAAGCCGGAGGTCGAGAAGGCCATGGCGGATCTGGCCGAGTTCGCCGGGCACGGTTGCACTGTGGTGGGTGCGGATCTTTCGCTGGACGGTTGCCTCGCAGCCTCGGCTGGCGTGGACCGCGTCATTGTGCTCGGAGGCGACGGCACGCTCATTGGGGTTGCCCGGTCGCTCGGTTCGGACCAGATACCGCTCATTGGCGTCAACATAGGTAAGCTGGGCTTCCTCGCCGAGTATTCCTTCGATGAACTCAGGCGGAACCTCGATCGAGCGGTGGGCGATGACACCCTGGTGATGCAGCGGATGATGCTCGACGTGGTCGTCGAGCGCAACGAACAGGAAGACACCAACGTGCTGGCCGTGAATGACTGCGTTATTCAAATGGGCCCGCCGTTTCGCATGATCGACCTGGACGTTTTCGTGGACGGGGTTCCCTTGACGCGCCTGCGGGGCGACGGGTTGGTTGTCTACACGCCGAGCGGGTCGACGGCGCACAATCTGTCGGCGGGAGGTCCGATCATACAGTCGGGCGTTCACGCCATCGGCTTGACGCCGCTCAATCCCCACTCGCTGACGCACCGTCCTCTGGTCATCGAGCACGATTGCGAAATCGAGATCAAAGCCGGCACGGTCAACGGTGAGTCGGTGGCCATCGTCGACGGGCAGGTGACCTGCCCGCTCAAGACGAACGACCGCGTGCGTGTACGGCGGTTCGGCGCGAGCTTTCAGTTGGTGCGAAACGCGGATCACCCGCGCTGGCACAATCTGGTTACCAAGTTGTATTGGGGGCGGGCGCCGACATTCAAATAACCCCCGTATACATGTCAACAGCGCCCCTGCCGCCGTGAAGTCCATACGGCGGATCGTCATGCGGTTGGATAACCCGGCGATGATGTTACTCTATCAGTGAAGGCACGGAGGCGTGTACGTGGGAGGTATGGGACTAGTGCTTCGTCGCAGGTGATCTGATGGACAGGATTCACCCTTGTTGCAGGAAACAGGGTGTCATGGCTAACACCGGATGCCATGGTCAAACGCAGCGCGGCCATGCTCCTTACACTGGAGCAGGACATGCCCGCGCTGCGCTTGGGCATGACACCCAATCGAATTGTCATCCTGACCCTCAATTCAGATCATTGCGTTAGCCACGAGGGGTGACGCTACACGAAAACGAAGTAGGATAGCAAGTGATGAATGCGGCGGTTACTGGTTTCCCACTATCTTCATTCGCTATTTTGAATTCGGCATTTGCTATTGTTGTTTAACGCACGCGCGCTGCGCAGTCGTTGGAGACGTGACTTATGGTCGCAGGTGAGTCTACGCACGAAACGGATTTGCTGGTCATCGGTGGTGGGTCTGGCGGTTACGCAGCCGCTTTTCGCGCCGCCGAGCTTGGGATTGTGACGACGATCGTTGAACGGGTCCCGTCGCTGGGCGGGACGTGCCTCCACAGTGGGTGTATCCCGTCGAAAACACTGCTTTCAATCGCCGAGTTGGTTCGTGCAACCCGCGACGCCAAGGCAATGGGGATTAAGTTTGGCGAGCCGAAGATCGACGTGGAAGCCGTGCGGAGCTGGAAGACCGGCGTAGTCGGGAAGCTCGCCGGCGGGCTGGACGCGTTGTGCAAGAAGCTCAAAGTCGAGAAGCTCGAGGGGTTCGCGAAGTTTGAAGACTCCGAGCACGTTGCCGTCGAAGGCGGAAACGTACCTCGCGTTCGGTCTCGCCGGGTGATCGTCGCCACCGGATCGAAGTCGATCCCGCTGCCGGGCGTCAATCTTGACACCCCCCGCCTGATGAACTCGCACACCGCCTTGGACTTCCAGGACATTCCCGCGAGGCTGCTGGTCGTTGGGGCCGGTTACATCGGACTGGAACTGGGCACGGTCTATGCCGCATTGGGTTCGACCGTGACCGTTGTCGAGATGCTGCCGACGATTCTGCCCGGTGGTGTCGATGGAGATCTGATCCGGGTGCTAGCCAGACGGCTCAAGGATGAATTCGAGGAAATCTGCTTGGAAACCCGCGTGATTGGCATGGAGGAAATCGAGGGCGGGATCAATGTCGAATTCGACGGCGCGAACGTCCCCAAAACGAAGACGTACGACAAGGTGTTGGTGGCCATCGGTCGCCGCCCGAACGCCCGCGACCTGCAACTAGATCGCACCGGTGCTACGCTGGACAAGCACGGGTTCATCAAGGTCAACGAGCGATTTCAGACGGATGATCCGCGGATCTACGCCATCGGCGACGTGATCGGCAACCCGATGCTGGCACACAAGGCGTCGCGCGAAGGGCGGGTTTGCGCGGAGATTCTAGCCGGCAAGGATTCCGTGTTCGAGCCGAGTTCGATCCCGGCTGTCGTGTTCACCAATCCTGAAATCGCCTGGACCGGCTTGACCCAGGACGAAGCCAGGGAGCAGAAGCGCGACGTGGTCACCAAGAAGATTCCGTGGTCCGCCTCGGGCAGGGCCGTTTCGCTTGGCAGAACCGACGGGCTGACCAAGATCATATTCGATAAGGCTACCCAGCGCGTTCTTGGTGTGGGGATGGTCGGCCCGCACGCAGGTGATATGATTGCCGAGGGCGCCCTGGCGATTGAAATGGGCGCCGTCGCGCGTGACGTCGCCGCCACGATTCACCCGCATCCGACGTTGTCTGAGACGATCGGCGAGGTTGCCAGGATGATGGTGTAGATCCGGGGTGGCACCGGCGACTCGCCGGTGAGATAGCGGAAGTGTCGGACGGGATGTGTTTGGGACGGTCGAGGAACTGCCTGGTCTATCGAGATGATCAAGTCCTTGTCCAAGGAGCTTGCGGCTGAGGGATTCCTGAAAACGGATCACCGTGTGGTTGTCGGCGTTTCGGGCGGACCGGACTCGATGGCCCTGCTGCACATCCTGGTCGCCTTGAACCGCGACCACGGCTGGCGTCTAAACCTCCACGTCGCGCATCTGAACCACAGGCTGCGCGACTTTGAAGGAGAAAAGGACGCCGCATTCGTGCAAGCGGCGGCGGACAGTCTCTCCCTGCCGGCGACGATCGAGTCCCGCGACGTTGCGGCCCTGGCTGATCGCAAGGGTGCCGGAATCGAAGAGGCGGGACGCGGCGCGCGGTATGTGTTCTTCGAGCGGGTCGCCAAGCGGGTAGGGGCTGCGACGGTGGCGCTGGGGCACCAGGCCGACGACAACGCGGAGACCATCCTGCACCGGATCCTGCGTGGTACGGGGCTTCGCGGTTTGAGCGGCATCCCCTACTGTCGTCCCATCGGGACCGACGGACCGATTCGTGTAATTCGTCCCTTGTTGCGAGTGCCGCGTCAATCGCTTCTTCAGTACCTTGCGGACAACGGTATCGCATATCGCGAGGACAAGTCCAATCAGTCAGAGCAACCGATGCGAAACCGTCTCCGGCTGAAGGTCTTGCCGTTGCTCGAAGCGGAGGTGAATCCGCAGGTGCGAGAGGCGTTGATGAGGCTTGGTGAACAGGCTCGCTGGCTGGAGGAGTACCTGCGTGAGACGGTGCAGCGGACGTTCGACACGTTGGTGATCTCCCACACGGATCAGTCGCTGGAACTGAACGTCGACGCGATGGGTCGCAAGAGCCGGATCGTCCAGACGGAGCTGATCCGGCTGGCATACACGTCGTTCGGGCTGGGCGAGCAGGACCTGGGTTTTTCCCACCTGGTCTCCGTCCTCGATCTGGTGAGCGACGCGCCCAGCGGCAAGCAGGCTCAGTTACCCGGCGGGATGACGGTGACAAAACGATATCAGCGCCTTGTCTTCTCGCTGCCGTCTGACCAGCCGCGCGAGGCAATCGCGGCGGAGATCGCCGTGCACGTCCCAGGCCGGACGGTCTTGCCCATCCGACGATTGGAAATCCAATGCAGCATCGAGGAGGTCGAAGCAGGCCAGGCCCCGCATCGCCGCGCCCAATCGTCGAACATGGAGGAATCCATCTCGCTCGAGGCCGTCCGCCCACCGCTGGTGGTTCGTTCACGCCGGGCGGGTGAACGTTTCTGGCCGCTGGGCGCGCCGGGGTCGAAGAAAGTGGCGGATTTCCTCGCCGACGCCAAGGTTGACCCTGATCAGCGCGAGCGGGTCGCGGTTTTGTGTGACCAACTCGGGCCGATCTGGGTCATCGGACATCGCATTGACGAGCGGGTGAGATTGACATCTCGCACCCGTCGCATCCTTCACCTTCGCGCCAAGCCGTACCAACCGTGATGACCACCGGCCATTCTGCGGCACAGGCTTCCAGCCTGTGTGTTCACCGGCAGGATGCCCGTGCCACACAGCGCCACGCACCGACGTTTGCGCTGTTGGGACTTGTCTTCATCGTGGCGCTCATCGCTCGCGCCGGACTAGGGACCGCTCGCTTCGCCTTAACCGGGGACGGCACGGCGGGGCTGACACTCCCGGACGAACAACAATACTGGATGATGGCCGTCTCGCTGAACCGCGGCGAGAGTATGGCTGATGAATTGGGATTTGTCGCCACGCGCATGCCGCTCTACACCGGTGTGCTCTCGTTGTTTGTGGGTATGGAGCATGGGGTTGTTGCAGCGAAGGCCTTTCAGTGGATCGTCGGCGCACTGGGCGCAGTCTTCGTCGCGGGATTGGCCAGGAGTGTGGCACAGGCTTCCAGCCTGTGTGCTCACCGGCAAGATGCCGGTGCCGCAATAGGGCTGATAGCCGGGATCATGGTGGCGATCGACCCGTATCTGATCTACTTCTCGTCTTTATTGCTGACAGAGACGTTGTTCATTGCGCTGTTGCCGGCGCTGTGGTGGTCGCTGGTCCCGCTGATGTGCGGTTACGGCACGGCTTCGCACCGGGGCGATGGTAAACCGGCACGACCGTCGTGGTGGCGCTGGCTTGTCACGGCGGTACTGGCCTGCCTTTGTGTCTACACGCGCGAGTCGAGCCTGGCTTTCATCCTGGCCGGGCTTGGATGTGTGTTGATCGTGTGGCACCGGCGACTCGCCGGTGTGCGTGCCGGGGTCGTTGGCGTCGCGCTTGTCCTGGCGGTTCTGATCGGCTCGCTTGTACCCTGGTCGCTGCGCAACCACCGGCTGACGGGGCACCTCTGTTGGTTGACGCATCGCGGCGGCATCTCGCTCTACGACGGCGTTGGTCCGCAGGCTACCGGTGCCAGCGACCTGGGCAACATCAAGAACATGGAAGCCGTCAGATCGTACGTTGAAAGCGGCGACGAAGCCGGATGGAATCAGTACTTCCTGGATCGTTCGTTCGAGGCCGTGGCCGAAGATCCAATCCGCATCGCCGGGTTGGCCTTGATCAAACTGAAGCGCACGTGGAACGTAGTGCCAAACCTGCAGGCAGGACGGCATCCGTTGATCCAATGGGTTTCAGCCGCGTGGACGATTCCGATCTACGTTCTGGCTATAATAGGCGTCGGTATCTTGACCCTGGGAAACGCAGGTGACTCACTGATCGGCAATGGTGGAGCGATTCCATCCTGGGTCGCCGCCTTGTTCCTGCTGCTTCCTGCGGTTGTCGTGTCGGCGCTTCACGCTTTTTTTGTGGGAAGTGTTCGGTATCGCCTGGGGGCCATGCCCGCGATCGAAATCCTGGCAGCGGTTGCCGTTGTGTGTGTATGGACGAAATGCCGCAAGCGATGTGACCGCGGCGGCAGCGCGGCCTCCGGATGTTGATCCCAGACTTGTAAGCGATTGATGATTCGTTCTGTGGAATAGCGAATATCGAATAGCGAAACTGAGACAGCGAACGAGTGTGCCGTGCCCCGACGACTGCGAATTCGCTATTCTTGGAGACTCCAGTAGTACTTGTGGCACCGGTTTCCAGCCGGTGAATAACACGGGTCGAAAACCCGCGCCACATCTGTCTTGTTGTGTGTCGTTAGTTCGCTATTTGGTGCTCCTAATGCGTACATTGGCCCGTCGTCTTATACGCCGGCTAGCTTCTCGCCGCGGAGTGGCCGTTGCCGTCATCGTGGTCGTGCTGCTTGTCGGTTGGCGCACGTATGCCTGGTACACCGACCCGGTCCGAATTCGCAACTTGGTACAGGACTACATTCAAGGCTTCGTGAGCGGCCCTGCGACCATCGCATCGGCCGAGCTCATTTCCACGGGCCGATTGCGGCTGGGCGACGTGCGGATCGCCCGCGCCGCTGACCCATCAGCGCCACGTTCTGGTGTGGATAAGACCCGCGAACCGCGCGCCGTGCTGAGCTGTCCCGCGGTCGAGTTGACCTTCAGCCCCCTCGGCGCGATCTTCGGCCATCCCGATATCGATTCCGTCGTCGTCACCCGGCCGACGATTTCGTTGGCTGTCGGCACTTTGGACGATATGGTCAACGTGAGCCGTCTTCGCCTGTGGGGCACGGAGGGCCGCCCGAGGACTCCCAGGCTGCCGTCGATCGAACTGAAGAACTCCCGGATCGTCTTCGCGGGTGCGACGGATGGCGGCGAGGCGCCTGAAGGCCTCACCCTCTCGATTACGGCAAACGTCTCGCGCAGCAACGATCGACTGTACGACATCGACTGGCGCAGCGACGACGCTACCGCTTCCTGGGGGCGGTGCCGATGTGATGTCACCTCGGGCGAGTTCGAGAGCGTCTGGGGCGGATCGCCCTGGTTGTCGATCGACCAGGTCGTCGGCCTGCTCGGTGCCTTCTCGAATGAGCGTGCCGCCGTCTCCCGGCTCAAGCAATGGCGCGATCGACTGGCCGCTTCAGGATCGATCCGGCTTGCGGATTTCCACGTCGCGACGGGCACGGCAGATGAACGGGGCGTCTGGGGCACGATCGAACTGCGCCAGGCCGACCTGTCGATCCCCATCGACGACCACGAGGCGACCATGCCCGCCGACCAGCGCTGTCTGCGATTTCACGATGTGGGCGGGGAACTGCGGTTCAGCCCGGACGGCCTCGTCTATCACCTTGCAGCCTCGTTTCACGACGGGGCGTGCGACCTTGCCGGGCGTTTCGGCGGCAAAGCGTGGTGGCGCGAGCCAGGCACGTGCGGATTCGAGTTGCACGCCGACGCTCGGGGCCTGGTTCTTCCATCCAGAGACGAAGGTGCTTCTGAAGCTCATGCCCGTCTTATTCGTGGCGTCAGGGCATTGACCATCCTCTATAACGATTATGATCCCTCGGGTCCGGTGGACGTGCGGATGTCGCTTGTAAAACGGGCCGGCGAGGCCCAGTCCGTCCACGTGCCGTACTTGCGCGTCACGGCACTGGGCGGGCAGGCGACGTGCCGCTTCTTCCCGTACCGCGCTACCGACGTGACCGGCACGGTCGAATACTCGCCGGACGGAGTGTTCGTTGATCAACTGCACGCTCGACATGGCGACGGCTCGTTTACGGTCAACGCCTGGGTTGGCGGGACCCGTCGCCACAATACGGCGCGGGTTCACATCACCGGCTCTGCTGTCAAGCTCGATCGAGATTTGTATGACGCCTTGCCGGAAAGCTATCGACGGGTCTTTGATCGCTTTCAGCCTGCCGGAGCAGGCGACGTCACCGTGGTTCTGGCTCGCCCCGAGGTGGAACCGGGCAGACAGGGCGACTGGCGGTCGGAAGTCACCGCTCGATTGCACGATGTCAGCGCCACCTGCGATCGTTTCCCGTACGCGCTTGACGATTTGAACGGCTCGCTGGTTATCAAGAACGACGTGTTCACACTTAACGACCTTCGAGGCCGACATGATGATGCGACAATCACCCTCGACGGAACGATCACCTTCGCGCATAGCCGCGTAAGCGACCTCAACATCGACGTTGGAGTGGCGGGCGCAAGTCCCGACGACTCGCTGTTGGCCGCACTGCCTGCCGAGCAACGTCGCCTGGTGGAATCCCTCGACGCGCGAGGCACGTTCGATGCCCACGCCCTGCTGACTTTCGACCACGACAAGCAGGAGGTAACGTACCAGGCGGACCTCAAGCCGACCGGCCTTTTGATCACCCAACCACAGTTTCCCGTTCGCATTGAGTGCACCGGCGGCGTCGCCCGGATTACGCCCGAGAAGCTCAGCTTTGATCGGATCACCGCTCGCCACGACGACGCTGAACTGCTGATCAACGGTGATTATCGCTTTGACGACACCCCGCCCGGCACTCGAATCGTCGTCTCAGCCGAGCGCTTGCGTTTGGACGAGAACATCCTGGCCGCCCTGCCGCCGCAAACACGTCAGACGATCGAGGCGTGGAGGATTGACGGCCTGCTATCGACTGAAACGACGATTTCCCGCGCCGAGGGGGATCAAGCCGACGGTTTTCGACAACGCCACGTCGTCCGTCTGAAGGGGGCAAGCGTAACCCATCGCGCCTTTGCGACGCCGCTTACCGACGTGCACGCGGAGGTGACCATCGACGAGCAGGGCGTCCGTGCGCAATCGGTGAAGGCGCGATACGGTGAATCGGATGTGCGTCTGGACCTGCACGTGCCGAACAGAGGTGAAGAAAGACGTGACTTCACTGCATCCGTCGATGTAATCGGTCTGCCGTTCGACGACGCGCTGTTGGAGATCCTGCCCCCCCGCGCGCGGGCGGTGCTTGAAGCGCTGGCGCCCAAGGGCGTTGTTGATCTGCGGATCGATGAGCTCAACTGCACCAAAACCGGTGCGGAGTCTGAAGCCGCCTGGTCCGTTCGGGGCGTAGCGACGTTGCGAGACCTCGACCTCAACGATGGCGTAGATCTGAAGGACGCGGATCTTACCATCTCGTTCGCGGGTGAATTGGTCGATTCGCAGTCGAGATGCCTGCTCCACGGCACCTTGGAAGGGACCGGGGCGAAGCTCCTCAAGCACCACGTGGCAGACCTGCGCGCCAGTTGGTCGCTGGCGGTTGCGGCTGACGGCCACGCACGCTTCGCGATAGAAGACCTGGAGGGCACACTGCACGAGGGCATGCTGCGGGGCGATGTCGAAGTAATCGCGCGAGACGGCAACATCGCGTACCACGTCGGCACGACGATCTGCGACGCGGACATGGCGACCTTTCTCGATGTGTACCAGGCGGAATCCAACGGCACCGGCGGGGCTGCCAAGGTGCGTGGCCGGGCCGACGCGCGGCTTGATCTGACCGGGACGATCGGTGACACGAGCAAACGCCGCGGGGCCGGATATGTCAGGATCACCGACGCGCACATGTATCGTCTTCCCGTGCTGCTGGCTATCCTGCACGTGATCAACCTGACCATCCCCGATGACAGTGCGTTCCACGATGTCGAGGCGCGGTTCCTTGTCACCGGGGACAAACTCGAATTCGAGAATATTCTGTTACACGGTCGAGCGCTGGCTTTGGTCGGGACCGGCTCCATGCACCTGCCAAGCCGGCACCTGGACCTTTACCTGGCCACGGTCAGCCCTCACCGCTGGGCGAAGGTGCCGATGCTGACCGAGTTTCTGGAGGCGGCTTCGCGTGAACTCATCGAACTGCATGTGACCGGCCCGCTATCCCGGCCCAAGGTCAAGGCAGGCCCTCTGCGCAGTCTCAAGGGATTGATCGAGACGCTTTTTCAACCGAAAAAGCGCGCGACAATCGCGCCGACCTTGAAGCCCTGATCATCGGCACGCCGGAGTTTTCGGTAGCGCGACCGTCAGAGAGCGGCCTGTCAAAACCACAAGGTGGCGTGTAATCGCGCACGGTGGTTTAGTGCGAATCACGCGAGCTAGAGATCGATTACATGGAAGATGCAAAAAACGACGCACGAACGAATGACCTTGATGAGCAAACCGGGGCAAACCGCCCACCCATTATTCGGACGGGGGTAGCCGGCGTGCTGATGGGTCTGGCCAACCTCGTCCCCGGTGTTTCTGGCGGGACGATGGTGCTGGTGATGGGGCTTTATGACGAATTCGTCACCAGCATCGCCGACGTGACAAAATTCCGGCTCAGTCGGCGGAATGTCGCTTTTCTGGGTCTGCTGGTGCTCGTGGCCGCCGTCACCATCGTCACCCTCTCGGGTTGGGTCGTATCGCTGGTGTCCTCCCAGCGCAGCGCCATGTACTCACTGTTTCTGGGGATGACGCTCGGCGGTGCGCCGCTATTGATCAAGATGATCAAGCCTTTCGGGAAATCCCCGACCATCGGCGTCATCATCGGGTTGGCGGTGATGATCGTCATCGCCTGGAACAAGCACGAGAAGCCGGACACCGACGCCGTCAAGGCGGCCGCCGCCGGTGGTGAGATCGAGGTCCTGTACGATAGCACGTCGTACGGCACCGACGTGGCCGCCGGAGTGTTGGGCATGTCGTCCATGGTGCTGCCGGGCATAAGCGGCGCGTACATGCTGCTGGTGCTCGGGCGGTACGTGGATATTGGGCTGGCAATTCATCATTTCAAGTCCTACGTGGTGTCGGGCGGATCAGAGGGTGCCGTTGGGGCGCTGCACGTTCTGGTCCCGGTCGGGATCGGGGCGATCCTGAGCCTGGTCCTGGTGAGCAACCTGCTCAAATGGATGCTGCACCACCACCCAAAACCGACGCTGGGCGTTCTGCTGGGCATTTTGCTGGGCTCGGTGTTCGGGATCTGGCCTTTCGGGGATGCCCTGTGGCCGCTGCGCCGCCTGGCGGGCCGGCTGATCGAGGGGCTGCCGGCCTCTGCGCCCGGAACCGCCGCGGTTGCCGGTTTTACCATGTTCGACTACGGATTAGGCTTGGCGCTGGCCCTGGTCGGCTTTGCGGCTACCGCGGCGCTGTCTCGGCTTAAGGACTAGCGGCCGTGTGGCAAGGTCAAGCTTCGGGTGCCACGGTCAAGCTTCGGGTGGCACGGTCAAGCGCAGCGAGGTACGAGCGAAGCTTGGCCGTGAGGTTGCGATCGCAAAATGGGTATCCACAACCATGACGACGCCACACAAGACAGGTGATCCGCGAATAGTGTGGCTTGCTCCAGTGGCATTTCCGGTCGCCATGAGCATACTATGTCTACAGAGCCATGTTGACGAACGCACAGCGTGAGGTCTTGTTGGCGGTTGCCCGCTCGACGATTCGTGCGGCCACGGGCGATACCGCGCCGCCTCCGCCGCCGTCACCAGAACGCATCGAGGGGACTTGCGGCGGCGTGTTCGTTACCCTCAAACGATCAGGCGAGCTTCGCGGCTGCATCGGGCATTTTCGCGAGACCACCGATCTGATCGACAGCGTCTGCGACACCGCTGAAGCTGCCCTGGGCGATTCCCGATTCGCCGACAACCCGGTCACCGCGTCCGAGATCGGCGACCTTGAAATCGAAATATCGCTCCTGTCCGCTCGAACACCAATGAAAACCATCGAGGAATTGACGCCAGGCCGACACGGGGTCTACATCTGCCGTGGCCACCGATCGGGTTGCTTTCTGCCCAAGGTAGCCTCGGAGCGCGGTTGGTCTGCGGAGCAGTTTCTATCGCATTGTTGTACCATGAAGGCCGGTCTTGACGCTGACGCGTGGAAGGATCCGGCTACGCAGGTCCAGCTCTTCACCGCCGAGGTGTTTTCCGATCGCAGTGGTCATATCGAGCGCGAGTAGGGTTGACTGCATTTTCTCGTCAGGCAGCGAGACAGGCCATGAACGAAAGTCACATCGAGGCAGTTAACGAGGTCCGGCTGGAGGCGCCGCAGGCTCAGGCCCAGGCCCTGCGTTGGTTCTACACCGATTTGGCCGGGCTCGAAGATGTCACGCCGGATGATCCCGATCCTGGCGAGCTGTGTTTCCGCTCAGGACGCATCGATCTGACGCTCGCCCTTACCGAATCCCCCACGATAGAAGACATCACCTACCGTGTCACGATCGGCGTTCCTTCGCTCGAGAGTGTTCTGGCGCTGCTGGACGAACACGCCATGCCGTGCGAAACGTTCCACGGTGTCACCTGGGCCGACCAGCGTCTCGGCGTGCAGGACCCCGCCGGCAACCGCGTGTGGCTCAAGCAGGCCTGGCCGGAGGTTCCGTACTGAAGCCTGGTGCCACCGCTTTCTCAGCAGTGCGCGACTACAGGCCCACCCACATTGCACTGCTCACAGAGCAGCGGCACACAGCCAGGTCCTAAGAGGCAGGGCGAGGATTGACATCGACGCAGGTGGAAAATGAACAAAAAACAGGTATTGGGTGGGTTCATCGTTGCGGTCTTGCTCGCTTTGGCCATGTTGGTATCCGGCGGCTCCACGCCGATCAAGGACCAACCCGCACCGGATTTCACGTTGACGGCACTTGACGGTTCGACGGTCGTGTTGAGTGAACTCCGTGGACGGCCTGTTCTTTTGTCGTTCTGGGGCTCGACGTGCCCGCCCTGTCGTGTGGAGGCCCCGCATCTCAGTCGCCTGGCTGAGCGGTACCGCGGCGACGGCCTCGTGGTCCTCGGTGTAAACTCCTGGAACGAAAGCGAAGCGACCGTCGCCAAGATCGCCGGGGACGAACGGCTTAAGCACCGGATTCTGCTGTATGGCGGCGAGGCAGCCCGACGCTACAAGATATCCAGTATTCCGGCGACCTTCTGGATCGACCGCGAAGGCATGATCGTTGACGCCGTCTACGGGTTTCACGGCGCCGAGGCGCTGGAGGCGAAAACAAGGAAGCTCATTGACAAGACGCGGTAACCCACGGTCAAACGCCGGACCGCTTCCAGCTCGTCCCCACGGGACGAAGAAAACGCTTCCACGACGATCGCGTACGCCCGCCGCGTGTGGTCGGAGCGCACCGCGAGGTGTCAGTCTGTCTGTGTCGATCCGACTCGGCGACCCAATTCGTGTCCCCCTCGGCTAAAGCCATGGCCCACCCAACCACCCACCTACTTCCGCCGAACGCTAAACGGCGGACGGCTAAGAGGAGGAGTGTATGAAGTTTGCGATTCTGCTTGAAAAGTGCGTTGGCAGTGAGGAATTCCAAAAGATCGTTCCTGATCACGTGGATTACCTGGCCCGCTTGCACACGCGGGGAATTCTGATCGCTGGCGGCCCGTTTCGGGACGGCAAGGGCGGCATGATTCTCATCGACGTTGAGGACGAAGAGGCCGCTAGGGTTGTCGCTGAAGAGGATCCGTTCGTTACACGTGGAGCGGAACGCTATAGCCTGCGAAGCTGGGAGGTTTTGACTGCGGTGCGCCCGGAGTTGTTGGACCGTGACGGGTAGAACGCCCCGACGGATATTGGTGAACGCGATGCACAAGTGTGATTTTCCCATCGACAAGAGGTCTTGGAACCCGAGCCTGATCCCCGGCCCGATCGTGCTGATCTCCACGGTCAGCGCCGCCGGCGTGCCGAATGTGGCTCCGAAGAGCTGGGTCCAGATGGTAGCATTTGAACCGCCGGCGCTGATGTTTTCCGGAACGGAGGGCAACCCGACGGAGAACAATATCGAGGCGACCAAGTCCTTCGGAATCAACATCGTTGACGAAACGATGCTCGCGGGCGTGCTGGCGTGCCTGCGGTACAGAGGTCCCGAGCGGATCGAGAAGTCCGGCTGGACACTCGAGCCGGCACGTAAGATCGCGGCTCCGCTGGTGGCCGATTGCTCGGCACATTTGGAGTGTGCGCTGGCGGGGACCCACTCGATCGGCTCGGGGCTGGTCGTCTTTGGGCGCATCGTGCACGCCCGCATCGATCGATGCATTGCGGAGGCCCACGCCGACGACAAATACAGATTACTGAGGCAGGTTTGTTTCCTGGAGGATGGCAAATACGCTGTACTTAGCGAAATAGACGAAGATTGGGGCCTAGTGTTCCGTCAACCGTAAATTGACGGGTTGGGTGGCCCATGGCTTTAGCTGGGGGGAACACGAACCGACGGACTATTCGTGTCCCCCACCGCTAAGAGTTTGTCGATTTAGTCTTGCCCGAACCATCGGGCGATGTTTGTTGGCGCCCGGTCCGGGGCCGGGGCCGTGGTCGGCTACTCGCCGTAGACCAGCTTGCGAAAGCCCGGGTCGTCGCGGATGCCGTCGTAGTCCGGCTCGCTCCTGGCCTGGTCGCGAAATCGCGGGGCGAGCTCGATCGCCCTCGCCAGTGCCGCGACTGGCGTGGCCGCGGGCTTCTTCTGGGCCAGGACCCTGGCCAGGTTGTAGTGGTACCACGCGCTGTTTGGGTTGATCCCGATGGCAGCGTGGTAGTGCTCGATGGCGTCGTCGAGCTCACCCTTGGCCGCCAGCGCGACGCCGAGGTTGTTGTGGGCTTTGGCATCGTCCGGATCGGTCCGCAGAACGGCGTTGTAGTGCTCGATGGCCGCGTCGAGCTGACCGTTGGCCTTCAGCGCGTTGCCGAGGTTGTTGTGGGCGGCGGCATGGTCCGGATCGATCCGCAGGGCGCCGTTGTAGTGCTCGATGGCCGCGTCGAGCTCGCCCTTGGCTGCGAGCGCGTTCCCGAGGTTGTAGTGGGCGTCAGCAAGGTCCGGATCGATCCGCAGGGCGGCGTTGTAGTGCTCGATGGCCGCGTCGAGCTCGCGCTTGTCCTGCAGCACGAGCCCGAGGTTGTTGTGGGCGGCGGCATGGTCCGGATCGATCCGCAGGGCGGCGTTGTAGTGCTCGATGGCCGCGTCGAGCTCACCCTTGGCCTGGAGCGCGACGCCGAGGTTGTTGTGGGCGCCGCCAAGGTCCGGCTCGATCCGCAGGGCGGCGTTGTAGTGCTCGATGGCCGCGTCGAGGTCACCCTTGCCCTTTAGCGCGTTGGCGAGGTTGTAGTGGGCGTTGGCATAGTGCGGATCGATCCGCAGGGCGGCGTTGTAGTGCTCGATGGCCGCGTCGAGCTCTCGCTTGTCCTGCAGCGCGACGCCGAGGTTGTTGTGGGCGTAGGCATAGTCCGGATCGATTCGCAGGGCGGCGTTGTAGTGCTCGATGGCCGCGTCGAGCTCGCGCTTGTCCTGCAGCGCGAGGGCGAGGTTGTTGTGGGCGGCGGCAAAGTCCGGGTCGAGCTTGACCGCATCGAGCCAGTGCCCGAGCGCCTGGCCGATCTGGCCTTCGTTGTACGCATCGACGCCGGCGTTGTAGAACTCGACGGCCTTGACCTTCAGCGGATGCTGTGAATCCGGCACCGGCTGCTTGGGCGCGAGCTGGGCCGTCGCCAGTTGCTCGCTGAGCGCCTCGATGTGCTGCCGTAGCGGATCGACGGCCTTGCTTACCTCTTGCCCCACATCCTTCTCGTCCAGGCCGAGCTTGACGGTGGGCTTGAAGACGCTGATCGGCTTGTTGTCAATATCGATCTGGGGAGCGACAGTGATCTCGGGGTTGACAGTCGTGCTGATGCTGGCTGCGCCATCATCTGGCGGCTTCTTGCGCTTCATGATCGCGGTGACGATTGCGAAAACACCCGCTGTGAGCGCCGCCGCAACCGGCCCGACGATGGCAGGGTGGTCCCACTGAATCGCGCCCAGACACTCCATGGTCATTTGGCTTGCTCCTTGCGCGGGAGACCCCGCCGCTCGGATCTCTGTTTGGCCTTGCGTTTGCTCATGGATAGCCCTCCGCGCCTTCGGGCCGCTTTCGCCTGCCCGATCCGTCAAAGCCTCGGTGACCTGCGTGATCGGGACGAACGCCGCGACGCGACACGATAACGTACCCCGCCACCCTGCGACAAACAAGTTCGTAGCGTGCCTCCCTTGACGCACCATTCAAATGCGGACCTGGGATTCGTGCGCCCGGGCCGCACCCTACCATGGGCTGAAAGCTGGCGGCTCATAGCTGGACCCCGCACCCTGCGTCGCTTCGGGCCTGATTCGCGTCGCTACTTCGGTCGCAACAACCTGGCTCTTTCTCACGCTGTCGAGTTCTGCTTGGACGGTCGCGCGAATCTCATCGGCGCAGATCGTAGCGGCCATGAGGGCTTCGGAGAGTTGTCCGGCCAGATCTGCGAGTCGTTGGGTCTTCTCCTGAATCATGGTGGTCTCCATCTGTCGGCCGCAGATTGCGGGACCACCATGCCTGAACCGGCCCAGTGAACTTGAGGTGCGTGACGATGTGCGGGGGTTTACTCCGTCGGGCCTGCGATCCGGGTCACAGGCGAGTCGCCTGTGCCACAGCGGCTTCGCACGGCACACAGCTCCTCATTGTTGGCTCGTGGTTGCGCACCCGCGCCCGTTGCTCTTGGCGAACAGGCGCCTCTTCCTATCCTGGCCGTTGTGGGTGGACTGAAGTCGGCGTCTGGAGGGCGCAAAGCCCGCACGCGGTATTCCCGAGAATTTCCCCGTAACTAATGAGCGCGCTGTGGTTGGTCGATACACGAATACACTCGAGTACCGACTCCCGCGCGATGCGCCGTCGGAGGAATCGAGGCTCATCGCGCCTAGCGTTAGGAGGGTTCGACGCCCTGCTGTGGAGGACTGGTGCGATGCAATTCTTGCCTTGGATCATTGACGTTCTCGAAAGCCTGATACGACTTATTCAACTTGGGCTGGAAGCCTAGAGGTCCGGCTGTGGTTGTCTATCCGCTGTCAGTCTATGAGGACAGAGTCGTCCGGTGGGCCGCACGTATCGCGACGGCCGCGGCTGTCGCGATCATCCTGCTTCTGGGCGCCGTTTCAATCGCCTCGACGCAAGTGTGACCGTTTGATTCGCTCCCAGGTCGGCGGTCTCGATAACGCGGCGCTTTTTGTCCGCGACGCGGTGGCGATTGCGGGCGAACTCCACCCAGAAAGACCCGCCCATCGGAGCCAACAGCGAAATGCCGGCCATGCCCAGATGAACAACCGCGTAGCTTTCCGATAGGATCATCATCAGAAAACACGAAATCGACAGCCCCAGCAGCGCTGTCCACAGCAGGCGCCGAGGACCGGACCGCTCAAGCATCGTCGTCGCCGCGAGCCTGACCGGCAGCAGACAGCCGGTGGTGGCCAGCAGCAACACGCCCAGCAACGTTCCGGGCGGCAGTGGAAAAGCCGACGCCATGTAACACCCGCCAAGCAAGCCCGCGATGGCATCGGCCAGCAAACAACAGCCCGGCACGTCGTTGACGATCGAAGCACCGTACCTGACCCTCTTTCGGTCGCCAAGAAAGCCGATTCGTGGCGATCGGTGGTCGCCGACGACGATCAACTTGTCCGACACCAGGTCACGGAGCTCCTCGTCGGGACAATCGAGCAGCTTGTGATAAGGCACTGTCCGCGCCGCCCATCGCTCCGGTTTTTCCAACGGGAACGTCCCACACGCCTCCACATCGCCGGCCCGGACCCCAAGTTGCCCCCAGACCGCCTCGAAAACGGTCGTGAATTTGATGCGATCCCGGTCGCGCATGTACGCGCGCGGCTGGATCTCATAGAGCAGATTTATCCAGGCGCTTCCCTCTGGCCAATCGAGATCGAGTCGAGCGTCCGGGTGACGTACGGCGGCGAAGGTGGCAAGGGCCAGACTCGGCACCACGACACCCTCCCTGCGCCGCAGGGCCATCACGAACGAACCCGGCTTCTGGACCATATCGCGGGCAATAATCGCACCGTGGCGTAGTTGCCCGGCCAAGGGCTCCACAATGCCCGGACTGAGGTCCGGTTCGCCGTTGTCGCCATGCGTCGCCGCCGCGAGGATGACCGGAACGCCGGCTTCTTCGAGCCGCCTGATACCGGCCACAAGACGCGCATCGCCCGCTTGCGGCGAGCGAAAGAAGTAATCCCAGACAACGGCCCTCGGGCCTGCCGGCGCCAGGCGCTCCATCAGATGGCCGTGAACCGCTCGCCAGGACTTCATGTCCGTGCCCACGCCCGCGATCCCCTGGTTCCCGGCGAACCGGAGGACGGCATCGGCCGTGTCGTCGAACACACCCGCGACAACGATGCCGTCGCGCGCTTGTCCCAGGTCCGGCGCACTCGCTGACGGGTCTGCTCGCCCTTGAAACTGATGGCCTGCGGCGTGCCAACCCACGTCGAACAGAAAGGCCGCCGTGTTGAGCATCAATCCCAACATCGCCACAAATCCGACGGCGAAAGGCCAGCGCGAGCGGGTAGCCGCTCCGACGGCCAGACGCTTCAAGCGATATGGTATGCCAAGCGGCCTGGTGTGAATGCTTCGACCTTCTACGTAGCGTTGCAGGTCGTCGGCGAGCTTGCCCGCCGATTCGATTCTACGATCGGGGTCCCACACCAGACATCGCTGCAACAGGACTTCCATATCCCGCCCGCGCGGCAGGTGGTCCAGTCGCGGAAACCGCGGCAGCTCCTTGCGCACGCGCTCCAAAAGCGCCTCGGGGGCGGGTTTGTCCGGCGTCGACTTGAGCGAGTAAGGGTACTGGCCGTCGGTGACGATCTCATAGAGCATGATGCCCAACGCCCACAGGTCGCTTCGCTCGTCGGTCGCACCAGCCACCCCCCCCCAGGCCTGTTCCGGCGACATGTACTTGAGCGTTCCGATGACGGCCCCGGGTTGGGTAATGGTACGTCCTGACCAACTGGTCCAATCCGCCGTCTCAACCGTGCAGATGCCGAAGTCGAGGATGTGCGGCCTGCCTTGCTCGTCGATCAGGATGTTCCGCGGCTTTAGGTCGCGGTGGACGACACCTTTGGCGTGGGCGTCGGCCACGGCACGGCAAACGCGCTGGAACACGGCCAGCTTCTCGTTCCAGCCGCAGGTGCATGAGTCCAGGTATTTGTCCAGGTGGACCCCCTGCACGAAATCCATGACGTAGTATCGTGCGTCGCCGTTTGCGCCCGAATCCAGACACTTCACCACCCCGGGCGAATCGATCCTCCGCAAAACGGCAATCTCGCGGTCGAAGCGGTCCTTCTCCGCATCGCCGGCGCATGTGATCACCTTCAACGCGACCAGCCGCGGCTCGTCTTTGACCCACCAGGCCTTGTAGACGACCCCGGAGGCGCCCCGCCCGATCTCCTTGCCGACAAAGCAGTTGGGAATGTCCGGAGAAAGCGATCGCTTTCCGAGTTGAAAATACCGCTCCAGGCAGCGTCGGCACTGGGCCAGATGCTTGTCGCAGGCGGCTGCGGCGTCGGGAGGCAGCGCGTCTCGCGCATGCTCCGCCAGCCTCACAGCGTCTGGACAACCCGCGCGCGTGGACATAACTCGTCAGCCCCTGGACCGGACGAACGAGAAGCAAACGGCGGCTTAGAGCCTGACTCCCAAACCTCTGTGGTACCGGCTTCCAGCCGGTGGAACACACTCGCAAGGTACCTCTGCCACAGTTTCTGGGTAGGTTCCAACAACCTACCCAAAAACCGTGGGACAGGTTTTCAACCTTTCATTTGACCGGCTGGAAAGCCGGTCCCACAGGGGTCTCGAGGAAGGCTCTTGGGCGCTTCCCGATTACCGGTCATTGTCGCGTTCCGGCCAGCGGCCACACCGAAATGACGCGTCTGTCGCCGCCCAACCGGCTGTGTCCTCCGACGACCGCCGGAGTTCGCCGGGGCCCCGACCAGCATGCCGACACGGCTCTTTGGTGTTTAATCGGACGTTTCGGCCTTGAGCGACCATAGGAATAGGATAGGTGCCTTATTCGCGGTTCCAGCACAACTGCAAAACCTGGGGCACAGGCCGCTGACTCGCCTACCGCCGAGGCGAACGAGCAGGCAACAGACTAAGTGCCTATCCCAAAACCTCTGTGGGACCGGCTTTCCAGCCGGTCAGATGAAAGCCGGGTGAGTTTTGAGACATAGTCAATATGAATATGTCTCAAAACTCACCCGGCCTTCGGTGTACGCCTTGGTGAGCGTAGTCATCAAGTTCCCCACGTCTGAGGGTTTGTCGATTTAGTCCAAATCGGACGCCGAAAACAGGATGATCGATGGTCAAGACTATGGTTTTCATTCTTGACAGACGTTTCGTGAGCGCGCGAAGGCACTAAGTCGACAGCCCCCTGAAGACATGGGCCACCCGACCGATCTTGGGGTGGCACTGGAGTTCGAGCACATGCCCGCGCTTCGCTTGGGCATGGCACCCGACAGATGGCACCCGTGGTTTTCAGGTTTCGACTTTCGACGTTTCGACGTTTCGACTTTTGGCGTTTCGGCTTTCGACGTTTTGACGTTTCGACGTTTATTTGACCGTTACGGGCCGGGGGGCGAGAGGGCCTTGGCAGAGGGTCTGGCCGTCGGGGTCTTTGATCTTGGTGATCAGGCAGTGGTAGTCGCCCTTTTTGAGTTTCTTGAGCTTGAAGCTCGCCTGGCCGGTGTCGTCGATGTCGAATGACTCGATGATCGGCTCGCCTGGGCCGGTGTAGTTGATCTTGACGCTTCCGCCGGGGGCGGTGGTCTGGATCGTAGCCTTGATCTTCCCCCTCGCCCCTTGCACGTGATGCCCGTCGAGCACCTCACACTGCCCGCAGTAGTATTTGCTAGTGAAGAGGTCGCGACTCCCGTTGGAAGAGTGCTCGTCCACACCGCTGGTGGGGTCGAAATCCATGTTTTCGGACTTGAACTCCCCGCAAACCAGCAGGTTGGACTCAGGATCGAAGGCCGCCTCGAACGCGGTTTCGGTGTCGAGCCCGCCGAACGTGTCCGTCATCAGGTAGTCCCCGTCGGTCGTATAGCGCGTCACGAACACATCACGATCGCCGTTGGATGTGCGTTCGTCCACGCCTTCACCGGGATCGAAATCAACCGTCAGGCTGTAATTGCCGACCGAGGCCAGCTCTCCGCTGTCGCTGATGTCGATCCCCAATCCCACGTCGACGCCCAGACCACCCACGGTCCTGGTCCAGCGGTAGGAGCGGTCGGGCCCGAGGCTGCTGATGAAGAGATCGGCGACGCCGTTAGACACGCGGATATCGACGCCCTCGGTGGGGTCGAAGTCCACCGTCTCCGTGAACTCCGAGGTGTAATAGACGTTGCCCGCAGGGTCGACCGCGATGTCGCCCATCTCGCCATCTCGGCCCGGGCCGCCGATGGTGGCTGCCCACAGGTAGGACCCGTCGGGGCCGAGTTTGACGATAAAGGCGTCGTTTTCGCCGTTGGACTGGCGGATATCTTTACCTTCTGTGGGGTCGAAATCGACCGTCCCGCGAAACTCGCCGGTGACCAGGACGTTATTGTCAGCGTCGGTGGCAATGCCCCAGCCCACATCGCATAGCTCTCCCCCGAAAGTGCGCGTCCAGTGGTATGACCCGTCAGGGCCGAACTTGGTCACGAAGACGTCTTCGGCCCCGTTGGAGGTGTGCTGGTCCACGCCGCGACCGGGGTCGAAATCCACTGTCAGCATGAAGTATCCGGTGACGAAGATACTTCCGTCATTGTCGGCGGTCACTCCGAAGGCATTCTCTTCTCCGGGCCCGCCAATCGTTCGCGTCCAACCGTAGGATCCGTCTGGGTGGAGCAGCGCGACAAAGGCGTCTGATAACCCGTGGGATTTATGCTTGTCCTTACGTTTGGTAGGGTTGAAATCCACCTTACCCTGGAAAATCCCGGTGACTGCGACATCCCCGTCATCAGTCACTGCAGTGGCGTTCCCGACATCCATATCGGAGCCTCGAAAACTGGCGGTCCAGCGGTAGAGACCTTCAGGCGAATAGGTGGTCAGGTAGATATCCGGAAACCCCTCGCGCCCTTTGGCTTTGATCTTGTCCTTGCGCTTGGATGGGTCGAAATCGACCGTCTGCTCAAACCCACCAACCACATAGACATTTCCCGCATCGTCGGCGGCTACGCCGCGGGCCTGGTCGAAGCCTTCCGCGCCGATGGCGGCGGTCCAGCCGTATTCCCGATACGGACAGTCGGCGTCGGCGCGGGTCCCGGTGATCAGCAACACAACAAGAAAGAGAGTAAAGATGTACAATAGCGGCTTCATGATCCTTTGCTCCTTAGCCGATTCGACTTCCCCGCGACGCACCTGATGCGTCATCCATATAGTAAGTCCCGCCGGCGGCGGATTTCTTACACGGGATTGCAATCTTTTCTTTTTTTTCCACAGCCAGACAGGGGCCCGGCGACCGGGCCGCCGGGCCCCGTGACTCCTTCATCGTCCTATAACCGGCACCAGCCGTCCCGGATTACTCGGGACAACTCGCCGGGCTAAAGCGGTGCACGTCGAAGACGACCTCCTTGTCAACGTTGATCGTAGCGCCCGCTCCCATGAAGAACCCGCCATAGAGCGAGAAATGGCGATGAACGTCGAGAATCCCGTGGCTATCGACCGTCAGATTCCTGATCCCGACCGGCGGCGTCTTGGCCACCACGGAGTTGACCTCATAGCCAGCATTGGTTCTGGCGTGCCCGGTCGGGTTGAGCCTCGCCGCCGTGGCCGCGTTCATCGACGCACATGGGATGATCCGTTACGATTCCGTCCGCCGTTGAGGGTTGTGCCCGGCGCGGGCCGCCGCGTGATGGGTCGTAGGTTTCGTCGGAGTCAGGCATGTCCAAGCCAAAAGTGGCCGTCGTGATGGGCAGCGATTCGGACTGGGCGATGATGGAGGAATGCGTGGAGCAGCTCCGTGCGTTCGGCCTGGAGCCGCACGTCGAGGTGATGAGCGCGCACCGGTCGCCGCAGCGGGTGCACGAGTTCGCGGCCGGGGCCGAGTCGGCCGGGTTTGAGGTCATCATCGCGGCAGCCGGCATGTCGGCGGCGCTGGCGGGCTGCCTAGCTGCGCAGACGTGCCTGCCGGTCATCGGTGTTCCCTTGGCGGGTGGGGCGCTGGACGGTCTGGACGCACTGCTCTCAACCGCCCAGATGCCGCCGGGAGTACCCGTGGCTGCAGTGGGGCTTGGATCGGCCGGGGCGAAGAACGCGGCCTTGCTGGCGGTTCAGTTTCTGGCCAAGCGGGATCCCGCCCTGCACGAAGCCTATCGCCGGTTCAGAAGCGAACAGGCCGACCAAGTGGCCGCCGGAAACCGGGCTTTGCAGGAGAAGATCGGCGGATGACGGCTGCAACGAGCGTCAAGTCGATCGAGTGGGTCGGTGGTTTGGACGGTTACGTCGCGATGATCGACCAGACCCGGCTTCCCGTGGAAACGGAAATAATTCAGTGTCGCGACGTGGATACCATGTGCGACGCTATCAAGCGTTTGCGCGTCCGCGGCGCGCCAGCCATCGGGATCGCCGCCGCCATGGGGCTGGTTCTGGGCATTCGCGACGAACCCGGGCGCGATCGTGAGGGCTTTCTGGCGCGCGTTGGTCAGGTGGCTGAGTATCTGGCCACGTCACGCCCGACGGCGATTAACCTGTTCCGGGCGTTGGATCAAATGCGCAGACGCGCAGGCTCGGTGCCGTTTACCACGGTCGAAGCCCTGAAGGTGGAGCTGCTGGCTGAAGCCCAGCGGATTCGCGACGAAGACGCGGCCATGTGCCGTGCGATCGGACGTGTCGGGGAGTCGCTGATCAAACCGAACTCAGGCGTACTGACGTACTGTAATGCGGGCTTGTTGGCGACGGCCGAGTACGGCACGGCCCTGGCCCCGGTGTACCTTGCTCACGAGCTTGGACGCCGGTTCCGGGTCTACGCTCCTGAGACACGGCCGCTCCTTCAGGGGGCCAGGCTCACTTGCTGGGAGCTTCTTAACGCCGGCGTCGACGTGACCTTGTTGTGCGACGGGATGGTCGGATCACTGATGAAATCGGGCTGCGTGGACCTGGTAATCACGGGTGCCGATCGGATCGCGGCCAACGGAGACACGGCGAACAAGGTGGGCACTTACAGTGTGGCTGTTATTGCTCGTGCCCACCGGGTCCCGTTCTACGTGGCGGCACCAGGCACGACGTTCGACCTGAGCATCGAGGAGGGATCGGGTATTCCGATTGAGCAGCGCAGCCCGGAGGAAATCCGTCGGGGATTCGGCACTGTGACCGCGCCTCCGCAGGTTCCGTGCTATTGTCCCGCGTTCGACATCACCCCGGCTGATTTTATAAACGGCATTGTCACTGAAAACGGTATCATCACGCCAGTCACGCGCGATAAAATCCGAGAAAAGGTTGGTTGACGGCCAGTTGTTCTTCGGCGACAATAGAGGGTTGTGAGTACCGTCGTCGATGACGGAACCGGGAGAGCATGGTTTTTGCTCTTGTGAATTCATCCGTAACCGTTTAGGCTCTCCGGTGGAACGGTGCGTGCAGCCGGAGAGAGTGACAGGCAAACACGGATAGCAAGCTTCGGAGACAGTACAGATGGGTCGTCGAAAATTACGTATTGCGGTAGCCTTGGCTTTGGCTTTTGCCGGCGGCAGTGTGTTCGTGGCCAACGGGGCGGGATGCGCGTCATTCGCAGGCGAAACCGTGCTGGGGTCCGTTGACTTCTGCTTCCTTTTTGATTGCGTCGACGGAGCGATCGGGGGCCTGTTGGATCCTTGTTCCGACGTTGGGCGCGTCAATCCTCAGTTTATGAACCGTGATGTGCATGTGCCGAACCCGATACCGGAAGGGGCGGCGACGCAGTTGTTCATCGACTGTCCTAGTGTTTCGCCGTGAGCCGATGGTTCCGGTTTCCATCGTCAGTCTGCGCGACGAGGGCGCAGTTGTAAGGTTTCAACGAGAGTAAAGGGCCTGAGGAGACGTTTGAATGGCGCGTCGTGGATTTATGAGGCGGGTGGCGGTGATTGCGGCATCAGCGGTGTCGGGCGGCATCGTTTTCTTCAGCATACCTTCATGTGAGGCGATTCTGACAACGGTGAACCCATGTGGAACCGTGTTTGAATTCTGCGATGCCAACGACATAGAACTGCTGTTCGCAGACATCCCGGACTTTGATCTCGATCCGACATGCACAATTCCGTATCTGGAGGGGTGCTCCGCAGGCAACATCTTGCCTGCTGGAAACAACAACGGGCCGTAAGAGACCTTGCCGGTGTTCTACGCGCGCCTGCTTTCCCTCGTTCGGGGGGGTAAGACTGTGGGCGCGGGTCATTTCCCGAATTACCCAACGCCTGTAGCTTGGTCCGCTGCTTCGGCCGGGACGGCGAGTGAGCACAACCAGCGGGAGTTGGCCTGCACACCATCGTCATGATGTTAATCAGGCAACGACGAACGGCGGCTTTGCTCCTGGCCGGAGGGTTTCTGCTTCAGGCGGCGGGTTGTGCAACGGCTGCGGTGCCCATCGCGCTGAGCTTCGCCGAGTCGGCCCTGGTAAGCTTCTTCCTGACGCGAATCTTCAACCCTTGATGCCACAGCGCCACGTCGGCGGGACGAACCGCGAGGTTTGGCCTACGGCGAATCTCAGCACCCAATCTAATACAAGAATCCTCCGTGGAACTGCGGGTCCACCCAGCTTGGCACAAGAACTGTTTCGAACCGTGAGCCGAGAGGGGATTCTCGGCCCAGCGACGACCATGCTTGGAGATTCGCGGACGTTTTGATACACTCAACAATGCCAAGAAGGGAATGCCGAAACTCCGGTTCGTTGTGCACCGCCCCTGTGGTTGGTGAGGGAGTCAAACCATGAGAACCGCGCTCTTTTCCTTCTTCCTTGTCGCTTTCGGCTCCGTTGTGGGGGCTGCTCAAACGGAGCATCGTCTGAGCGTCGCGATCCCGCCCGCTCCACACACGATCACCGCAACCGACTCGGGGCATCGGGTGCACATCGACAACTTCGGCGCGCTGCGCGAACCGGGTGTTCCCCAACTTCCCGTGCGGATCTTTCCCATCGCGATCCCACCCGGAGCCGAGGTTGTTCGCGTGACCTGCACGGCCGCCGACCCTGTCAAGCTGCCGGAGCGCTGCGTCGTGGCGCCGGCGCCGATCTGGGAGCCGATCGGCGGGCACAATGACCAAGCCCGCGCCGAAGAGCAGCGGCGGTATGATGCCAACCGGGCGGCGATCTACAACACCGACGAACCCTACCCGGACTCACCAGTCGAGTTCGTGCGATCGGCCGGTTATCGCGGCTGCAACCTGGTGGACGTCCGCATCCTGCCGCTGGCTTATCGTCCTTTGTCCCGGCAACTGCTGCGCTACGAGCAAATCACCGTACACATCGATTATCGCCTACCGGAGCAGCAACGGTTGCCGATCGCCGAGACTTCGCCCGCCATAGCGCGCGCCGCGCAAGATCTGATCCTCAACCACGAACAGGCAAGCGCCTGGCAGGCGGGACAACCCTCGGCCGTCAACGAACAATACGAGTACGTCGTGATCACACCTCAGAACCTGGTCGACGGCGTCGCCCCGCTGGTGGACTGGGAGCAGCAGAAGGGTCGTAGCGTGCGGGTGGTCACCACGCAGTGGGTGGCTGCCAACTACACGGGCGTGGATCTCGCCGAGCAGATCCGCAACTTTCTCCGCGACAAGTACTCCGTCGGCGAGTGGGGCATCGAGTACGTCTTGCTCGTCGGAGACAACCGCGACGTGCCCATGCGGCTGGTCTGGCAGGATCTCGGCTACGGCATGCCGCGCACCGACTCCTACTACGCGGAGCTTTCACGCCCCGATCGTAAGTCGTGGGACCTGGACGGCGACCGGCGCTACGCCGAGGACGAGGACGAAATCGACTTCTACAACGAGATCATCGTGGGTCGCATCCCGTGGAGCGACCCGGCGACCGTGCAGCACATCTGCGAGAAATCGATCGCGTTTGAACAGAACGACGAGCCTGAATACAAAAAGAACATCCTGCTGCTCGGCGGGTTCTTCTGGCCGGACACCGACTGCGCCATCCTCAAAGAGACGATCGCCGCCCTGGGGCACCTGAGCGACTGGACGAGCATCCGCATGTATGAGCAAGGCCACTCGCGGTTTCCGATGGACTACGATCTGGTTCGTGCCAACGTTGTGCCCGTGTGGTCCGGCAACAAGTACGCGGTCGTCACCTGGTGCGGCCACGGTTCCCGCACGTCGGCGCATCGCTACTATGACGGCGCACCGGCCTTCATCACCACGGCCGACTGCCCGGTTCTCAACGACAGCTATCCCTCGATCGTCTTCGCCGACTCGTGCCGCACCTCCGATCCGCTGGTGGAGAGCCTGGGGCGCCAGATGGTGCGCCGGGGCGCGGTCGGCTACGTGGGGGCCACCGAGGTCGCCGGCGGGCGAAGGGGATGGGAAAAACCCGCCGACGGTTCCAGCCAGACACTGAACTACCTGTTCAACAGCCACGTCACCTCCGGCCTCTACACTCAGGGCGAGGCACTGAATACCGCGCTGCGCCAGACCTACCTCCAGTCGGCATGGCGCTGGCCCAAGTACGAGATGCTGGAATGGGGCGCACTCTACGGCAATCCGGACCTGGGTATCGGCCCGCTGCCCGCCGTGCACATTCACTTTCCGCAAGGCCGGCCCGACCACATCGAACCCGGCGCCGGGACCGCGATCTCCGTTCACATCGATCCGATACTCGACACGCTGGTTCCCGGCTCGCAGACGCTGCACTATCGGTTGGACGACGGTGCGTTCCAGACCGTGCCCCTGACGCCGCTCGGCAACAAGCATTACGAAGCTGTGTTGCCGGCGGCCGTCTGCACGCACACGCCGGAGTACTACGTCAGCGCGCGCGGGGCGACGTGCGGCCTAGTCACCCAACCGGCAGACGCGCCGAACGAGGTATTCACGGCCACCGTGGGCACCTTCACGACCATCTTCCACGACGACTTCCAGCGAAGAAAAGGGTGGATGGTGGAGAACCTGGGCGCCACCGACGGTGACTGGGAGCGCGGCGTGCCGGTTGATGACCCCAACTGGTTCTATGACCCGTTCGCTGACGCCGACGGCAGCGGCAAGTGCTTCCTTACCGCAAACCGATTCGGCAACAGCGACGTCGATCGCGGCGGCGTGCGGCTGACCTCGCCGACTTTGGACATGACGGCCGAGAACATCACGCTTCGATACAGCTTTTATTTGTACGCCGAGGATCAGGCCGAGTCCGACTATCTGCTCGTCGAGGTCAGCAGCAACGGCCAGACCGGCCCGTGGCAGGAGCTGGTGCGTCACATCCGCAACAACGGGCTGAGCTGGCGAACCGATTCGTTCACCGGTGCGGAATTGCAGGCCCTGGGTATCGAGCTGACCGACCGGATGCACGTGCGCTACACCGCCTTCGACGGCGGCGGCGAACATGTTGTCGAGGCGGGGGTGGACGCGTTCGAGGTCCTCAGCTTCGGCTGCTCCGACGCGCTGCCCGGCGATCTGGACCTTGACGGCGATGTCGATCTCGACGACTTCTCGCTCTTCGCCGGCTGCATGGGCGGCCCGCAGGCAGGCACGCCGCCCCCAGCGTGTGATCCCGACATCTTCACCCGCGGTGACCTCGACGAGGACGAAGACATGGACCTGGAGGACTTCGCTGCCTTCCAGGACGCCTTCAACCCGGAATAGCGTCGGCCCGGCGCTTGCGTATAGCTTTAAGCAGCCTGCGTCCTCCCTCCCGGTTGGCAAGCGGCTTGCCGCCAGAAAGGCCCAACGTCGGTGACGATCGTGTCCAGTTCGATCCCCCTCATGGCGTAGTACGCGTTGATGCGTTGCGATTGAACGTCCAGTCCCAGGCCACTGTCGAATTGTTCCTGCGTGGAGCAGCGGACGTATCCGATAGCGTTCATGGTTCACGCCCCTTGGGTGAAAGAAACGCCCGGGCGACCCCGGCAAGTTCAAGATCAAGGCTGCGGTCAAATCGGATTTGCCGAAGGAAACCGAACTGACGCTGCTCCTGGACGGCGGCGAAGCGAAGGTCGTCACCATCAAGGGCGGCGGCAAGGGCAAGGCCAAGTGGAAAAACGTCGCTCCCGGCGAGCGCGAGGTCTGCATCGACCAGTGCCCGGATATCTGCAACAGCACTCACTGTGGGGAATAGCGGGGGAATAGCGAATGGCGAATAGCGAAGGAATTGCGAATAGCGAATAGCAAATGAAGACGGTCGCGGTGCGGCAAGACGCAGTCACACCCTTCACCCGGCCCGTGAAAGTGCCGATAAAGATGCCGCTACAGCATTGTTCGTTTTCGTGTAGCGTCACCCCTCGTGGGTGACGTAATGATCCGCCAAGCGCTACCCACAAGGGGCGGCGCTACATCCGCTACACGAAAACGGAGCCTGCTCCAGCCCGTCGGCGGGCCGTAGGGAGATGGTCCGTCCGCGCCTTGGGGTCCGGGGCTGTGGGCGATCTGTTGGACAACCTTAGAAGTGAGGTCCGATATGTGTGGGCAAGGACGACGCCGCTTGGGGGGGCTTGTGCTGTCGTTGGCGATTCTCGCCGCCGTGTCCTGCGATTCGGTGATCCAGATCGGCCCGGCGAACAAGCCGCTTCGGGCGTACTTCCGCGAGGTTGGCTCAGCCTGCGAAGTTGAGGTGGCTTACTCCAACGTGGTGTACGACGACGAACGGATGGAGCCGTCGTTCTATCGGCTGCCCTCCGGTGCCACGGCCATGAGCGTTGAAGTGCTGGAGGACCACTACTGTGTTCATGTGCGCTTTCCCGAGACCATCACGTTGGGAGAGGCGTTGGAACTCGGCAGCGCCGGCGGCAACACCGCGATCCTGACGGTGGAGGCGAACCCCAACGACGCCGTCGCGCCAGGGCTGGTCGATGTGCGTTACCCGCCGGACGCCGCACTGCCCACCGTCCTGCTGACGTTTGACGATGCGATCGATCCGGACAGCGCAGCCGAGACGGCGCATTACTCGCTGGCCGGAACGATCGACCATCCGACATCGGCGAGCACGCTGGCTTGCGGTCAGAGCGTGGCGTTGGTGTTCGATCACCTAAGCACCAATACATCGTTGGACATCGACGGGCTGACCGACGTCAACGGCGTGATGATCGAGCCGAGCGCCGGGGCGCCAGTCGCACGCGACGCGGAGGAAGGCCGACCCACGATCGATTCGGTCGCGTTTCCCGCCGACGCTGCGGCTGCGTCGGTGGCGGTGACGTTCAGCGAAGCCGTGGACCGCGTCTTAGCCCAGACCGTATCCAACTACACGCTCGGTCCGTCGGGCATTCCTCCCAACGACGCCCGGCTTCAACCCGGCGGCACAACGGTGCTTCTTGGGTTCGACACGCTCGATCCACCGCTGACATTGGACGTCGTCGGTGTTGTCGATCTCAACAACAATCCCATGCTCCCCGTGACTGCCGCTGATGTGACCTCCACTGACGACCCGAACGCTCCGCGCGTCACACTGGCGACCGTGACCGAACTTGACGTCGGCGACGGTGTCAGCGTGCGGGTGGCGTTCTCCGAAGCCGTCATCGCCTCAACGGCTCAAGAACCGACGAACTACACGCTGCGGAGCAAGACAGCCGTTGTCGGCGTGACGCCGATCCGGGCGTCGTTGCTGCCGGGGTCCGCAAAGCTGGATCTCGTGTTCGCATATCTGCCGTCGGATGCGATGTTGGACGTGGTCGGGGTGACTGATCTGAACGGAAACGTCATTGCGGACGGGACGACCGTCGAGATAGATCGCGAGTCGGACACCGTCGCCCCGCGCGTGGTCTGTGCGTCGTTCGTGCCTGACGCGATCGCACCGATGATCGATGTGACGTTCGACAAGGCGATCGACGAGACTTCGGCTGTGCAAACCGGCAACTATACCCTTGAAAACGGTGCCGGGCCCTCCTCGGCGGAGTTACTGACCAACTGCCGGACGGTGCGGCTGACTACGTCGGCGATCGATCGTGAAGACACCCTCACAATCACGAACGTAGCAGACACATCGGGCAATGTGATGGCCCCGGCGTTGAGTCTTTCGATCAGCGCCGGCGATGATACAACAGCACCGAGCGTCGGGTTGGTGACCTTCGCGTCGGATGCAACGTCGCCGACGATCCATCTTGAGTTCAGCGAAGCGGTGGACAAATCAACGGCCCAGACGCCCGCGAACTACGTTACGTCACCGGGGTCACAGGCTTCGCTTGGTGCCGTATTGCAGGATGACGGTCGAACCGTGGTGCTGACGTTCGGACCGATCGAGCGTCACACGGGACTCAACGTCACTAACGTGACCGACCTGGCCGGGCTGGCGATCCGGGCGGCGACCTGGACCGTATCGGCCGACGATGATTCCAACCCGGTGTCGATCCTCTCCGCTTCCTTCGTCGCCAACGCCGAGGCGCCGACGGTGGACGCGGTGTTCAGCGAGGCGCTCGACAAGACCCTGGCACAGACGACCGGTCTCTATCTTGCCGGGGCCGATCGCATAACGCCGACCTCCGCCGTGGTGCAGGACAACGGGCGAACGGTCCGGCTCGTCTTCCCGCCGATGGAAATGACAGACGAGCTGGACGTTCGCGCGATCACCGATCTGAGCGGCAATCAGATGAGCCCGGCGACGTCTGTTGAGATCGAACCGGCCCAGGATGAAGACAGGCCCTTTGTCCTCTCGGCTGCATTCAGCGCCAACGCCTCATCTCCTACGGTCGTTGTCGTATTCAACGAGGCCGTGGACGAATCGTCCGCGGAGACGGCTTTGAACTACAGAACCACCAACGGTGTTTCAACACCGGTTAGGGCCGTGTTGCAGACCGATTCGCGGACCGTGCAACTGACGTTCCCGGCCATCAACAGCAACAATGTGCTGGTCATACGAGACGTTCATGATTTCGCCGGCAATGAAACGGATGTCACCAAGCAGGTCCCCATTTCGCGCGACCCTGAGCTGACCCCGCCGACGGTCTGCTCCGCCACGGTCACTTCGCCAACGCAGGTGACGGTCGTGTTCAGCGAAGCCGTGGATAAGACCTCCGCGGGCACGGCGAAGAACTACAACGGCTACACCGGCGGTGTGTCAACCCGCTCGGCTGTGGTGCAGTCGGACGGTAAGACGGTGTTACTGACGGTCAAGGGCGGTACGGTCAGTTCCCAAGGCACGATTGATATCGCGAACGTCGCGGACCTCAACGGTAACGTGATGGTTTCGATCACCGGTCTGACGCTGAATTGATCTCGCGCGGGATGAGAACCCGTCACGGAACCTCAGTGGGAGGGGCTTTCCAGCCGATTGACTGACAGGTCGAAAACCTGTCCAACACTTTTGGGATAGAGTCTAAAACCCGCCGCAATCCTCGCGATCCTCCGTACAGTCGGGTGCCCACGCCCGTGCTCGCGATGCTGCGTTCGCTGATTCGCAACATCCGCCGACGCAAGCGTTGGCATGCCACACGCCCCGCCTTCTGCGGGATTGACAATGCTGGACAAGGCGGACGATTAAGGTCAATATATATACTCCGTACCCCCAGACAGTGATGAGACGAGCAGGCTTCAATTACGACCGATTCGACCGCCGATTGGGACAAGCGATGTTCGTGTCGGCGTGTCTGTTGACACTGGGCGTGATCAACGTGGTGCTCACGCCGATCACGGTCCTGCTTCTATTGGCATGGCGGTCGGGAAGCGACGGTGCGATCGACGGGGCGTTTGCCGGAATGCTCGTTTCGATCCTGGTCGCCGGCTGGACGTTGGCCGGCCTGTTGTTGGGCCTGGCTGCCCTGTTGCGATATGCCCACGTTCTTGCCCGCTGCGGCACCGATCTAGCCGACGGGCTCAGCACCGGCGACTCCCAGATGAACGAGCGAGAGCCCGGGGCGGCACAAGCGTGGTACGGACCGGGCGATGGGAGCTTGGCCTCGTCATCGTCCCACCGGCAAGGGGAGCGCGAACTCCTCCACGTTGTGGGTGAGATTCGGGATCTTCTGTTGGCGTTGCCGCAAGATCGTGATGAGGCCGAAAAACGCATTCGTAATGCGCGCCAACGCCAAGTGGCGGCCCGGATCGTGGACGCGATCAACATGCGTCAGATCGGTCGAGCCCGTGACATGCTTGCAGACGCACGAGCCGCATACGGGCAGACGCCCACCGTAGAAAAGCTATCGATCAAGCTTGACGAAGCCGCACGACGTAACGAGCCCCTCGACTATGCCCGCACCAAGCGACTGGTGGACGAGGCGGCGCTCGAGGACCGGTGGGCCCAGGCTGAAAACGCCGTGCGAGCCCTGTATTTCGACCACCCGGACGTCCCGCGTTGTCATAAACTGTGGGACGACTTCAGGCGTGCTCGACTCTACGCCTACATCCAGGACGTTTCGGGCCGGCGGTACTGGGTCGAAGCGCTGGCGGCGGCGGAGGAGTTCCTTGCCCGTTTTCCTGATAGCCCCGAGGCCCAGTCTCTACGCGACCAGATGGAGACCGTTCAGCACAACGCCGAGGTTGAGCAGCGCAAGCACTACGAGAGCAGAGTCCACGAACTCATTAGTGTCGGCCATTTCGGAGAGGCACTTCGGGTTGCCAGACATTTGATTGAGACGTACCCCGACTCACCCCAGGCCCGTGCGTTGAAACCCAGGCTTGCCGAACTGGAAAAGCGATGCTCAGGCTGACACCATAGATCGGGGGGGGCATGAGCCTGTTGGTCGTATCGATTCGTGTAACCAACCCGGCCGATGCGGCGCGGGATGTGGAGGCGGCCCTTACAGCCGGGGCTGATGCGATCGAGCTGCGCATCGACGGTTTCGACGGCGACCTCGCGTCGATCAACACATTACTCAAGCGATACCATCAGTGCGTGTGGATTGTGACCTGCCGCAGTAGCGATGAAGGGGGCCGATTCGACGGTGACGCGACGGAGCGCACGGCCCGGTTGGCCGCCGCGGCGCGCGATACGGGCGCTTACATCGACTTTGAGCTTGCAGATTGGCGACTCTCCGGCGACATCCGACAAAAGATCGGTGCCGCAGCGGTGGAGCATGATGCCGACCGACCGCGCCTGATCCTTTCGACTCATCGCTCTGACGGCCATGCTCCGAACGTGCGAGCGATTCTGGACGAAGTCGCCGGCCTGGACTCGACCGCCGTCGTCAAGGTGGCGTGGGAGCCGGCTGACATCCGCGACAACTTCGTTGCCCTTGATGCGATGCGATCGACGGACGTTGCGGGTTCCGGCGTCGCCGGCGTGATCGCCATATGCACGGGTGAGGAGGGGATTGCCTCGCGCGTTTTGGCGCCGAAGTTCGGCGCGTGGGCGACGTTCTGCGCCTTGTCGGGCGAGGGGACGACCGCGCCGGGTCAGGTACCTCTGGCCAAGATGAAGGACCTTTACCGTTGGGACGCGATCGATCGATCCACCAGGGTCTACGGCGTGATTGGCGATCCGGTGGCTCATTCGATGGGCCCGCTGCTGCACAATCGCCTGTTCCAGGAATATGGAATCAATGCGCTTTACTTGCCGTTCCCTGTTGCAGGCGATGAGGTTCTCCGCGGGTTCATCCGTGGGGTGATGGAGCGGCCCTGGCTGGACGTGGGTGGTTTTAGTGTCACGATCCCGCACAAGAGCCTGGCGTTGGCACTGACCGATGAGTGTCCCGACCCGGCAGTGCGGCGGATCGGGGCGGTCAACACGCTGGTCGTGCGAGATGGTCGGTTGTTGGGTTATAACACCGACGCCCCAGCAGCCGTTGAGGCGCTGACCGATGCTTTGGATTGCCGGCCGGCCGATCTGGCGGGGCTGACCGTCAATGTTCTGGGCGTTGGCGGGGCGGCGCGGGCGGTGGCGGCGGCTCTGGTCGAGTGCCGCGCCAATGTCACCGTCTATGGACGCTCCGCAGAGAGAACCGCTCGATTTGCGGCTGACCTCGATTGCGACGCCGCAGCCTGGGACGACCGGGTTCGGGCCGCCGGCGACGTGCTGATTAACGCCACGAGCGTAGGGCTATGGCCGGGTGCTGACGCATCACCCATTCCCGCCGACGCGCTGCCGGGCTATCGGCTTGTGTTCGACCTGGTGTACAACCCGCCAAGAACTCGGCTCGTTCGGGATGCCTTAGCCGCCCGGTGCCGGACGCTTTGCGGTTTGGATATGTTTGTACGTCAGGCGGCCATGCAGTTTGAGCTGTGGACCGGCCGCTCGGCCGACCTGCGGCTCATGCGGAATATCGTCGAGACTTCGCTCCAAAACCGCCAGGCGAGCCGGCCGTGAACGAGACACAGTTTGACAACTCCAAACCAGTCATCGCGTTAATCGGTTATCGCGCCAGCGGCAAGACCACGGTGGGCCGACTTGCCGCCGGTCTGCTTGGCGGTGCGTTTGTCGACACCGATCAGGTCGTGATGCAGCAGGCTGGTCGATCGATCGCCGAGATATTTGAGGCCGAGGGCGAAGCCGGCTTTCGCCGGCGCGAGCGCGTGGCGATCGAGCGCGTTACCCGCGACCCGCCCAAAGTGATCGCCGTCGGCGGCGGGGCGATCGAGGACCAGGCCAATGTCAAAACGCTCAAACGCGTCGCCACGATCATCCGGCTGATCGCCCCCCCCGAAGTGTTGTGGCGGCGTATTCAGATCGACGCCGCTTCGTCATCGTTGCGCCCGCCGCTGACCGCTGGTGTCGGCCTGGAGCAAGTGCGCGAGGTTCTGCAACGCCGTGAACCCTTCTACCAGGCCGCCGCCGACATCACCATCGACACTTCCTCTCGCTCTCCAATCGCCGTCGCCCGAGAAATCGTCAAATGGTCCGGCTTGCAGCGCCGTGATGACGACGTGCCGGCCTGAGGCGGGCGCCAACACCCTGAAGACACCGCCGTTACCGCCATCACAGCCATCAATGTGTGACCGAGGAATCGCCGTCTGGAAACCGTCTTTTGCTTCTCTTGCGCTCGTTCTTTCTTTGCTTGCTTCGACATACCGTCGCCTCGTTCCCAGGGTCCAAGTGGGATACGGTTTGCGCCCGCATAATACCCAGCACCGGGCGAGGGCGAAAGTCCAGCCCCCACGCGGCTCTCGCCGTGACCCACTTTTGAAAGGGGGCGACGCCCAGCGCGTTCGGAACGAAGGGATGGGGAACGGACATGCGACTCCCCCACTCTCTTCTCCGAGGAAGGTGGGGCCAACCCTACCTGTCTTGATTAAGCAGGATGGAAACGGCGTCGCCGTCTTGATTCGACACGGCCAAGTCAAGATCACCGTCGCGGTCCAGATCGGCGATGACCACGAAGGTCGGCCCCGGGCCGGCGTCGTAGGCGGCATACCGGGCGAACGTGCCGTCGCCATTGTTGAGCAGTACGGACACTTGATCATCGAGCTGATTGGCCACGGCCAGGTCCAGGTGACCATCCCCGTCCAGGTCTCCCATGGCGACGTGAACGGGCGAATCACCGACCAGGAACGGTTCAGGGTCGGCGAACGTGCCGTCGCCGTGGCCAAACAGGACGTACACGCCATTGCTGAAGATGCCTACCACGGCCAAGTCCTGGTGGTTATCGCCGTTAACGTCGCCGACGGCCACGGACATTGGACCGCCAACCTGCGCGTAGGACTCGCCATCGAGGAAAGCCCCATCGCCGGTATTAAGCAAGATTGAAACTCTACCCTCGACCTGCATTCGCCCGTCGGTGACGACGGCGAGATCCAGATCACCGTCGGCATCCATGTCGGCGGCCACGACGGAGCGCGGCGCCAGCCCGTCGACCTCGTAAACCACGTCTTCCTCGAAAGTGCCGTCGCCCTTGTTTAGCAGGATCGAGACGCCTAGGCCATAGAGCGTGGCGACGGCCAAGTCGAGATCCTTGTCCTCATCGAGATCGCCGATAGCGACGGAATAGGGCGCCGATTCGGTGTCATAGGTCTCGGCTTCAGCAAACGTGCCGTCACCGTGGTTGGGCAGAATGGCGACGTTCCCCTCTGTCTCAAACAGCCCGCTGTTGGCCACCGCGAGGTCCGGATCGCCGTCGCCGTCCAGATCGCCCACGGCCAAGCCCATCGGACTGTCTCCGGCCTGGTAGTTCACGGGTTCTGCAAAGGTCCCGTCACCACGGTTGAGGATAATCGAGACATCGTCGCTACGACTGTTGGCCACCGCCAGGTCCGGGTAGTCGTCGTTATTGAGGTCGGCGATGAGCACGAACGTTGGTAATTCACCGGCCGACAACTCCGAACGCTCAAAGTTGATCGATGGGGTCTGTCGCCAGCACCCCCCCGACAGTGCCGAAGCGGTCATTAGGATTATGTATGTGTAGATCCGCATAATAGGGTTCCTTCTCTATTGTGGATTCTCCACAACGATCGCGTCGTTTTGGCTACCTCCGAGTTTCGAGGGTTTTTCGCCGTTGATGTAAATCTGCCACACATCCACGTTCAGTTGCCTGCGAGGCAACGTCTTGTTCCAGCCCACGACCAGACCGTCGTCGCGATAGACATCCTCCACCCAGGTCCGTGATTCGATCCATTCGAGTGCTGCTTCTGTGGAATCGAAATGCTGTTGCCCCTCCTCTGTTACCGCTCTGGTAATACCGTTGTGTTCCTCCCAGTGGTCACCCGGTCCAGGATAATACAAGCCAAAAGAACCGAACCATCGTTCGTAACGTGGGTCCATGCACACCGAGCGCGTAGCGCCTTCCCAGGTGTAGGACCGCTTCAAACCTTCACCGGCGGTGATGGTAATTGTGCCTTCCGGCGTGGTGGCCGTGATCTTCATTCCCGAGGTCATGACGATTTCGTTTTCCGGCGGGACTTCGTCGTCACATCTCTCCTCGCTGGACAAACGCGGGCAACCCGCAAGGGAAATGGTTATACAGAGGCACGCCACGACGTGTGCCCAAGAAGTTGCTCTCGACGGACCGGACTTCATAGTCTGACACATGAGTATTCCTCCCGACGAACGAGACACTTTCCACCTGCGGCTTCACCGCGTGAAGGCAACTCACCCTCGGCCACAACATGCTTACCCGCTGCGTGTGAAAGCATGCCACCCGATGGACCGATAGACATTCCCACGGACAAGCTTCGCTCGTTCCTTGCTACGCTTGTCCGTGCCACCCGTTGCCTGCGTGCTATCCTTCTTCCGGTTCGGAAGGCTCGACGCTCAGCGTGCCGGTCCCCGGCTTCTTGGCCTGGAGCAGTTCGCCGGTTTCTTCGTCTATGATCTTGCCGGTGGCGATGGTGTCGATCTGGATGACCAGAACGTCGGCCTCGCAATCGACTCCGTCCTCGGCGGGCCGAACGAATCGTGTGGTGGTGATGCTATCGCCCTCGAAGCCGCCGCCGGGGGAGCCGATTCCCGAAAAATCGATGTTGCCTGGCGAGACGTAGAGCCCAAAAGCGTCGCCTCCGTAATCGAACGACGGCTCATCGAACGGGGCTTGGGCCGACACGCCGATGACTTCGCCGCACTTGATCGTTCCGGTGGCCGTCCCGCCCGGGGCGATCAAGACCGTCTGGCCATCCACTGGAGTCAGGTATGGTTCCTCGTATTCGAGGTAAGGCAAATCACCGAAAAGATCGGGCTCTGGGCCGGCCATTCCGGATTCCAGCTCCACGCTGGCGATCACATCGGTGTTGTTGACGATGCGCACAGCCAGCAACGGCAGGTTCTCGACCCGTTCGTTAAACTCCTTCAACTCCCAATTATAAAGCTCAAGCTCTTCCTCCGTCGGAATGTATCCGAGCAAGTCGGTCAGACCGCATCCGGCCAGGCACAGCAGGGCGGCCATGCCAACGGCGGTGACGACGAACGACCCACGGAATACAACCCGTATTCGCCGATTCTCTTTCCAATTTGTCGATGCCATTTGTTGATCTCCTGTAGACAGACTCCAGGTCTTAAGAAAAACGCTTACCCTTCGATCGCGCCGCTGCGATAACGACTCGACCTTGAAAACGTGCACGAGGTGCGGATCACCGGTGGCCGTGCACACATGCGGGCCCGGCATCATGGTCCCAGTCGTCACAGACGACCGCGAGCAACACAGAATCCCGACAGAAACGCCTCAGGAGTCGGCCACCGGTGCAGACAGTCCGTCCCGATACGATGTGATCGCGTCTGACTCGTACCGCCTGCGGTCATGGTACGCCAACGTCCTCCCGGCTGCTCGACCGGCCTGAAGCGCTGATCCGACTGGACTATACTATGTGTCCGCCAGGTGTCCGGCAACCGGTCGAATCATGCGCTGCGGGTGTGACAGGGGATTCCATCGCGGAACACCAAGCTTCTTCCGTCACCCCGTTTGGGGGCTTGGGATACTACCGCCGATCCACTCAGGGCGAGCACAGCAAGCCCTGGGGCAACAACGTCGAATAAATCAACCTGACCCCTTTTTTGTTCCGAAGTGCTCAGCGGCCATTGTGGCGATCTGTTTGCCGATGGCGATGGCTGCGGTGGCGGCTGGGGAGGGAGCGTTGAGGACGTGGATGGCGCGGTCTGCTCGGACGATGTGAAAGTCGTCGATGAGCTTGCCGGTTCGCGTGACGGCCTGGGCGCGGACGCCGCTGCCTCCCGGCTGGACATCGGCCGGGGTCAGGTCGGGGATCAGTCGCTGGGCCGACCGGATGAAAGCACGCTTGTTGAGCGAGCGGTATTGTTCGCCGATGCCGACCGACCACTGCCGCCGGGCCATCCGCCAGAAGCCGGGGAACACGGCCATGTCCAACAGGTCTGCCAGGCGAACGTCGCGGCGGCGATAGCCCTCGCGTTTGAAGGCCAGCACCGCGTTGGGACCGACCTCGACCGCGTTGTCTATAGTGCGGGTGAAGTGTGCCCCCAGAAACGGCAGGTCCGGATCGGGAACCGGGTAGACCAGGGTGCGAACCATCTCACGTCGATCTTCTCGGAGTTCGTAGTACTCGCCGCGGAAGGGAATGATCCTTACGCCGGGGTCGGCCCCGCACATGCGGGCGACGCGATCACATTGCAGGCCTGCACAATTGACCAGGTGGCGGGCCCGCACCAGGCCGTTCGTCGTCTCCAACACCAGGCAGTCCGTCTCGCGTCTGCAATCGACGAGTTTCGTGCCGGTTTGGATCCGCCCGCCGCGCTGCCGCACGACGTCCGCCATCGCTTCGCACACCGGGAAGAAATCGACGATGCCGGTATCCGGCACCCATAGCCCGGCAAGGCCCGAGGCGTGCGGTTCGCGCTGGCGGATCTGTTCTGGCGTGAGGCGGCAAATCCCGGCAAGCCCGTTCGCCTTGCCGCGGCGTTCGAGTTCCTCCAGGTGAGGCAATTCCTTCTCTCGCGTGGCCACTACGATCTTCCCGCAGCGTTTGTGCGCCACGCCGTGCTCGTGGCAAAAGCGGTACATCGCCTCGCGGCCCTCGACACACAGCCTAGCCTTGGCCGAGCCGGGTTTGTAATACAGCCCGGCGTGGATCACGCCGCTGTTGTGCCCGGTCTGGTGGGGCGCCAGGCGGTTTTCAGCCTCGAGCACGGACACGGACAATTCGCCGCCGGCGGTCAACGCCATGGCGGTCGCCGCGCCCACGATTCCGCCGCCGATAATCGCCACATCGATCATTTCAGTATGCATTACCGAACCGCCGATCTCGCCCAGCAAAGCCAACCCTAAGCAACGCGATCGGGTAGACCATCACCCGAGTCCACACCAAGCGTATACCCTACCCCAACGATCGCTCGCAGACGTCCCCGGAATTGCCGCAATCGCGGCAGTTGGGTAAGGTCTTACCCGGCAGCGACTTGGGCGGGCGCACGGTTGCCGGCAGGGTACTTGATGTCCTGGGGTTTTGCCATCTGGTGCGGTTTGGGCGTTTTTGTCGGTGTCACGTGGATCGTGCGGCGCATCGTCATGGGCGTCGTGCTGCGCAAGGACGCGCCGCTTGGCCCAGATTCCTGGGGCAGCCCGCCGACGCCGGCGCCGCGGTTATCGGTTCTTGTCGCGGCCAAGGATGAAGAGGACAACATCGAAAGCTGCGTCACGTCGCTGCTGGAACAGGACTATCCGGACTTCGAGATCATCGTCATCGACGATCGAAGCACGGACGACACACCGAACATCCTCAAACGTCTACAGCGCGAAGCCGGGGACAAACTCCGGGTTATAACCGTCCACCAGCTTCCCGACGGATGGTTCGGCAAGAATCATGCCATGCACCGGGGTGTCAAGATCAGCCGGGCGGAGTGGCTGTGTTTCACCGACGCCGACTGCCGCTACACATCGCGACGGGCGCTGTCGATGACGGTGCGACAGGCCGCTGAAGACCGGACCGACTTCCTTTCACTCACGCCCGTGATGCAGATCGAGCGGGCGTGGGAGCATGTCATCTTGCCCGTTTGTGCGGCCGTGCTGATTCTGTGGTTCAAGCCGCGGCGGGTCAACGATCCGACCACGCCGACCGCCTACGCCAACGGGGCGTTTATGCTCGTGAATCGGCGGTGCTATGAAGCGGTGGGAGGACACGAGCGCGTGCGGGGCGAGATCAATGAGGACACCCACATGGCGCGCAACGCTAAGCAACTGGGGTTTCGACTCAAGGTCATGCGCAACGACGGGCTGTATGTTGCGCGCATGTACGCCACGCCGCGAGAGGCTTGGCGCGGTTGGAGCCGGATATTGTACGGAACGTTGGAGAGCCGGGCCCGCATTGTGATCGCTGCCGGGTTCATCATGGTTTTTACGCTTTTTCCTTGGATCAGCCTTGCAACGGCCGCATGGGGTTGGCTTCTCGGGCAACCGTCCGTCGGTGACATCTGGTTTGCGGCGACCGTTTTCTGGTCGGCGGTCGTGGCGGTTCAGTTGTGGTCCGTGTCCCGCTGGTACTCGATCGTAAAATCAAAACCTCGTTGGTGCCCGGCGTATGTCCTCGGGGCGGTTGTGACGTTGGGTATGCTCATCGATGCGTTCTTCAAAGTCAGCGGCCTGAGGCATACGATATGGCGCGGGACACGATACCGGCGAGGCAAGCGTGTGAAAGACCGTACAAAGCAGCAGCTCACCGGCGAGTCGCAGGTGCCACAGTGTGAGTGTGACGGTGCCACAGTGTGAGCGTGACGGTGCTACAGTGTGAGTGTGACGGTGCCACAGTGTGAGTGTGACAGTGCCACAGTGTGAGTGTGACGGTGCCACAGTGTGATGCCGTGTCGTGCGTTGAGGAGCCTGTGACCGATGCCTGACGATACATCGTCCATGCCGACCGCAGAGGATGCGGACGCCATCAAGGACAAGATCACTGATGCCGCCGAAGTCGGCAAGGAAGTTTTCAAAGAAACCAACTGGTCGGCCGTCTTTGACACCTGGCAGTTCAAGTTGGCGGCGGCGTTGGCTCTGTCTCTTGTCGCTTTGTGGGCCTGGCGCAAGGTGCGCCGAACGATCCGCCGAAGGAGGGGACCGAAGATCCACCCGAGACTTCGCAAGTACTCGGGCGAGCCGGACCCCGCCCAGCAGAAGCTGGCGGCCGCTCGACGCGAGCAGGCGGCGTACATCGTGGCGACATCCAGTTCCGTTGCCATCGCGGGGTACGAACTGCTCGAGCAGGTGGAGGCGGTTTATGTGGACGGTTTCCGCCGGCCTGAGGAAGCCCTGGAAGGTCTCAAAGCGTCTGCGGCCATGAAGGGCGGCAACGCGGTCGTCAATGTCCGTCACGAACGCAACGCCTCCGGGGAATGCAGCGCGTACGGCGACGCGGTCGTGGTGCAGAGGATCGGGCAGGAGATGGAGAAACCCCCCTTTGTCCCCCCGCAAGCAGGGGGAGAAAGAGCGCCGGGCCTAGACGACGAGCAAAGCCCGGCGGATGACGACGTGCGGCAGGCATGAGGTTTTGGAGGCGCTTGTCGTGTGGACCTAGTGTAGTGATTCACACAGTTCGCATCTTATCCGAGCCGCGACCGTGAGGGAGCGCAACGCCCTATACTATTATCCTCGACATTCTTGTTTTCCTGCGCGCATTTTGGCTGCGGCGGAGCCGCGCTAAGTAGCTGGTAAGCACGAAGAAACGGTATCGGACTCTGATGCACCATTTACGAATCACTACACTAGTTTCGTCCCCCACCCTTTGCTGCGCAAAGGACGGGGTACCCAATCGCGAAGGATGGGGCGCCCGAAGCGGTATGTTTGATACCCTGGACTTGCGAGCCTGGCATCGGCGGATTGTCTCCGGTCAGAGCGGCCTTTGGGCGGCGCCCGTCCGGTGGGCGATGGGCAGGCTGTCGCGCGTTTATTCCTGGGGTGTGGCCGCGAGGAATCGTGCGTTTGATTGTCGCGGCGCAGCCGCCAGGCTGTCGGTGCCGGTCATCAGCGTCGGCAACATCATTGCCGGGGGTACTGGCAAGACGCCGCTTGTGATCGACATCACCGGGCGTCTGATCGAGCGAGGGCGAAAACCGGCGGTGATCTCGCGAGGCTACCGTGGCGGCCCAGACGGGCTAAACGACGAACATCAACTCATTCAACGACATTGCCCGCAGGCCATCTGTCTGTCGGACCCGGATCGCGTGCGCGGCGGGCAATTGGCCATTCAGCGCGACGGGGCGGACGTGATCGTGCTCGACGACGCGTTTCAACATCGTCGCATTCACCGCGACTTCGACATTGTCCTGATCGACGCCACCTGCCCGTTCGGCTTTGATCGCCTCTTGCCGCGGGGTCTGTTGCGCGAACCGCCTTGGCAGCTTCGCCGGGCCGACATCATCGTCATTACCCGCGTCGATCAGGTGTCGCCGGGCGACTTGGCCGTCATCGCCAATCGGATTCGGCATTACGCTGCCGGCACGCAGATACTCAAATGCCGCCATCGACCAGTGTCGGTTTCGACACTCAAAACAGGTGTGGCGCCGGTTCTCGACCCGTGTGGCACGTCCCTCGAAGGCAAGCAGGTCGTCTGCTTCGCCGGGGTCGGGAATCCGGAAGCATTTGAAGCCACAGTGGCCTCAATGGGGGCGGAGGTGGTCGGGCGCAAGTGGTGGCCGGATCACCATCGTTACCACCCCAAGGACATGGACGAGTTGCTGCGGGCGGGGCGATTCCCCGACTTTGACCTGCTGGTGACCACGGAGAAGGACGCGGTTAAGCTGACGCCGCTGGCCCCGTTGCCGCACCCTCAGATCGCTGTCGTCGGTGTTAAGATCGAACTTCTGGACGGCGGTGCTACAATACTGGCCGCCCGTTTGGATGAGTTGTTGGGCACGGATTGACGCCTGGTGACACGACGCTACGAACCAGTCGATACGAGCCGCATTACCACCTTCAGCGTGAAGAACCGGCGCCACAAGATGGCGCTGTCGGGCGAGGCCGGGCTCCCGGGCGCCGGCGCGTCGGCGGCTGAACTGCTTGACGCTTTCCCCGATTTCCTTGGTGTCAAGGCTCTTCGATCGGTAGTCGGCGTGATCGTTGAGGCCGTGCGGCACGATCGGCCGGTGGTCTTCGCCACAGGTGCTCATCTGATAAAGGTGGGCTGCTCGCCGATCATCGTGGACCTTATCCGCCGCGGCGTGGTACGCGCTGTCGCGTGCAACGGTGCGACGGCCATCCACGACGTCGAGGTGGCGATGCTCGGTGAGACCAGCGAGGAGGTGGCGGAAGCGATTCGCGACGGTTCATTCGGCATGGCGAGCGAAACGATGGAGTTTTTCGATACCGTAGCCAAGCTCGCCCATCGCGAGTCGATCGGCCTGGGCGAGGCGGTGGGGCGGCTGCTGGTGCAGCGCGAGGCGCCGCACCTCGGCTCGAGCATTTTCGCCGCCGCCCATCAGGCGTCGATCCCCGCGTGCGTCCACGTCGCCCTTGGCACCGACACGGTTCACATGTCGGGGGGGGCGAGCGGCGAGGCGCTGGGGGCCGCCTCGATGCACGATTTTCGGTTGATCTGCGACGTGGTGTCGGATCTCGGCGCCGCCGCTTCGTCACCGGTGGGCGGGGTGTGGGTCAACATCGGGTCGGCCGTGATCATGCCGGAAGTATTCCTGAAGGCTGTCTCCGTCGCTCGGAACCTCGGTGCCGACCTGGACGCGATGTGCACTGCCAACTTCGATATGATTCGTCATTACCGTCCCGGGGCGAACGTGGTGACCAGGCCGGTGCTTCCGGGCCGGGGGTTCGAGGTGGTCGGCCACCATGAGATTCTGCTGCCGCTGCTGCGCCAAGGCATCATCGAGGGATTGGCGGGCAAGAGTGCCAAGTCATGAGCAAGCGACGCGGGGGCCTGGATCACGGGACCGGAACGCGCGAGGAATTGGACCGTGGTGCCACCGGCGCCTTGCCCGCCGGTGTTTCCCGAGGGTCTGAGACAGGGGCAGTCAAGATGCCCGCGCCACCCGGCACCAAGTTAGCCGTCTTCCTTGACCGCGACGGCACGATCATAGAAGACCTAGATTTCATCGACGACCCTGCGAAGGTGGCGCTTATGCCCGGTGCGCCTGAGGCGATCCGCCGGTTTCGGGACGCGGATTTTCTGGTCGTAGTCGTCTCCAACCAGTCGGGCGTAGCCAGAGGAATGTTCGACGAATCGACGGTGCATGCGGTCAACGACAGGCTCCAGATGCTCTTGAGTGAGCGCGGGGTGCGGATCGATGCATTCTACTATTGCCCGTACCTGGACGATGACGATGCCGTGGTTGATCGGTATCGAGAAGACAGCGACTGGCGCAAGCCCGAGCCCGGAATGCTGCTGGCCGCCGCGAGTGACCTGGGCATCGATCTGACACGCTCGTGGATGATTGGTGACGCCCCGCGCGACGTTGAGGCGGGAAGAAGGGCCGGTTGTCAAACGATTCTGGTGAGTGCAAGGGAAAACGGGCCAGGCCAGGGTATCGCCCGGTGCGACCATCACGTTACCGACGTGCTTGAAGCCGCCGCCATCGTGGAGCGCGAGATGAAAGACAGCGATGACAAATCCGTGTCATCCGCGCCGTCGAGCGCCGGTGACAAAGTTGACAACGACAGCGCCGTCCCGCTGCTTGTGGAAATCCGTGACCTGCTGGACCGCAGTGCCAGACGCCAGCGACAGGCTGATTTCTCCTTGCTGCGCCTTTTGGGATCGCTGCTCCAGATGCTCGCGGTGGTGATGGCCCTGTGGGGTCTTGCGGCGTTGCTGGGCGACCGAGGCCCGGACGCCACGCCGCGATTCGCGCTGGCCTGTTTTCTGCAACTGGCTGCTATGACGTCGCTGGTGGCCGATCGATTCAAATGATACGAACAGTGCTAGCGTCCGCCGCGCGGACCGTACGGTTCATCGTGCCGGCCCCCAGATTGCGCGGGTGCCCCGTCCATCGCGAAGCGATGGGCGGGGGACGGATGTGGGAATAGCGAATAGCGAATAGCGAATGGCGAATTCAGAATGAACTGACCACTCCCGCGTGAGGGTTCATCTGCCATTCTTCATCCTTCCGCCTTCATCCTTCATCCTTCCGTGGGTTCCGCCCCCACCCGGCTTGATCTATGGGACAAAGCACGGGCAGGCTGTGCCTGCCCATGCCACCCAATCTATCCCGGCCACCGGTCGCTAACTTCCATGTGCTGCGCAATATCCCTCGGACCCCCTCCCTCCCACACCGGATCCCTCAACTCCTTGGCCCTAGCGCACCTGTTCCCAAGAAATCACTCTCAATCACATGTTCCCATGTGTCGATCACATCGCTTGCTTCATAAAGGCCCATCTCCGTCGCCTCTTCTGCAGTCTTCGGAGACTTATAGCCAATCCCAAGGAATCCCCTTACCCTTTGATCTGATTTCTGGAAGAACGTGTGTTTTACCCCCCTCTTATCCTCTACCGTAAATGCCTTCTCAAACCCATACGTTTTCCTCGTCTTCTCAACCGCACTCGCCGAAAGCTCCTTCATTGTCCCAACCGGTAACCCCATTGCGTTCTTTATAACCAGTCCTCCCTTCACTCCAATCGAAATCTCACCACTCAGAATTCCTAGCTGCAACATGTCTTCTGTATACAAGACAAGCGGTTGCCCATCCGGGCCATTTACCTCGTGCAATCTGTAACCCCCATCCACCAAGGCCAATCCTCTATGCTCTAACTCCGCCAAAAGCAGCCGCTTATTCTCCCACGCATCAAGCTTCTCTAGCGCGCGCTTCACTTTATCGCCATTCTGCGTAAGCTGCGATTGAATGCGAACGTTTTCCTCGAGAAGCCTCCTTCCTGAAACAAACATGATCTGGTACGTTTCATCATTTCGCTTCACATAAAACACCTCCGTGTCGCCTTCACAGGGCAGCTTTTCCTCCCTTTCGCGCTCTCGCGTCAACTCAATCTGACCAATCACATCTCGCGCAGACTGTGGCTGTCCGTTCCCTGTTTCTTTCATGAGGCGATTCCGTTCTCTTCTATATTGGTGAATGTCATGCAACGGCACGACTTCGTACGCTAGCCGCTCGGTATCGTATAATCTTCCTTTCTCCGGCAATTGTCTCTCGAGCATCAGCGCAAATATGTCTGAGGTATACAAGCCTGCAGCAACTGCGTAGTCTTGTTTGTCCCGCTGCGCGTTTGCGTAATTTTGCTCGAGGGTATTAAGCCCCCGTGAAATGCGCACCACTACGCGTTTACTACCGTCAGAATACGCATATCTATCATACCCACCGTGACTAGAATAAGATCGTGCGTCTAGAAGAGCCTGCTTAACCACCTTGGAACCGTAGCGCACAGCCGTCTGCGGTCGCCTATTTAAATCAACAGTAATGCGCGCCACGGTATCGTGCTGCATGAAGGCGAAGGTCGACGTAGGGTCCTCGGGGGCGCGTTGGTGGCGTTGAGATAGTCCATGGTCGCCTGGTTCAGCTCCTTCCAGGCTGCGCATTAGCGCAGCACTGCCGGTGACAATGTGTAACTGTGTAACGAGATCAAAGGTCTGAGCTACAGATGGGTTGGCTGCTGCGGGGAAAACGAGCGGCTTTGTTGCTTTTGTAAGCGCGTTTGGGTGAAGGAACACCTTGTGGATGCGCGCTGAATCATCGACCAGCAGAGCGTACACGGAATCCGTAATTAAGGTATGGCCTTCTTTGAGGGCATTTTTGTAGGTATCTACGTTCTGGTTGCTAGCATCGATTAGCGGGCGGCAGCGTTCATCAGCGGGTATCATCTGATTGCTCGGTTGGCCATTTGCCGCGATCGGGATTAGGAAACGCTTGGGAATATGTCCTGCTGCATCTGTTTCAAGTGCAAGTTTGTATCCGGGAAGCGGTAGCACTTGGCGCGATGGTTGCGGAGGATAGGATTTGGTGCTTCCGTAGATGACGTAAATCTGTTTTGTAGGATCGTCTTGATGTTTTATTTTGTAGTATTTAAGCCAGTCTAGGAAGTGGGCTCTGTGGGCAGCAAGGTCGTCAAAACTGTGGTAGTACGTTAGTTCGTGGCCCTCACTGTCAATAATCGTTGCATATCGTAGCATTGTGCCTTGTTGTAAACGTCTGAAGGCAGCGGCAAGTTTAAGTTCTGCCAGTTTTTCGGCTGCATCGACTGCTGCTTTCCCGGACTCTAGCCTTAGCCACCCTTTTTCGTAAGCGCTTCGAATGGTCATCCGCTTAAGGGTATCGGGGTCAACTTCTTTACCCTCAGGGATATAAAAGGGTACGAGATATTGCTTTGGCTCACCTACTAGAGTGGACAGGGGAGTGCCATCACGGCGCTGGGGATCAAGGCTTCCTGTGAGGAAGAATATAAGGCGTCCCGCGCGTTCGAGCTGTGTGGGAGTGGTTATTTGTCTCCCGTCGTGCATGAAAACGTAGGAGAGGGCTTCCTCCGATGGGGGTGTTGCGGATGGGATGTGCGCGTATCTGGAGGGGGCATCGGCGTCGGGCGTGTCATCGTGGACTCCGTGGCGGTTTGACATGCTGCAGCTAGCCGCCAAAGCCAGAGCGCACATGAGGGGGATGGAGTGGAGGATTTTCGTGATCATTTCGAGTCTTCCTTATTCCGGGGGAGACATGTAGTGCAGGATCCGCGAGCGTCGGAGGGCGCCGCGACGATGTTTGTTGGGGGGAGCAGGTGGGCTGTGTCAAGGGAGTAGTCAGTTCGAACCCGGCGGCGATGTGGTCAAGGTGCCGGGGCGTGAGGTGTCGCGTCTGGGGCGTGCGAATGTTCAGTAGCGGTAGGGGGTCGAGGATAGCTAGAGCGGGATGCGTGTTTAACGGGGTCAGTGGGTGTGCCCAGCCGCCGGCCGCGTAGTCTATGGATATGCGGGAGTGTGAGGCCGTGGAGATGAGGCCGTCGGGTCGCAAGGGAAGCCTCCAGTGCGCGGGTAAGCCGGGTTCTGGGAGATGTCCGGCAAACGGATTGTCGGCCGCAGCATCGTCCGCATCGAATGAAATACAGCCGGGCTCGTCGATGAACTTCAGCGCGGGATCGCCAGGCTGGCAGGCTATGTTCAGGGCGGTTGCCGCCTGGGAGACTTGGTTGTCGGCCAGAAGCGGCTGCGGCTCGAAACCACGATTCTTTTGACGCTAATTCTTGAGCGTCTGCATTTCTATCTCAGTTGCCTACCTCCATAAGCACGATTGCATTCAAGGCTCAAGGGTCCGCCGTGTCGACGATCGGCCCCTGCATGTGGGTATCATACCCGAAACGTCGGCTACCGGTCAACCCCCGCAGTGAGCGGTGCGGGTGCCCCGTTCATCGCGCAGCGATGGGCGGGGGACGGATGTGGGAATAGCGAATAGCGAATGGCGAATAGCGAATTCAGAATGAACTGACCACTCTCGCGTGAGGGTTCATCTCCCATCCTTCACCCTTCATCCCTCCGTGCGTTCCGTCCCCCGCCCTTCGCCCAAGGGCGAAGGACGGGGCACCCCGCGGCCGGCTATATGGTCAACCGCTTCATCACCTCGCGGTACTTGCGGGCCGTGTTCGAGACGATTTCGTCCGGCAATGCCGGGCCAGGGGATGTCTTGTCCCATTCGCCCGCGTCCACCAGTGTCGTCAGGTAATTGCGCACGTACTGTTTGTCGAAGCTTTCCTGGTCGCGCCCCGGTTCATACTTGTCAGCCGGCCAGAAACGCGATGAGTCCGGCGTGAGGACTTCGTCAATCAGCAGGAATGCGTCGCTCAATCGCCCCCACTCAAATTTGGTGTCGGCGATAATGATGCCGCGTGATGCCGCGTATTCGGCAGCCCGCCTGTAGAGCATCAGGCTTCGATCACAAAGCAGCTCCATCGTCTCTGGGCCGACCAGCCCGCAGGCGCGCTCAAACGAAATGTTCTCGTCGTGTCCGTCGTTCACCTTGGTGGCAGGCGTAAAGACCGGTTCGGGCAGCTTTTGGCACTGCTTCATCCCGGGCGGCAGGTTTATCCCACACACCGACCCGTGGGCCTGGTACTCCTTCCATCCGCTGCCGGCCAGATAACCGCGAACCACACATTCGATGGGCACAACGTCCGTCTTGTGGCAGCGCATGGTGCGGTCTTGAAGTTGATCAATGGACGGCTCAAGCCCAGCCGGGGCGCGGTCGCGGATCACCTCGATTAGATGATGGTCCACGACATCGGCGAACCGGTGAAACCAGAACTCTGACAACCGTGTCAGCACCGCACCCTTGCCCGGGATGGGCGTCGGCAATACGACATCGTACGCGCTGATCCGATCCGTGGTGACCAGCAGGATTTCATCGCCCAGGTCGTAAATGTCTCGGACCTTGCCCCGCCGGACGGACAGCCCGGCCAGTTGTGTTTCCGTGACCGCCGCGTTTTTAACCATGACCAAAATATCCCTTGTCGTCCGGGAATCTCCCGACTCCCAAACCGATCCGTCGGCAGCGGGTCAATCGTGACGGGCCGCCGGAGTTGTTATACCTTCTGGGCGGATCAATCGCACGCGCTGACGTGCCGAAAAGCATGTGGCCCGGCATCGGCACGGGTGCTCAGATCGCGTGTCCCTGCGTTTGTGCAGGGTGACCCGCTCGACGGACTCGCGGCGTTCTGGCATAATCGTGTCGCCAGGCTGGTGCGTGGAACGAGGGCGAGGGTTTGGGATCAGGCCGAGGCGGCGCGCGAGCTACGCAATCGCACTTATACTTTGTTTTTGTACTCGTTTTTTGTAGAGAGCCTCGTGATGCTTGGCTTTTCGGTGTATATCGACGGTGAACCGGTTGCTGATCTTGACCTCTGCGGCGCATATCTTGTCGGCAGCGACGACGTGGCCCTACGCGCGGAGATCTCGTTCAAGAAGGGACGAATCACGTGCAAGAAGCGGGCTGCCGGTCCGGCCGGCCTGGCGATTCTGTGGCCCATGGCCGGCGGCAGGCGCATCATGCTTGAAACCGCCCGTCTGATGGAACGTGACCAGCCATACATCCTCCAGATCGAGCTTGTTCGCGGGCGACTCACACGCATCAGCCAGAAGCTGGAAGAATGGGGGTTCTACGAATCCCAGGAAGGGGACGAGTTCCTCCGGCGATTCGAGCAGTGTCGCGATTTGCTCATCCAAGCGCTCCAGGCCGACCCACCCGTCCAGGCCGCTGCCGTGGCGGACCGGGCCTTGCCACAGTGCGTGGCGCTATCGGAGGATCTGAGCCGACACCACGCCGATGTGCTGCTCGATCGACGCCGAGAGAGTAGCGGGTTCGGCCGGCGCGTGCTGGGATGTGCGGTCGACCTGGAACACACGGACGAGGCGTATCGCAAGCGGCTGGCCGGGGCGTTCGACTACGTCACAATTCCCTGCACGTGGCGATTGGTTGAGCCGGCGGAGCAAAAGTTCAACTGGAAGCCGATCGACGCGTGGGTCGAGTGGTTCGCCAAAAAGCACATTCCCATGAAGGGGTCGCCGTTGCTGTCCTTCGGCGAGCGAAACGTCCCCGACTGGCTCTACATCTGGGAGCACGACTTCGAGACCCTCCGCGATCTGGCCCACGAGCATGTAAAAAGGGTCGTCAGCCGCTACACGCAGTACGTCAGCTCTTGGGACGTAGCCAGCGGGCTGCACGCCGAGAACGGGCTGTCCTTCACGTTCGAGCAACTCATGGAACTGACGCGGATGTCTGCCGCCGTCGCCAAGCAGATCGCTCCGCGCTGCACGGCCATTATTGATCTGATCGCACCGTGGGGCGAGTATTACGCCCGCAACCCGCGCACCATCCCGCCGATGTTGTACGCCGAAATGATCGTGCAAAGCGGCGTCAACTTTGACGCCTTCGGTCTGCAATTTCTCTTTGGCTTGGGGGTCGACGGCATGTACGTCCGCGACATGTTTCAGATCTCGGCCCTTTTGGATCGGTTCTCCGGGGTCGGCAAGCCTCTGCACGTCACGGCAGTCCAGGCCCCGTCGGACGTGACGCCTGAGCGGGACGACGCTTGGGGGGGGGAGAAGGACCCGCGCGACGGCGGCGCCTGGAACGACGATTGGAGCGAAACCGTTCAAGCCGAATGGCTGCAGGCGTTCTACGAGATCGCCTTGAGCAAGCCGTTTGTCGAGTCGGTCTCCTGGTCAAGTCTGGCCGACGGGCCGGGGCGGATCATACCCCACGGCGGGCTCCTGCGCCGCGACCTGGTCCCCAAGCCCGCCTTCGACCGGATACTCAAGCTGCGCTCCGAAGGCCTGGGCGGCAGTTGATGGTGAGGCGCAGGCCGATGACGGTGAATCGCAGGCCGACGTGGCGAATCCGTCGAGCCAAAGCGGTCGTGTGGCACGGTCTCGCGAAGCGAGGCCGTGGGTGTGCGTGACAGGGTGGCCCACCTCCTTTGGAGACGGTCGATTTAGTGCCTTCGCGCGCTCACGAAACGTCTGTCAAGAATGAAAACCATAGTCTTGAGCATCGATTATCCTGTTTTCGGCGCCCGATTTGGACTAAATCGACAGCCCCTTTGGACGTGGGGGATACCGCTTGACAGGGTGGCCCACCTCGTTTCGAGGTGGGGGATGCGATGATCGAGAATCAATGTGTCCTTATGATCGAGCGTCAATGGTGGCCTGTGGATTATGATCTTGCTCGTGGATTTCTTCCAATCATCGATTCCCCCATGTCTGAAGACATGGGCCACCCGTTCGTGGAGGCAGTCGTGAATGTCTATAGCATCAATCGCGGGGTCTTTGGAATTGCATTGGTTGGTTGGGCATTCTGTACCTATCTGTGGCTTCTCAATGCGCACATCATTGACTGGAAGCTCTTCCCAAAGGCAGATGAATTCAATCTGGACGATCCAGCCGTCGCGGGCTTTTTGGTCACACTGTGGCTGATGGGCACGGCACTTGTCGTATTTGGGAGAATATGTGTCGTCACGACCGACAGCGCGATCGGCTACCGAGGGATCCTTCGGACGACAATCATTCGATGGTGCGACGTCACGCGCGTGAAACGCCGCGCACACCTGGGCGACATGGAGATACGGGCCGGACGAAGGCGTATAGTCATCACGCATTACATCGTCAATGCCGCGGCGCTTAAAGAGGAAGCCTTGCAGCGAGCGAGGGAACACTCGCCCAACGTTGTTATCGAGCCTCGTAAGCAACAGAGCATCTCCCAGCAATCGCAGTGACGAGATATATGAGGAGGAACGAAACAACCAGGACAGATGGCCCATCTCCTTTGGAGGGGGGGATGCGATGATCGAGGATCAATGGTATCCCTATGATCGAGCGTCGATGGTGTCCTGTGGATCATGATCTTGCTCGTGGATTTCATCCAATCATCGATTCCCCCATGTCTGAAGACATGGGACGCCCTCCCGCTGAGCACAATGACGGCCGTTTGCTCAGTCGGACAAGGGTGAAAGTGATGACATGAATAGAACCGGAGGTCGGACTCTTTTTCTGTGAGGGTGTTATGAAGTTACTCGGTCACGGGCGACGGACCGCCACACTTCTTGCGTTGAGCATTTGTGGGAATCTTGCCCTAGGAATCGTCCTAATACTCCGGCACTACGAGCAGGAAAGCCCGAAACAAACGGATCGCGCCGACGATTGCGCGCGGCTGGGCCCCGAGTTCATCCCTTGGGCCTACAGCGCGCTGCAGTGGTGTGAGGCACGCCCGGAATCTCGACTGGCACAGCTTTTGCCGAACACCGTCTACCTTGCATTCGACGGAACCGCTCTAGCGAGAGTGGAGTTTGTGGACGAGGACATGAACGTCGTCAGAGAGATAACCATGTCGGATAGACATGGGCGACCTTGGGTCGATGTCAACCTTCAAGATGAAACTCTGATTTACAGCCGATACACTGGGCAATGGGAAACCGATCCTCAGGTCAGTTTGAGGGACGAGGATGGGGACGGAATCCCCGACGTCATGGTCAACTGGGAATTGAAAAGGAGCTTTAAGCGCTCAGAAGAGTTGAAGTGGGCCCGGATCGACTCAAAATAGCGCGCCGGTCGGATGGGTAGCCCACCTCCTTTAGAGGGGGGATGCGATGATCGAGCGTCAATGGTGTCCTGTAGATTATTATCTTGCTCGTGGATTTCGTCCAATCGTCGATTCCCCCATGCCTGAAGACACGGGCCACCCGCCTGGGAGGAGTGGAACGAACTTGGCCGTCCACAACACAAATGAACGTGCTACGCATTGGTCGAGGGATATCTAACCATGTATACCGTTGTGCGATTCGTAATCGATAACGGGGACCAAAAGCAACTTGAAGCGCTGGGAGCAGAACTAAATCGTCTGAGTCCAGGCTTGTTTGACGGGCTCCACCGGGACCACGAGCGGTTTTCCTGCAGCATCGATCGTAGCGATGACTGGGAGGAACATAAGCAAGCAGTGATTGACTTTCTTGATCAGTGCAAAACGGTCATAACTCATGCTCACGAACTGGGAGTCGATGTCCAACTCGATGTTGCGATCGACGAAGAGGATTGCGAGAATTGTGCGATAAAGTGTCTTCTACTGGATGTTGAGTTCCTGCAACGGTTGAGCGCATACGGTGTGTCATTTGTTTTCTCTATCTATACTTTCTGACGAAGAAGACTGGTGGAACGCGTGGCCCACCTCGTTTCGAGGTGGGGGATGCGATGATCGAGGATCAATGGTATCCCTATGATCGAGCGTCGATGGTGTCCTGTGGATTATGATCTTGCTCGTGGATTTCGTGCAATCATCGATTCCCCCATGTCTGATGACATGGGCCTCCCGTCGGCGATGCCGCATGGGAGGATCGTCTGACGTTCATCATAGCCCGGACATGCCTTCCATGAACGTGATAATGCGTTTTCTGGCTGCCGTGTTTCCGTTGCGTGCCCGACACAGAGTCTACACCGCTGTTCTGTCTTCAGCATTGCGGAGTGAATTCGGAGGCAGTTGCCTGCGGGGTGAAGGGTGGGTGGGCTTTGCCGTAAAGACCGCCCGCCCTGAGGCGCTGCAGGTCCAGGATAACGTGTCGCGAGTAATCCACCAGGTCGAGGCAATCGTGCGGTCGGATTTTGGCTGTCGGGCATCGACGCCCTGTCGTGTGTGCGTGGTCTACTGTCCTGGATCCGAGGATCTGGCCGCCGTCATCGAGACAGTGCTGCCGCATCTCCGCAAGGTAAGACGCGACCCGAACGTAGGCGGTCGTTCCCTGTCTGAAAACGCGACGGTTTTCATCACCGGCAAACCCGACAGCAGGAGACTCTACGAGTCAACTGCTCACGAGGTGACTCATACGCTCTGCTATCTCCTGCTCAGTTCATCGGGTCTCATCCCCTGGGCGAGCGAGGGGTATGCGAATCTGGTTGTCGACCACCTTCTGCGGCGCTTCAAGCTAGGCAACCCCTTGCTGGAACACATCAATGTTTACAGGGGCTTTTGCACCGCAGGCCAAGCCATGTCGCTCAAGAAGCTGCTTCTGGTCAGGAATCAGGAATCCGAGCTTCCTGAGGAGAAGAGAGGATACTTCCAGTCTCATGCGACCGGGTTTGTTTCGTTCCTGCGTTGGTGTGGCCTCCGGAGCCCCGAGATTAACACGGTCTTCCACGCTGCCGTTGGGGAAACCATCGATTCGTGTGAGGAGTTGCTGGATATGGTGGAACAGGCATTCCGGTGTCCGGTGGCGGAGATTGAGAGCCGCTTCTTGTGCTACTGCGAATCAGTGGCCACCGGAATGCCTCCCGCATCTGCCGTGCCGTAGCCGCGTAGGACAGATGGCCGGGTGGCCCACCTCGTTTCGAGGTGGGGGATGTGATGATAGAGGATCAATGGTCTCCTTATGTTCGAGCGTCAATGGTGTCCTTATGATCGAGCGTCGATGGTGTCCTGTGGATTATGATCCTGCTCGTGGATTTCGTCCAATCATCGATTCCCCCATGTCTGAAGACATGCGCCAGCCACCCTGCGTAACTGGTGGGGTAACATCATAACAGTCATAAAAACAGGATCGGGATTTATGAAAGGACTCCTATGAACAATCACGACACACGAATCCTTGTGGACATGCTTGCGGCCCTTCATGATTACCGTACAGACCGGATAGGGCTCAAGAATCTCGTTGATCGGCTGATGGGCTTGGGCGATGTGCTCGAGGGGGATATGGAGATTCAATCATGGTACGACACGATCATCGACTTGGACACTACGGTCGGGCTCGGTCGCATAAAGGGAGACGACCGCATTACTCTCGCTTGTCTAAGTCGTTTAGAGAAGGATATTCTCGTGCAAATACGAAGGAGACTTGTCGACGATTGATACGCTAAATGGCGCGAGGTCCATCTCCATTGGAGGTGTGTGATGCGATGATCGAACATCGGTGGCGGGGGCCTCGGATCAGTTCTTATTGGGATGTGTCTTTGCTGCGGACGCCGAAACTATTGGCGGAATGATTGGTGGTCTATGAAACGTGATCCTCCGATACCGTGGTGGGGCGAGGATGTTCTTGCCTCAGTAGCGCGCCTATACTGTTCTAGGTGCTGGCGTATGTATTGGATAGGCAGTTTGTGCCTGCTGGTGCTTAGCACAGTGCTGCTGTTTTCTGCCCCTTTTGTCGGCGACCCACCGAGTGACTGGGTAATGGGCGTGACTGCGTGTGCGGGAATGTCCGTCGGCTTCTTCATGATAGCGTTGCTAACGATATCCAGTGTGGCACATGCAGTGCTTTTACTGAAAGAGCAGACAAGCGACAATACACCTGACGGAGACGATGATTGAGCGTCAATGGTGTCCTGTGGATTATGAAGTTGCTCATGATTTCGTCCAATCATCGATTCCCCCATGTCTGAAGACATGGGCCACCCGTCTCTCCCAAGCACCCACCACGCTCAGGACCTCCAAACCACGATACAACCTGCAAAAAAGGAGAAAAACGGTCAGAAGTGTTCAACTTGGGTTAACGCTGTTGAGTGCCACCGCGCCGCTCAGCATCCTGTTGGACACGGCTGGCCCATCTACTGGCCCGGCGGCCTGAATATGGTCAGCTTCGACGGCGGGCCTGATGATTCAAGGCGGTAGACACCGATGTCGAGATGGGTCGGCCCGGTGACCTCTGATCCGTCAAGCAAGGTGACGGACCGCGGCGAGCTTCGTCTTTGGCGGTATTGGCCCGGCGTGATCACTTCAAACATCGCGCCTTCGCCTTCAAGCTCCCCCGCGTCATAGGAACGTCCTGGAAGGAGAAGAGATTCATAGATATCCTTCATTTGTACGAAGTGCGCTTCTATGAAGGCCTCGTCCGGCGGGGGGAGTTCGCCGCTGCGGGCGTCGCGCAGCACGACGGTGCAACCGCTGGTTCGTAGCTCGTCACGGATCGGCGGCGTCAGCGTGCCCGCCCAATAGGCGCTTAAAACACCGCGGACCAGCGACGGGTGGGACAGCGCATGTTTGCGAAACACGGCGGCGCAGCGGCCGTCGAACACCACGTCGCTTTCCGACGTCCAACTGTGCACCCAGTCTACATGTTCGAGCATCCCCTTTTGCACGAGCCGCTGCTGAGCCCGGCGAAACTGGATTCGTAGGATCGGATGGATCACCGCCACCATGGCGCACGTGATAAGACCGACCCACGCAAAGCGGCGCCGAGGGCCGGCCCACCGCGCCCCTACGGCTGAATCAACCAACCAGGCGGTCACATATCCCGCCAGGATCGCGAACGACGGCAGGAACATGGCCGTGGACTGCAAGTAGGGTGACGGCATGACAAATACATAGACCAATCCCGTCCCCACAGCCGCGATCGTGATCAGCAGTGCGGGCCGTAGATTCGCCGGACCTCGTCGAAGTCCGACGACGACCCGAACCGCTCCCGCTATGGCGAAGGCAAGAAACGCGAACGGCCAGGCCGTCTCCAGCGCCAGCCATGAACTGAAGCGGTCAAAGTGCGAGAAGTTCTCCAGCAGCGTAGAACGCAGCGCGGGGCCCACAGCACCCTGCGACGCTTCATGCCAAAGCCACACCACCACCGGCAAGGCGAATCCGACCACGACCCCGCACGCTCCGCCAAGCGCGCGGCGCAAGCTCAGCCTGTACCGCCCCCACCATGCAACGACCACCCACGCGAACAGGGCAAACGCCAGCGGGATCAAGGCTTTTGGACTGAATGTCAGGCCCAGGCCGTATGAGAACCCGCTGCTAAAGTAAAACAGAAAGCTCAGAGCCGGTCTCGGCGTTTTCATAGCCAAGACCAGCATCCACAGTCCCAGCACGACGGCCGTAGACAGCACCCCGTCAGGCCTGATCTCCACCGTCTTGTCAAGAAATGCCTCGCAGCACGACAGCCACGCCGTGGCAAGCAAGGCCGTGCGAAGATCGAACACGGCCCGCGCCAGCAGAAACGTTGCAACCAGTGTCGTAATCCCAACGACGAACATCCACCGCCGCGCGGTCAAGAAGGAGCCGGACGGCGGCGCATCGGTGCGGATGATGTGGGCCAGGAGGTGGTGAAGGGCCGGAGTGTGATTGTCCCAGAAGTCGCGATATGGAACGACTTCCTGTGTGATGCACCAGGCGAAGTGCATGTGCTGCAGTTCGTCGTCGTCCAGGGCGTTGTCGTGGGCATACTGCCAGCGAGTCACAAGCCCGGTCGCCATAGCCAGGGCGACAAGCAACAGCCCCCAGACACCGCCCCGCCCCAAACGCAGCCCCGTCCGAGGATTCGCGTTGTTGTTTCTCATTGCGACATCGGCCATCGGGCCATCACGAGGACATCTCCTCGATGACGGACATTCTTGCGGAACGGCGCGGCGGTCGCAAGCGAATCTCGCGGGTGTAAGCGGCGAGGCCGACTTCAACGGTGACGCTAACCCGGGCGGATCCACATTGTCCCGGATTGGCCTTACGTGGTAGCAGGCACGGTGGCGGGTAGCGCGTAGGTCGGGTCATCGACCAGACGAATCGGGAATCCAACAGTCGTCGGGTCGCTGACCCGACCTACCGCTGATTAGATTGAAGGCTGCCGAAGCGGTGCCGCTCGATCGTCTCGATAAGCACGCAGGTGTCACACTGCGTCTGGCGAACACTCAGGGCGTCCTGGGTGACCGGAATCGGCTCGGAGGAAAACGTCTGGACGCGTGTCATATCGGCCAGCGATATCGTCGTCTGCCCTGCCCCCCCCCGAGCCATGAACAGCGTCGGCGGGCCGGGTACGTCAAGGTGGACCAGCCCGAATGTGTGACCGGCTTCGTGCACGATCGTATTCGACAGGGCGACCGCCAGCATCTCGATCCGATCCTCGATCGGCCGGGCGGCGACGGCCCGCGCCAGGCCGTTCTCCCGAAACGCATTGGCCAATACGAACCCCTCGGCGGTTTGGCCGTAAGTCAATCCAAGCCCGCCGGTGGCGCCATGGCAAGCGCATCTGCGAGGCCCGCCGTCAACCTGAGTTAGGATGATGCGCGAGACGACCTCGACGTTGGCGTCTATTACCGCTGTATCGTCGCCGGTTACCTCGATGCCGAACGGGGCGTACGCCTCGGCGACGAGCTCGACGATCCGGTCCGTCAGATGGGAACGGTACCGAGCTTCAACTCCGAGAACCCGTGAATCGAAAGCCGGAAGATCGCTGCCCGCCTCCAGACCCAGGACCGAAAGCCCGCGCTGAAGCGAAGTCCCCTCAAAAACTACCTCCAATCGCAGCGTTCGGTCGGGATCACGCACATCGAGAGCATTGTTCCTGCTGGCAACGAAAGACGACGACGCCGGATCGGTCAGAGTCACAAATGCCGCCGACCCGCAACCGCCAACGATGAGAACCACACTTGTCAGGACGAGTAACGCTCTTTCCCCCATAGTGCCAATGATATCCCGGCGGTGGCCGGTTTTCTACGTCACAATAACCTCGCCCGCTTGGTCTGGTATTTTCTTGCCGACGGATTCAACGGCGTCCGCCTGAGCAACGGTCGGGTGTGGGAGACTCCGACCGATATTCCCACATGGCGGCAGCCTTCGTGAATAGTGCTGGATATCGTAAGCTTTGTTGTGCTGAGTGTGTTGTCTTGACCCGGCTGCACGGGGGGGGACCATCTCTGCGATGCCACACCGCACCGCATCCAAACCCGTGATCAACGACTCCAGCCGCGAAGTGTCGGCTCCCACCAGTTATCCATCGCTCTGCGCCGGCATTGTCCGAGAAACAAGGAATCTTCTGGCCGGCCTGGTCCTGACGGCGGTGGGATTGTTCGCCGGAATCACGTTCGTACACCAGCGGCAGGTGGGGTGGTCGAACGCTGAACAAATCGCGAACGTGGCGACTCGACTCCTTAAGGCCCAGTCCGCAGACCCAGCTCACCGCAGGCTTGCTGAAGTTGCCTCGCTATCGGACACCGTCGTTGCCGCGGCCTACCTGGATGGCGACGGCTCGACGCGTGCCGTCTGGCCTGGGGACGTCAGCGTGTACGAGTCAGCCCGGATGGTGGCCGCTGCTGAAGCGATCCGCGGATCGGCGTGGCTGACAATCGACGGAGAAAACGTCTGGACCAGGTTCACGTCCACGCCGCTTACCACATCGTCAGGGCGTGCGGTCGTATGGTATCGAAGTCAGGGTTTCGTCGGTCTCTGGCTGGCCATGACGATTGGCTTCACGGTTGCGGTCGCGCTGCTGTACGGTCGCAACGTCCGCGGGATGTCAGCTTGGCTTGATCGCCGCGTCTTTCATCCGATGCGAAGTCTCGTCGCGGGCAACAACCGCGCCGAACCGACTGCTCACGGCCTTGACGGTGTGTACACCGGCGGATGGGCGGAGCTCGAGGCTGTCGCAGAGCAGCTCCGCGGTTTGACGAGCGAGCTTCAATCCGCCGATCGACGGGGCCAATATCTCGAACGACGTAGCGAAGACCGATTGCGAGCCAGCGAGCGAACCTATCAGCGGCGGCTTAGACACACGCAGGCCCAGACCCTGGTCGACCCACTCACAAAATTGCTCAACCGCCGGTTCCTCAAGAATGAGCTCGAGAACATCTTCCGAGCTCAACGGGAGGCCGGAGACGACCTGGCGCTGGTTATGTTCGACCTGGATGACTTCAAGCAGCACAATGACACATGCGGTCATCAGGCAGGCGACACTCTGTTGCGTTTCACCGGCGACCTGCTCCGCGGTTCGATTCGCAATGGCGACCATGCGATCCGTTACGGCGGCGACGAATTTGTCCTCATCATGCCGGGCACCGATGTGGAGAATGCCGTAAGAGTCGTCCGACGAATCGTCGCCTTGTTCGGCCAATTTGCCAGCCGGCACGCCGGCCCGTCCCGCGTCAGCATCAGCGCCGGCATCGCAACGCGTCTTAGCGGGCGGGTCAACAGCGGCCGCGAACTGCTGCGCCAGGCCGACGCCGCTCTCTATCGGGTCAAAAGAGCCGGTAAGAATGCCGTTGGCGTGTCGTCCGGCTAGAGCAAGCTCCGTTTCCGTGTAGCGCGGGTGCCCCGCCCTCGAGAAAAACCCTTGTTTTTCAGGGGTTTGACCCCGTGAACGGTTACAATCAATCAGACCCGTCCGGTTTTCCGTCACCCATCACTGCGCGCACTCGCGCGGCCAGATCGGTCGCCTCTGCCTCGGTTCGAGCCTCCGCGATGAGGCGCATGACGGGTTCCGTGTTGGAGCCGCGAACGTGCACCCAGCCACGAGGCCAATCGATCCGGATGCCGTCGATGTCGGTGATGCGCTCCCTGCGGAAACGGCGGCGAACGGCCTCGATAATGTGTGGGATACGATCCGACGCGCACTCGAACTTCTGCTTGACCATGACGTAGCGCGGCAGCGAGTCGACGACGGCGCTTAGCGCCTCGTCCCTTGTGGCCAGCAGTTCCAGCGTCAACGCCATTGCCGCCAGGCTGTCGCGAACCCAGCCGACGCGCGGATCGATCACCCCGCCGTTGCCTTCCCCCCCCAGCACGGCGTCGTGCTCGAGCATCGCTTCAACGACGTTGGCTTCGCCGACCGCGCATCTTATCACGCTTGCTCCGGGGAACCTCCCGGCAACGTCATCAACCACGCGCGAGGTCGACAGATTAACAACAACCGCCCCGGGACGGGTGCTTAGAATCTGCACGGCGGCCAGGCCCAGCGTGTACTCCTCACCGACATAGCGGCCTCTCTGATCGATGATCGCCAGACGATCGGCGTCGGGATCCTGCGCGAAACCCACAGCAGCCTCTGCCTGGCCGACAACGGCCGCGACGTGCTCGAGGTTTTCCTTTGTCGGCTCTGGTGAGCGTGTGAACCGTCCGGTCGGTTCAGCATCCAAATGCTTGACGGTGCAACCCAGCGCTTCCAGCAGCGCCCGCCCCGACGGCCCACCGCTACCGTTGACGCTGTCAAGAACGACATGAAAGGCGGCGGTGCGGATTCGCTCCACGTGGACGACACCCAAAACACGCTGAATGTGCCGCTCATCCGCGCTTGGGTCATACGTTTCGCGACCGCGCGCTTCAGCGCCGATTTGTTCAAACGTGCCGGACTTGATCCGCCCGATGATGTCCTCGGCAGCTTGCTTGTCCGGGGCGCACCCTCGACCTGTCAAAAACTTGATGCCGTTGTACTCTATGGGATTGTGGCTGGCGGTGATCACGACGCCGCCGGCCGCCCCCAGCAGACGGACCATCAGCCCTGCGCCGGGCGTGGTGACAAGACCCAGATCGACAACGTCGCATCCGCCCGCGGTCAGCCCCGCCGCCATCGCCGACCGAAAGGTGGGGCCGCTTTCGCGAGAGTCGCGTCCCAGCACGACGCGCCCTCCACCCAGGAAGTTCGCAAATGCCAGCCCCGCGTCACGGGCAAGTTCCGGCGTCATTGTCTTCCCGACAACACCCCGTATGCCCGACACGCCCATCATCAGGCTCATGGCACTCGTCACTACCTGCGGTAGACAATCCGACCTCGGTTGAGGTCGTAGGGTGAGACTTCAATCAAGACCCTGTCGCCGGGGAGGATCCGGATGTAGTGTTTCCGCATTTTACCGGAGATGTGACACAGCACGCGGTGTTTGTCTTCGCTGATCTCAACCTCGATCATGAACATCGCGTTCGGCAACGCCTGAACGACGGTTCCCTCCATTTCGATGACTTCAGACTTCGCCATGCTCCGTCACTTCGACAAACAAACGCTCACCCCCGCGGCATCCCGACAGACAACGCCGTCACCCGACCTTGGGCCGGGCGGACGGCCGACAGTCACGGTTTGTCGCGGCACCGGGGCGGTAGTATAAGCGTGCAGGATGCAGGCCACAACCCCGCTTGCCCCGTTTGTCGCTTGGCTATAGGCGGATTGCTTGCATGCATGAATCGCTCATCCACATTCCGATGCGGGACGGCTGCTCGCTGGCCGCAGATTTGTACCGGCCTTCATCGGACGGTCGCTTTCCGACGATCCTGATCCAAACGCCGTACGGCCGGGGGCAATTCCGCCCGGCCATGCGCGGGGAAGACACTAACCACGGTCTGTTCGACCGTAGTCGCTTCGCATTCGTCATTGTTGACGGGCGGGGTTTTCGTGGCTTGAAGTCGGCCTCACAGAACGTCACCAGCTCAAACCTGGGTCAGGACGGGTTCGACGCCGTGGAGTGGATTGCGACCCATGCGTGGTCGAACGGCCTGGTGGGCACGTGGGGCCCTTCGGCCCTGGGGCGTGTGCAATACTTGACGGCTTTCGAGCGGCCGCCGCATCTTCGCTGCTGTGTGCCGCTTATCGCCGCCGGCGGACCGCCCCATTATGACGAATACTACGACAATGGGGTTTTGCGCAGAGCGTACATGGACACGCTGGCAGAACTTGGAATCCCGGCGGACGAACGGGTCCGGCAGGCGACGACACCCACCGATCCGTTTTATCAGACATCCCATCCGTTCGGCCCGATCAATCACCTGGATGTCCCAGTCTTTGTGATCACCGGCTGGTACGACCCGGGCGCCGCCCGTCATTTGGAGATGTTTGAAACGATCCGCACGCAGGCAGGAACGGCGGCGCGATCCGGCTCGAAACTGTTGGTCGGTCCGTGGCATCACACAGCCGTTGGCCTGACGCGCCAGGGGGAATTGCTCTATCGCAGGGCGGCCGGGGAGAGTGACCGGATGGCGAAGCTTTTCCTTGAGTACTGGCTTTGCGACCGGAAGGACAACGGTTGGGACCGCGTCCCGACGTATCAATGGTGGCAGATGGGCGAGGATCGATGGTGCTCGGCAGACAGGCCCGGTGCCGTGCAAACCGCTGAAAAGACATTTTATCTCGGCGCTGACGGGTCCTTGAGTTGGGTCGCTCCGACGAGTTCAATCCGCGAGCGCACCTTCGTCTGCGATCCCGCCAATCCCGTGCCAACCGTTGGCGGCGCGAATCTCAGCGGGCTGACCGGCAGTCCGCCGGCGGCAGGACCGTGCGACCAACGCGCGATCGAGCTTCGCGACGATGTGCTTGTCTACACCACCGAAGTGCTGCCAGCCTCGCTCCGCATCTACGGGTCGGTCAACGTAGGCGTCAAGTTTGCGACCGATAAGAGAGACGTCAACCTGGCCGCACGCCTGAGCGACGTGTACCCGGACGGCCGATCGATGCTGATCGTAGACGGAATAACTCGTGGTAAGAACGCCCGAATCATCGAGCATTCGCCGTCGACTCAGGCGGGTCGTCTCGCAAAAGCCACGTTACGTCTTCCTCCCACCGCGACCACTATCGTCGCTGGTCATCGCTTGCGCGTGTCGATCTGCGGTTCTAATTACCCTCGGTTTGAGTTGAACCCGCACACCGGCGAAGACCATTTCAATCCCGACGCCGCCCTCACGGCTACCTGCACCGTGGTTCACGGCGGCGACTGTCCGGCCGGAATCGACGTGCCCACGCTCGTGGATCGCCGGTCCCGGCAGCCGTGAAACGACGCCCGATAACCTCTACGCTTGGGAACCTCATGTATATCTCCGAATTCCACGCGCCGGAAGCGACTGCTGGTGCGAGAATCCCTTCTCACACGCCGTCAGGTCACGGCAGGTCTCGCTTCGCTCGTCCTGCCCTACCTCCACTTAGCCGCTCACTGTTCCGATATTACACAAGCGAATCCCGGATAGCGCCGGTTCGCCGAAGCGGAGCGCGTCGCTCCGTTTGGTGATTTCCAGTGCGTATCCCAAGACTGTGGAACAGGTTTTCCAGCCTGTCATCTGACCGGCTGGAAAGCCGCGTTAGACCGGCTGAGCCGGTCCCACATGGGTTTTGGGATAGGTTCCTGGCAACTCCCAGGCTTGTGCTGGACAGGCATGCGCCCACTGACTCCCGACAAGAACCACACATCGAGCACGACCCGGCAACGCCGCCGTGTCGTTCTTGGCCTCCAGACCCGACTGACGGTGCTGATCGTCGGGCTGACGTTCTCGGTGGCGTGGCTGGCCTGCGCCTACCTGGTGAGATCCAGCACACGGATGGTTCGCCAGGAACAGTCGGAGCACGCGATCCAGGTTGCGTCCATGCTGGCCCGGATTGTCGCTCCTCTGATGGCCGAGGGGGACCAAGAGCGGCTTGCCGTCGTTGTTGATACGGTGACCAGGGGATCGCCGCTGATCCACGCTTCGCTCTATGACGCGGCGTGGAGCGAGTTGGCGCTGGTTCAGACGTCAGGATGGCAGGAGGAAGAATGGCCTGGCGACGTATCCGGCGACGACCCGCCACTGGTCGGTCAGCCGCGCTACCACCCTGCGACGAAGAACCATCCAGCATTTTTAGAAGTGGTTTACCCGGTGAGTACGTTGGCGGAGGGGATTCTCGGCGTGGGATACAGAGGTCGTCCGCGCCTGCTTGGCTACGTTCGGGCCGGAATCACCGTGCAGTCGTCGTTGGATTGGACCGCACGCACAGTGGATATCCTGACCGGGGTGGGCATTATGATCGGACTGTTGGCCGTCCCGTTGTGTTTTGTCCTGGCCCGACGGATCGTCACGCCGCTCGATGAGGTTTCGCAGTCGATGGCGGCGTTTGCTCACGGCGATCTGTGGGCACGCTGCGCCGTGCGGCGTCGGGACGAGATCGGCTACGTGGCGACGGCCTTCAACCGCATGGCCGACCGGCACGAGCAGACGCACGACAACCTGATGCGACTGAACGCGGACCTCGAGCGGCGGGTGGCACGACGGACACGAGAGCTAAGGGAGTTGGCCGCCCGTGACCCGCTGACCGGCCTGTTCAATCGCCGTCATTTCGACGACGTCCTGTCTCGCCGATTCGCCGAGGCCCGCCGCTACGACAGCGAGCTATCCTGCATTATGGTCGACGTGGACGACTTCAAGGCAGTCAATGACGAATTCGGACACCAGATCGGCGACAAGGTCCTCCTGATTCTGACATCGACCATCAAGAACCAGTTGCGGGCCACAGACGTTGCGGCGCGCTACGGCGGCGACGAGTTCGTGATCCTGTTGCCTCAAACCAACAGCGACCGGGCCCTGGTCCTGTGCGAGCGAATCGCTTCCGACTTCGCCGGGCGGGTGGAGGAACGGCTTACGTCCACCAACATCACCCTCAGCATCGGTATCTCCGACGCCGGCGATCCCGATCTGACAGGGTCGACTCAACTCCTGCGGGCAGCAGACCGCGCCCTTTACCAGGCAAAACGGACGGGGAAGAACCGCATTGTCACCGCACCGACCCCGGAACCGGCGGGTCGGACCTCGTCCTAAACGCGGTGTTACGCGGATAATACGGCGGAAATCACGAATTATACTCCAAGCGGGGGTTTGTAATCGCCCAGGCCGGGGATTCGGTGTAGATTCTTGGAGGAGACGATTGGAAAACGATCGAGACGTCGGCCGCCGTCAGTAAACCTCCGGGTTTCCCTGCGCCGGCACCAGTGCGGTTTCGATTCGCCGGGCCGGACCGATCGTAAATCCCGATGTCAGAGTGTCGGGGGTTCTGCTGCGAGAGGAAATGTATGCTTGGCGCCATCGGCCAATATGTGGGCGGCAAAGTGTTGACCGCGCTGCTCGTGGTGGGCAGTGCGGGCGGCATCATCTACTTCTGGAATCATCCGGAGCAACTCGAAGCCGTCTGGGCGGTCATGAAGGGCGTGCTGGCCTGGATCGCGTTCGTGATGGTGCTGCCCTGGGCGACGTTTTTCGTGCAGCGATGGGTAGTGGACAAAGACTCAAACATGGTGGCTGCGTTCGTGCTGGCGGCGTATGTCGTGCTCGATGCGATGGTGGCGCTGTTGCTTGCCGGAGTCAGCGGGCACGGTTTTCTGGCCTGGACGATCCTGTTGATTGGATTCCTTTCGGCCGGGGTTTATAATTTTATTGTCTGCGATTATCAGGTTACGCGGTTTGAGGAAGGCTAGAATAAGCTAGGCAATATCGGAGTCAGCCAAGCATGTCCGCGCTACACGAGGGCTTTAGAATCAGCAATTACCTGCTCCAGGAGAAGATCGGGGCCGGTAGCTTCGGCGAGGTGTGGCGCGCCAAGCATCACGTCTTCGACGATCTGGTGGCCGTCAAGATTCCCACCGACGCCCAGTTCGTCAGGAATCTTCGGCGGGAGGGGGTGGTGATCCACGGCCTGCGCCACCCGAACATCGTGCGGGCCATCGACCTGGACCCGTATGGCGACCCTCCGTACCTGATCATGGAATACGTGGAAGGCCCGTCGCTACGTGAGGCCATAGACCGTTGGGGCGTCCGGTTTCCGATTCCGGCGGCCGTGTCGATTCTGCGCGGCGTCTTGAGTGCGCTGGCGATGGCGCATGAGAATGGAGTCATTCATCGGGATATCAAGCCGGGTAACATCCTGCTGAAGCACCCGGTTGACCAGTTGGAGTCGATCACCGGGCAGGCGGTCAAGGTGACGGATTTCGGTCTGGGACGCGTCGGGGGAATGACGGCGGAGGCCATGATGCAGAGCGGGAGCCTGCGGCCGGAGGAAGGTAGGAGCATATCGGGCACGATCGCCTACATGTCGCCGGAGCAAAGGGAAGGCGAGCAGATCGACGCCCGAAGCGACCTCTACGCCTGCGGGATCGTGCTTTTTGAGATGTTGACCGGCGAGAGGCCGCACGGGCATGAAACGCCAGGCGCCGTTCGGCCGGAAGTTCCAGGGTATCTCGACGGAGTATTCCGCCGATCCTATTGCCGGTTGGAGCGACGTTACGCCTCCACCGAGCAAATGTCCGATGCGTTGACTGATTCTACAACGGCCACACCGCCGCCGGTTCCGCCGCCTGCGCCGCCGGGCGGGCATCGCAAGTGTCCGAAGTGCCGGGGCGACGTCCAGAACGACGATCAGTTTTGTATCCGGTGTGGTCAGCAGTTGGTAGAGTCCATTCCCCAGTGCCATAAGTGTGGCGGGTTCGTCCACGCTTCGGATCGGTTTTGTATTTTCTGCGGGGCTGACCTGCGAGTGCGGACGGTTTAGAGCCTATTCCAAAACCGCTGTGGCACCGGCTTTCCAGCCGGTCAGATGACAGGTTAGAAAACCTGTCCCACAGTTTTGGGATAGGCACTTAGACGGGAGCGTCAGCGTGAGCGGCGAACTTGTCATTGTCGGTATCGCCCTGTTAGTCGGGTGCGGCGCCGTCGTCTACATACTCCTTCGCTTGGTGTGGGCGGTTTTATCCGGCGCAGGCCGGACGATCGGACATGTTTTCGGAATGGACGAGCACTCGGCCGGTGGAGCTACGGCAGGCGCCGCACAAGCCGGTGGCGGCCCTCGGGTTTGTCCCAACGCCAATTGCCGACGGGTGGAGTATCGTGACGCCCGGTACTGCCCCCAGTGCGGGGCGCGTCTGAATTGACAACGGCGGCGGGCCCCTGGTCCGATATCTTTAATCGATAATCGATGCAAGACGGATGAAGCAGGTATCGCAGAACGCTTTGGAGGCCTTCCAGCACGAGACCGAGTTCCTCTCGGGCGTGGAAGCTAATTTCAACGGTGCCAAGGGCAAACAGTTTCGCGGCACGATCTGGCAGTTGAGTCACCACGACGAGGGCGACCGCCTTCGGGCGACCATGGCCGAGCATCGCTGCTATGACCGCGAGCTGCTCAAGTCGCTGCCGTCGAACCGGCGTGTTACGCTGCGTGGTTTTGAGCGGCACTGGCTGTTGTGGAAACGCGGCACGGGGGTCGCAACCGCCTCGGTGCTTTCGCCACTGGAAGATTATGTCCGCGGCGAGGAGGGGGCGGCGTCACCAATCGGGCTGGGGGATTTGGTGGACCACGTGCGGCGGATCGTGGGGGATTCTCGTGTGCCTCACGTGATCGGCGTGTGCAGCCCCACGGGCTTTAGCGAGGAAGTTCGCCAGGGGCGGCTCGAGTTGCCAAACGTCACGCTGGTTCTGATCGAGCCTGACGAGCGAGGCGGATGGAGCGTTGCCGGGGCGAACGAGAACGTGGACGCTCGCGTGCTTCGAATCTTCGATCCGGAAGGGTCCAAGCAGAAGTTGGAACGGGTGGAGCAGGTCATCGAGGAATCAAGCGCTGAGTTGTTGACCGGCAGCCTGTCGGTGTCCCAGGTTGCGCAGAAGAGCAGCCTGCCCAACAGCGTGGTCCAACAGGCGTTTGAGAGGATCGCCGGCCGCGATCCCGAACTGAGACTGACGAAACAGGGCGAGGAGGTTCTGCTGTTCCGCGGGGCGTCGGCGCGATCTTCGGAGAAAAAACCGATGAATGTCATCGACCGTATCAGACAACTGTTTTCCGGCGAGGGCGATGACGTCGACAAGGTGAACGTGCTGGCAGAGCGCCGGGCGGCCCTGTCGCAGCGCCGTGATCGGGTCGCCGAGGGCATCGCCGGTTTGGAGAAGAGAGAGGCCGAGTTGCTCGAAGCCGGCAAGGCATCGAAGTCGGAGGTGGTCCGCCGGCGGATGGCGTCTCAACTTGCCCAGTTGCGCAAGGACATCCGGCGGCAACACACCACGCTCAACATGCTTAATCAGCAAGTGAACATCATCAGCACCGACATCCATAACCTGACGCTGATTCAGCAAGGCGAGATAGCCCAGTTGCCAAGCTCGGACGAATTGACCGAACACGCGGTGGCCGCGGAGGAAATGCTGGAGACGCTCAAAGGTGACGCCGAGATGGTGCAGACACTCGAGGCCGACCAGACGGAGTTGGTGACAACCGACGAGGAGCTGGATATCCTCAAGGAGTTTGAGCAGACGGACGAGCCCGCAAAGACACCCGCCGAACCCGCGAAACCGCAACGGGCCCAAGAGCCGGCCCGAGCCGGCGAGCCCGATGTACCGACTGCGAGTGCTCAACCGGATTCTCCGCTCGGCGAATCCACAGAACCGGCTTCGGAACAACAACCCACAGATTCGCCGCCGTCGAAAGACGCGGAGCCAACGTAGACGATTGCGGATTGACGATTGACGATTGACGATTGACGATTGCGGATTGCGGGTTGTAGATTGAGGATCGGTTGATGTGAGCCGTTGATGTGTTTCCCGTCCCCTTTGATACAATAGAGTGGGGGACTGACAGACTCTAACAATACCCGCAACAATACCTGTGGCACCGGTTTTCAACCGGTGAATGACGTGGTCCAAAAGAAACCCGTGCCACACGTGTTTTGTTAGAGTTACCAGGGTTAGTTGTTGCAGAAGGCCTAAAGTTGTTTCTTGAGTGGTTGACCAAACGGAAGAGACCCTTGTCGCAGATGTCGCGGCCTGAGCTACGACGTCAGGAGTTGTTGCTCGAGAAGGACCGCAAGAACCTGCTCAACAAGGTTCTCAGGCTGGCCAAGGACAAGCACGGTTTGTTCGAGCGAGGGGCGGATGAGAAGATGCCGGAGGTGCGGCAAATGCTCGCCCAGGAGTTCGAACTGCGAACGACCGAGCAACTCATGCTGCAACGCCAACTTAACATTCGCAGCAAGGAGTTGCTGACGGTGTCGCGCCTGCGCATGTTGCGGGAAAACGCCGACCGGGCGGGCAAATCCAGCAAGTTGGGGTTGATCAGCGAAAAGGACATGCTCAGCCTCGGGCGGCTGATCGAGTCCGACGCGGTGCGGGCCGAGGTCTATCAGGAGCGACTCGATGAACTCCTCTCGATCGGTCGGGGTGTGGACGAAGGAGCAGCCGGTCTAAGCGAGGCGGGCCAAACGGTGATGAACATCTGGGACAAGATGGACCGCGGCGACATCACCGACCGGTCGGAAGGGTTTGACGAGGCGGATCGCCGGGTGCGCGAGCGCCAGGCGGCCGAGGAATAACGCACCCGGGGAAGATCACCACACAGACACAGAGCCTCAGAGAAGATTGCGTTGGTCATGTGTGAGGATGTGTTTTCGCCGATATGGGTGGTGTTTAGGAGACCATCCCGGGTGCGTGGGATGGGCTTTCGGACCTGTCATTTGACCGGCTGGAAAGCCGGTCCCACAGGGAGAGCCGGTGCTACAATGTTCTTTGACGGATTCTATGTGGGTCTATGCTCGTGTTGACAGCCGGAAGATGTGAACAATGAGTTTGTCTTCAGGAACATTACGTCGTAGCGTGGCGAACCGCCAGATTGCCGGCGTTTGCGGAGGTATCGCAGAATTCCTGGGGTTGGACGCGACGCTGGTGAGAGTATTGTATGTTTTGCTCTCCATTGTTCCCGGCACATTGGTCGGAGGACTGATCGTGTACATAGTGTTGTGGGCCGTCATTCCGGAACGGGAGTACCTTTAGTCGGTAGGTGACCGGCCTCACCGCCGAAGGCTGATAGCTGACGGCTGATAGCTTTATAGGATGGAATTCATGGGCCTGTTCAAGACCTCCGAGGAACGGCGCATCGAGCGCGACATCAAGATCCGTCAGGGCGTCCGTCGTATCGAGAAGTCGATCCGCGAGCAGGCGAAGTTCCAGGACGAGTTCATCAAAAACGCCCAGCAGGCCAAGAAGATCGGCGATACCGCGCAGTACAATTTCATCCGCAATTCGCTCAAGAAGACAGCCACAATTCGTAAGATGCTCGAACGGCAGTTGCTAGCCGTAAAGAACGCCCTGCTGATCAAGCGGCAGGCGGAAGCCTCCGCCGATTTCGCCAGCGCGATGGGCATGATGGCCGGTGAGATCGGCAAGCTCTTCGGCGAAACGGACCTGGTCCAGACCCAGGCCGACTGGGAAAAGGCTATGGTTCAATCGCAGACGATGGAGGAACGGATGAGCATGTTCCTCGATACGATCGAGGATGTAGCCGCCCAGGACATGGAGATGACCACTGCCGGCGAGGTCATCTCCGACGAAGAGATCGACCGCCTGGTAGATGCGGAAGCGGAGGCGGAGCATCAAAAGGAGCTCGACAAGCTGGCCGGCCTGCGGGCGGAACTGGATTCATTGAAAAAGCAGGGGGAGAAGCAGAAGTAGGAGGTAAGAAGGCGAAGGAGATGTTGGTTAGTTCGCACCACAGGTATGGCGGGCTTTCCCCGTGTGGAGATTCATTGCGGGTGCCGTATCAGTTGTGGTGGTCACCATATTCATTTTGATGGGTTGATTGTTGGTGGCTTGGTTGTACCCCGATGAATGGTTTGCTGAGCTTCCAAGACTCCTTCTTGATTTACTGGGATTCAAGGTTGAGCGACAGCCGAGTAGGGTGTGCTGTGCCCACTAATGAGTGAAAGCCGGACACGGATGACGCGAGGGAAGAAAGTTCTGCAGGAGGTTCTGAGTGGTACGGCCGACCCCAACATCCGGTTTCGCGGGCTGCGCAGTTTGTTGAAAGCTCTTGGATTTGAGGAGCGTATACGCGGGGATCATCACATCTTCACACGCGACGATGTTGTGGAGATCATCAACCTTCAACCCGGGGGCCGCTTGCAAAGCCTTATCAGGTGAAACAGGTCCGAGAATTGGCACTAAAGTATCGTTTGGGAAATGCACTATGAAGTATGAAGTCATTCTCTACTGGTCGCAAGACGACGAAGTCTTCGTCGCGGAAGTTCCTGAACTCCCAGGTTGCATGGCGGACGGCCGGACGTATCGAGAGGCGTTGCGGGCGGTCGAGCGCGTGGCCAAGGAATGGATCGCTGTGGCACGTGAGCTTGGACGCGAGATTCCCGAGCCGAAGGGAAGACTGATGTACGCATGAATTATCGTCGAGTTGTCGGATACGACACCGAGGACACCCAGGTTGCATGGGAACGAGTACGGGAGACGGTTTGACTGTTGAATGATGGTAACACGATCACAACTACACTGGATCACGGAGGCGGGCATGTTCTTTGAGAAGACCGGGCCGGTATGGGAGACCTTGCGCGAGCTTCAAACGCGGCTGGATGACGCCGGGATTCCATTTGTTGTCATCGGTGGGGTTGCGTTGAACGCGCACGGTTACCCCCGGCAGACCATCGATGTGGATGTGGTCATGTCAGAGGCGGGTTTTTCCCGTTTCCTGGCAATGTGTGAAGGGAAAACGTACCCCCGCGACGAGGGCGCGTCGCGCCGTTTCGTTGACCCGCGGCACGGGGTTACCATCGATGTCATTATCGCCGGTCAAACGGCCGGGAATACAAAAAAGAACAGTTCCGTACGGTTCCCGGACCCGAACGAGTCGCAGTTGCACGGCGACATCCGCACGGTTTCGCTGGCCAGGCTCATAGAATTGAAGCTGGTGACGTGGCGCTTTAAGGACTGGGGCGACGTGGTGGAATTGATACGCCGAAACAACTTGGAATCGTCGTTCGCCGAGCGCCTCGATCCGGTGGTTAGAACAGCTTATGGAGAATGTTTCGATCAGGCGAACGATCCTGGCTATGAAGGTTCGTGAGTGACCGATAGCCGCCGCTCATGGTGGTTGATTCTACCGTATGATTCATAAGACGGAGCAGAGCAAGGGCAGACCGTTCACCGAGGATGAGCCGGGCAAGGTCCCCGGCTCCGAACACCCGGGAGATGTCTTTGCGGCTTCTGAGGATGGCAAACGTTCGTCGAACTTGCTGACTGATGAGGTTACGCCGTCGTCGCCCTGGCCGACGCTAGGCCGACTCGAACGGTGGGTCGTTCTGCTGACCGGGCTCATTGTCCTGGGTATCGGCGTCCGCCATCTACCTCATGGGATTTACTTTTGTGATCAAGGCGATCTGCAGATTGCGTGTGCAACGTTGGGAATCGCCCACTCGCCGGGGTACGTGGGCTACGCAGCCGTCGGGTGGGTACTGACGAAGGTTTTCTTCTTCGTAGAACCGGCCTACCTGATTTCGCTTGCCTGTCTGGGGTGCGTGGTCGTTTCATTGATGTTGTCAACGATGATCCTGATTCGCGTCGGCGTGCCGGCGGTGCTCTGTGGCGCGATTTCGCTGCTGCTGGTGAATCACAAATCCGTCTGGTACAACATGAATGTTCCGGAGGTGTACGCCCCCTCGCTGGTGCTGCTTGTCGGGATCACCTACCTGCTTTGTAAGTATGGCCGGCTGTATCGTCGTCGCGATCTTCTCCTTGCCGGCGCTCTGTATGGCTTTCTGGTGATCAATCGTCCGCCGGCTTTGTTTCTCGTTCCGGGCCTGCTCTTGGGTTTGGGTGCGATCGAGCGGCGTCGGGGCCTGGGCTGGTCGGCGGGGGCCCGGCGGGCGCTGGGCACGATATGTACGGGGGCAGTGACCTCGCTGGCGGTGCTGGTGTTGATTTGGATGCGTGACTCGCCGGGTAATCCATACAATCACGTCCAGGCGTACGCTGAAGTCTACGGCAAAATACCCGTCGACAACTCGACCCTCCCCGCACGATGGGAACGGTTCAAGTGGTTGGTGACAGGCCAGGAATTCAGTCATTATATGGGTTCTGATCTCGGTCAGAGTCGCTCGAAATTTCGCTGGGTTCGCCGACAACTTTTTGTTTATGACCGTCTGCCGTTCTATGTTATGCTTGGACTGATGGGTTTGGGCGGTTATGTGTTGTTGTGCCGTCAGCCGGAGGCCGCGTGGGTAGCAGCATTCGCCATCGCAGGCCAGACGGGCTACCTTGTTCAATACCGCGTGCACGACCAGGCGGCTGATTTGCTGCCGATTATATTCGGGGGTTCCCTGCTGCTCGGGGCGTGTGTGCCGAGGTTGCTGCCGACGTTTTTCGGCCCGGGTCGGCGCATCTTGCCGATCGCGGCGTACATGGCAATCGGCGGATGGACGGCGATACACGCCGAAATCCGATATAACTGGTCGCAGCTCCGATATGCGGTACCCTATCTGGAGGAGTTCGATTTCGAGTCGTTGCCGGAAAACTCAGTCATTATCTCCGGTTGGTCCCCGGCCCGACCCCTGTGGTACAAGCGCGTGGTTGAAGGCGTTCGGCAGGATATTCAGATAATCAGTGCGAATTACATTGAGGAATGGCCTGGGATTGCCAGGCAGCATCCGGCCAAACCGGTGTTTTATACGAGTGAGGCGCCTACGCCGGAAGGGTATACGTTGAAACCGTGGCGAAATGTGTGGCGCCTCGAGCCACTCACGCAAGGGAAGACTGCCAATGTCGGGTCATAGTCGTGGCTGCACCGTGTGCGGTGGTTGCAGAGTGGGAGTGATCGTACCATTCGTATATTTCCCAGTCCGCTTGGGTTCTGTGATATTATTCTGACACCGGGAATGTGAGCCTATGGCCGTTTCCTTTGCCACATTTGAACGTCTCAAGAACAAGGGCGTCGCCGCTTATAAGAAGGGTGACTACCTGGCCGCCCGCACCTACCTGGTGGACGCGGCTGAGTGTATGATCGAACTGGCGGAACGGGCGGAAAGCGAGGAAGCCAGGCGACAGCACGAGGAACTGGCTACCGAGCTGATCGACCTGGCCAAGGACTGCGACAGGCAGCATCGCTCACCCAAACAAGGCCGTCCACGCCAGCGTGAAAAGGAAGATGACGACGGGGCGGACGTATCCGATTGGGTCGTCAAGGAGAAACCTGATATAGGCTTCGACGACATCGCCGGGCTGGAGGATGTTAAAGACGACATCCGTCTGAAGATGATCTATCCGTTCTCGCACCCGAAGCTCGCTCGGCGCTACGGCGTGCCCACCGGCGGCGGGGTGTTGCTTTACGGCCCGCCTGGCACGGGCAAGACCATGATGGCCAAGGCGATCGCCCATGAGATCGACGCGACGTTCTTCGTGATCAGCCCGGCCCAGGTGTTAAGCAAATGGGTGGGCGAAGCGGAGCAGAACGTTCGCAAGCTATTCGAGGCTGCCAAGGCGGAGAAAACGTCGGTCATCTTCATGGACGAGGTCGAGGCGTTGGTGCCTCGGCGTAAGGGTGATTCGTCCACGGTGATGCAGCGCGTCGTTCCGCAGATCCTTCAGGAGTTGGAGGGCTTCGATCACAAGAGCGAAGGCGCCTTGCTGTTTGTGGGCGCGACCAATAAGCCGTGGATGTTGGACGAGGCGATTCTGCGTCCGGGTCGATTGGACGCCCGCGTCTACGTCGGTCTGCCCGACGCCCCTGCCCGGTTTAAGCTGCTGGAAATCTACTTCGGCGACCGCCCGCTGGCCGACGACGTCGATTTCGGTGATCTGTGTGACAAGCTGGAGGGCTACAGCGGGGCGGATATCAAGAATATTTCACAGCAGTCGGCACAAATACCCTTTATGGAGGCCATCGGCGGTCAGCAGCCGCGCGCCATCAGCAGGGCGGACGTGATGTCCGTCATCGAGCGAACGTCGCCGTCTGTTAAGCCGGCAGACATCGTGCGGTATGAGAAGTTCACAGTCACGGGAAAATAGGAGAAAAAGGGGTCAGGTTGATTTATTTACTTCAAGTATCGCGCAGGCTAAAGCCTGCGGCTCAGATAGTCGTGAGACTCAAATAAATCAACCTGACCCCTTTTTCTTTTTCCTTTTAGCAGGTGCGCAATGTCCAACCAGAAGTTGAATCCGGAACAAATCTTCGCAAGCCCGGATGCCGTGGCGGCTTTGGTCGCGGCGTCTGAGATATTCGGCTTTGTCCGGCGAAAGCTCGACCTGCCGCCGCAGTGGGCGGCGATGGTAAGATGTGAGGGCGGTGCCGTTCGGGCTGTTGAAACCGGTGGTGTTGTAGACGGCTCCGGCGCCGAGAATGTCCTCCTGGTCCGCACGACGCCCGTCGACGTCGAGATCAGGCAGGACGGAATCGGCACGTCGAATGGTTTCCTCGGTCGAGTCCGGGTTCAACTGCGCGTCACCTTGATTCCCGACCGCGGCGAGCTTGAAGCGTTTCAGAGCAAGGTGCTCGGCAGCGGCTTGGTCGCCACGACGTCAACACTGGAGCAATACTTCGAGGCGGGCGTCCGCCGGGTGATCGCGAAGTTCGCCGGCTCACACGAAGCGTCGGCGCTGACCGACGGGTCGCAGGCCGACGCGATGAAGCAGGTTGTTGCCGACGCCGCAGAGGCTTCGTGCTTCGCCTCCGGGTTGAAGCTCATCGACGCGCCGCGCGTTTGGTTTGAATCGGAGGCGTTTCGGAAAGTGCGCGTGGCCAAGCAGGACGCCGCCCGTCGGCGTCAGGAGCACCAGGCCGCCCAGGGGCTTCGCGATGCCATAGACACGGCGCGCGAGGCACACCTGGATCGGCTGTCACAAACGCTTTCGCGGCTCAAGGACCTGGCCGATCAGTCGCCGGGCGCCGATCTGCCCGTGTTGATGCGCACGTTCGCCGAGCACGAGCGCGGCGAGCTGTACGAAGCTCTCTTCGCATCGCAGGCGGCGGGCGGGCGGACGCAGGCCGTCGTCGTCGCCACCGCCCATCAGCTTCTGCATTTTGACCCGTCCCAGCCTTGCGAACCGGTGCGGCGAGTGGATGTTGACGGATCAGCCGGGCCCGTGCGTTCAGTTCAGTGGGCGTCCGAAGTCGGCTCGAAGGGGCGGTTGCTCATCGGCGCGGCAGCCGGTGTTTACCTGATGTCGCCGGACGCTTCGACGCCCGAAGAAACGTATCTGGTGGAAGGCTCACCGTCGGTGCGCGGCGGGTTCAACGCGGCGGGGCTTTCGGGTGATCAGCTCTTCGCGTCGCATTCCGAGTTGGGCGTCTATCGATGGCCGCTTGGTCAGCCTGACCGCGGTGAGCCAATGTTCGTATCCATGACCCGTCAGGCCAAGGCGATTCGCGCGGTGCAGTGTCATGACGGTGACATCTACTGCGCCGTGGACGACCGTGTGATCGCCTGGCCGGCGGACGGCCCGGCTGAGGCGCCCACGCGCGTCTACAGCGGCAGCGACGCGACGATTACAGCCGTCTGCGTTGGTGAAGCCGGTGTGTTTGCCGGCAACAGTAACGGGCAGATCCTGCACTGGTCGGGCACGGACGATACGCGCCCCGACGTACTGCACGGCGGCAGCCGACGCAGCGTGGAGTCGGTGTGCGTCGTTTGCTGCGGCGGCGTGCGGCGGCTGATCTATACCGATACCTCGCTATGTGTGTACGCCCGTGTGCTGGGCGATACATTTACGTGTCGCTATGAGGCATCGGGTCAGACGCTTCGCCGCGTCGAGGTCGCCCCGGACCTGATCACAGCCACCAACGACCTGCGCGACCGCCTGCTGCACTGGACACCGGGCAAGCCGCAGCAACCGACGGCGCTGTCCGAGGTGGGCAGAATCACCGGGCACAGCGTACAGGATGTCTGTCTGGTCGTAGCGTTGGAGCGCACCCAGGCCCACGCCCCGGCCTAAAGCAAGCTCCGTTTTCGTGTAGCGGATGTAGCGACGCGCCGGGGCTGGTCGTAAACCCATCACACAGAAGCAACCGAAGCCTGTGGCACCGGCAACCCCTGTGGCACCGGCAACCCCGCCGGTGACGAGCCCAACGACTTCATAGACAAGGAGTTGGGCAAGGCGATTCCCTGCGGCGCGTATGATCTGATCCACAACGAGGGCCGGGGGAGTGTGGGGACCGATCACGACCCGACCCGATTTGCTGCGGAGGCCTTGCGACCCCGCTGAACAAAGTGAAATTTTGCACTACCCACATTCTCTTCATTCTCTTCGCCCGCTGGCACCCGTTTCAACGCCGCTGAACAAAATGAAACTTTGCTCTACCCACGCCAGAGCGCCGGTGGGACGAAGCCCCGGCAAACATTAGCGGCAGACGGATTCCGGGACGGAGGTGTGGGCTTGATCGCCGGCCGGCGGGGCTTATAATCCTGGCACCTGAGTTTGACGGGGGTGTCCGGCGCGGTCGATTTTCCGCTCATCCCGCACGTGTGCGCTTGCAAATCGCAGAAAGGAACGACTGGCAGTGGCTGACGTGACAGCGGAGGTAAGCTTTTTTGGCGAGCGGTATCATTTCCTGATTCGACGGCTTCACTCCCTCTCGGGCATCATTCCGGTGGGGGTTTTTCTTTGCGTCCACCTGTCGGTGAACGCCTCGATCATGGCAGGTCCCACGGCCTTTCAGTTCGCCGTCGATCAGATTCACAAGCTCAACAACGTAGGCGTTCTCAAGGTCGTGGAGCTGGTTTTCATCATCATCCCCATCGCCTTCCACGCCATTGTGGGGGTCACCATCTGGCTGACCGGCTCGCCTGATATCCTGAGGTATCGCTACAACGCCAGCATCCGTTACGCTCTGCAGCGGTGGACGGGCATCATCGCCATCCTGTTCGTTCTGACCCACCTGTGGCACGTACACTGGGTGATTCCCGGCGGCGCCGAGTTTGACCCGCACGCCGCGGCCCAGACCACGGTTGAGGCGATGAGCGCGTGGTGGGCAGGTCCGGTGTATGCCATCGGAGTCCTGTGCGCCGTGTTCCATCTGGCCAACGGGATCTGGACCTTCCTGATCACCTGGGGGATCACGGTCGGACCGCGGTCGCAAAAGGGCAGTGGGGTGGTGTGCCTCGTCATCGGCCTGTTGTTGGGGGTGGTTGGCATTGGGGCGCTGGTCAGGCTCAAGACGATGGACGTTCCTTCGCTTCCCTCGTCGGCGGGGACGGAAACCCACGCAGCCGCACCTGGCCACGCCACGGACCTACACCCGTGACTGGCAGCGGCGCTGTTTGCGAATTCAACCTGAAGACTAACTTCCAGGAATTGCTTCTATGGCAACGAAACCAAGAGTCATTGTGGTCGGCGGCGGGTTAGGAGGCCTGTGGGCTACGATCCGCGTCGCCGAGAGGGGCTTGCCCGTAGACCTCTTCTCCCTCTTTCCGGTTAAGCGATCCCATTCCTGCTGCGCCCAGGGCGGCATCAACGCGGTGCTCGATGTGAAGGGCCAGAACGACTCGATCCGGCAGCATATCGTGGACACGATCAAAGGCGGGGACTACCTGGCCGACCAGCCCCCCATCAAGAACCTGTGCGAGGGGGCACCCGGCATTATTCGCACGTTCGACCGGATGGGCGTCACCTTCAGCCGCACCCCCGAAGGGATCATGGACCAGCGTCTGTTCGGTGGTGTGAAGAACCGGCGCACGGCATTCGCAGGCGCCACTACCGGCCAGCAACTCCTCTACGCGGTCGATGAGCAGGTCCGCAGCCACGAGGCGAACGGGGCGGTGACCAAATACGAGAGTTGGGACTTCCTTTCTCTGGTGCTCGATGACGAGGGGGTCTGCCGCGGTGTGACGGCCACGGACCTGAAGACTATGAAGGTTCGAGCGTTCCGGGCTGACGCGGTGATCCTGGCTACCGGCGGGCTGGCCCTCACTTACGGGCGGTCAACCATGTCGAACAACTCGACCGGGGCGCCGGCGTCGCGCGTCTACCAGCAGGGTGCGAAGTTCGCCAACGGCGAGTTCATCCAGTTCCACCCCACCGGCATGCCGGGTCACGACAAGAACAGGCTTATGTCCGAGGCCTGTCGCGGTGAGGGCGGGCGCATCTGGGTGCCCAAGACAGCCGGCGACACACGCGATTCGCTGGAGATTCCGGAGGACGAGCGGTTTTACTTCCTCGAGGAGTGGTACCCGGCGTACGGCAACAATGTGCCGCGGGACGTGGCCTCGCGGGCGATCTGCCGGGCCGTGCGCCACATGGGGCTCGGCGTGGGTGGTAAAGACATTGTCTACCTGGACCTGACGCACAAACCGAGGGAGTTTCTGGAGGCAAGATTGGGTGGCATCCTGGACATGTACCGGACGTTCTTCGGTGAAGACCCCTGCACCCGCCCGATGCAGATCTTCCCCTCCACGCATTACTCAATGGGCGGGCTATGGGTAGGCTACCAGAAGGATGAGCAGACCGGGGGCATGGCGCGGATTCATCCAAAGAACCACGGGACGAGCATCCCCGGCCTGTATGCGGCCGGGGAATGTGACTTTGCGTATCACGGTGCGAACCGCCTGGGCGCGAACTCGATGCTGAGCACCTCTTTCAGCGGGCGGGTGGCGGGCAACGCGGCGGTGGCTTACATTACGGGGCTGAGCAAAAACGGCGACGGGCTGCCGGAAAGCGCATATGACGGCGAGCGCAAGCGTCAGGAAGAAATCAACCAGGCGATCATGTCTTCGGACGGTGGCGAGAACGCCTTCGCCCTGCACCGGGATCTGGGCGACCTGATGCGAGAGCATGTGTTCGTCGAGCGAAGCAACGAGGGGCTGGACAAGGCTCTCGACGGCATCGGCAAACTCAAAGAACGCGCCGAGAGGATATCGCTTGACGATAAGGGAACTCGGTTCAACCAGTCGCTGTCGTGGGCGCGGCAGGTGCGGGACATGATCGTCTTGGCCGAGGTCATCGCCAAAGCGGCACGGATGCGTGATGAGTGCCGCGGGTCTCACTACAAGGCCGAGTTCGAGCTGAAGGTCCCAGAGGGCAAGTTCGAGGGCGATCCGGAGTACGACGAGTACAAGGCCAAGTGGAAAGCCAACAATGAAAAGTGGCTAAAGCACACGATCGTCACGCACACCGATGACGGCCCGCGGATCGAGTATAAGCCGGTAGACATCTCCGTGCTTCCTCCGGAGAAACCCAGAGACTACCGGTAGGTTTTGGAGACGGTATGTGGCCCAGAAGATGTAGATGTAGGGTGGGCATTGCCCACCAGTAGTAGTAATTGTGGTGGGCAGTAGATGTAGATGTAGTCGTTGCGGTGGGCAGGGCCCACCCTACCTGCTACTTTGGAGACGATGGATAAAATGGCCCAAAAGGAAATCCACTTCAGGATAAGACGGCAGGACGGTCCTGAGGGCAACTCTTATTGGGAAGAGTTCAAGATGCCGTATGCGCCGGGACATAACGTGGTCTCGGCGCTGATGTACCTGCGCGAGCATCCGGTCAACATAAAAGGTGAGAAAGTCGAACCGGTCGTCTGGGACAGCAACTGTATGGAGGAGGTCTGCGGCGCTTGCTCTATGCTGATCAACGACGTGCCGCGGCAGGCGTGCGCCGCCCTCATTGATGATCTGGAACAGCCGATCGTCCTCGAGCCGCTGACGAAGTTCCCCCTGATCCGAGACCTGATGGTAGACCGCCAGGAGATGTTCGACGCGCTGCTGAAGGTCAAGGCGTGGGTGCCGATCGACGGCTCGTGGGACATCCACCGGCATGCACCGCTGATATCGCCCGGCGAGCAGTCGATCCGGTATCTGTTCTCGCGGTGCATGACGTGCGGCTGCTGCATGGAGGCCTGCCCGCAGTTCAATAAGGATTCCAAGTTTATAGGACCGGCTCCGCTTGTTCAGGTGGACCTGCACAACTCGCATCCTACTGGCAAGTATGATAAGGAGTCGAGGCTACACGCGGTCATGGGCGAGGGCGGAATCACGGACTGCGGCAACGCCCAGAACTGCGTGCAGGTGTGTCCCAAGGACATCCCGCTGACGGACGCCATCGCCAGGCTGGGGCGACAAACAACTGCGCAGTGGCTCCGCGATCTGTTCGTGAAGTAGTCTTGCAATCAATGTGTAGCGCCGGTTTTCAACCGGTGAATAACGGCCAATGTGTGGCACTGGTTTCCAACCGATGAATAACACGGGTTGAAACCCCGTGTCACAGTTTAGCTTAAACTCCGGATAGTCTGCGATGCAGTTAGAAAAAGCATATATTCCCTACGGCGGCTACTGGTCCACGCCGTTTTGCAGGTGGCAGGGCAGCTTCGGCCATCTACACGCTCTTCGGTTCGGAGCCGAAGTCGCGGTGAAAGCCCTGGATGAGCGGAAGATTTCCGCCGCTGTTTTCGATGGGTTTCTTCTTGGTTTGACGGTTCCCCAGCAGTTCAGCTTCTACGGCGGTCCTTGGGTCGCGGGCCTGGTCGGCGCGCCAAGCATCGCCGGACCGATGATCAGCCAGGCCTGCGCCACGTCGGGTAAGGTGATATCGATGGCGGCCATGGAGATTGAGGCGGGCACCCACACTGCTATTCTCGCTCTCCTGTGCGACCGCACGAGCAACTCGCCGCACATCTACTATCCGAACCCGCTTGCGACCGGCGGGGTCGGCAAAACGGAGGACTGGGTATGGGACAACTTCGGCCGCGACCCATTTGCCAAGAACTCTATGGTGCAGACGGCGGAGAATGTAGCCAAAAAGGCCGGGATCGACCGGGCTGCGCAGGATGAGGTAGCGCTGCTGCGGTACCGGCAATACCAGGACGCGCTTAAGGACGACTCCGCATTCCTGAAGCGATATATGGTCCTGCCCGTCGAGGTCAAGGACCCGTCCGGCAGGAGGGTGGTCAAAACGGTAACCGGCGACGAGGGCGTCTTTCCCACCGCGGCCGAGGGACTGGCCAAGCTCAGACCGGCTATCGAAGGCGGAACCGTCACGTTCGGCACGCAGACCTACCCGGCAGACGGGAACGTGGGCGTGATCATCACAACTCGCGAAAAGGCAACGGAGCTGAGTAGAGATTCCAACGTGGTAGTGCGCGTGGTGTCGTTCGGCCAGGCCCGCGCTGAGAAAGGCTTCATGCCCGCGGCCAACGTTCCGGCATCGCGCCAGGCTCTTGAGCGCGCCGGCATCACGATAAAAGACATAAAGGCCATAAAGACACATAATCCCTTTGCGGTCAATGACATCTACTTCGCGAAGGAGATGGGAATTGAAGTTTCCGCCATGAACCGTTTCGGTAGTTCCCTGGTTTGGGGACACCCGCAGGCCCCCACCGGCGCCCGGCTGATCATCGAGTTGATCGAGGAGCTCGCACTGGGGGGCGGCGGATACGGACTGTTTACCGGATGCGCGGCGGGTGACACGGCGTTTGCAGTAATTGTCAAGGTGGATTAGCTAATAGCTATTAGCCATTAGCTATTAGCTGTCAGCCTGAGGAGAAGAACATGCTTCCCGGACAAAAAAAATATCCTCACATCTTCTCGCCGGGGAGACTCGGAAAGCTCGAAACAAAGAACCGTATCAAATACGCCTCCACGGAAACGAACTTCAATTATCGCGACGGGTACGTGGCCGACAAGGAAGTGGCTTACATGGAGGCCCAGGCCCGGGGGGGGGCGGGCATCGTCACCACTCAGGGTGCCTACACCGATTCGAAGGGCGAAGGCAAGGGCTACGTCGGCATGATGGCCATCTGGGATGATAAGTTCATTCCGAGCCTCAAACGAATCGCCGACGTGATCCGCAAGTACGACGCTCTGTCTGTCCTACAACTCATGCACTGTGGCCGGGTGGGGGGCATCCATCTGGACTATACGGTGGGGCCGTCGATGGTGGAGCAGCGGCTGCCGCGTTTTCGACCTCCGCGCGAGATGACTAAGGAGGAGATCGAAATCTGCATCGAGGAGCACGTGCAGGGCGCCCGGCGCTGCGTCGAGGCCGGCTTCGATGCCGTCGAGATCTCCGGGATCGTGGGGTATCTCCTGTCAAACTTCATCTCGTCATATACCAACAAGCGGACCGACGAGTTCGGCGGCGACGTCAAGGGCCGGGCCGAGTTCCCACGGAGGATCGTCGAAGGGATCCGCAAAGAGGTGGGGCTGGACTATCCGATCATCATCCGCCTGTGCGGGGAGGAGCTTCTGCTCGACCGCGGCGGTAACACACCGCAGGAGAGCCTCGAAATCAACCGCATCATCTGCAACGCGGGTGTGGACGTGCTTTCGGTGACGGTGGGCTGGCAGGAGTCCGCGGAGTCGGTGATCTCCAGAGATATCCCGCAAGGCAACTGGCTCTACGTGGCCCGGCGCTTCAAGGATGAACTGAAGATGTCGGTGTGCATGGCCTACCGGCTGTTCGAGCCCAAACACCCGGAGCAGGCGCTGGCCGACGGTGCCATTGACTTTTGGGAGAGTTGCCGGGCGATGATCGCCGACCCAATGCTTCCTGCCAAGATACTGAAGGGTCGCGAGGAGGACATCATCCCCTGCATGGCCTGTAACATCTGCCTGGCCAGGCTGTTTAGAGACGCGGAGCTTACGTGCGGCGTTCGTCCAACGCTTGGCCACGAAAGCGAGGCCGATTGGGGTTTCTACGGATTCAAACAAGCGGGACAGAAGAAGAAGATCATGATCGTCGGTGCGGGGATTGCCGGGCTACAGGCAGGCGCCGTGGCGGCGGAGAAGGGCCACAACGTCACTCTCTACGAGAAGAAGGGGAGTGTTGGCGGCCAGGCGGCCACCGCGTCCAAAGGCCCGTGGGGCGATCACGAGTTCATGCGTCTGGTCAGTCACTTGAAGGCTCGTTGTCAGAAGAACGGGGCCAAGATTGTCACCAACACGGCTGTGACCGCCGAGATGATCGAGAAGGAGGCGCCCGACAAAGTCGTTCTTGCCGTGGGCGCGATGCCAGATCGCAGGGCTTTTTCGGGCGGCGACGGCGAGAATGTGTTGAGTTGCCTGGATGTCATGGATGGTACGGTCAAGCCCGGAAAACGGGTCGTTGTGGTGGGCTGGAAGGGGGTGGCCATCTCCACCGCTTTGTTCCTGGTGGACAAGGGCGAATATGGCGTTTCTATCATCGGTCCGGCGAAGAAGTTCGGCCTGGATGTGAATCCTTCGTACATCTGGCGTTATATGAAGAAGCTGAAAGGAGGGGGCGTCAAGCAATACACCAGCCATAAGATCAAGGAGCTCAAACCGGGGGGCGTCCTGGCCCAGGACCCGGAAGGCAACGAGGTCACAATCACCTGCGACAGTATCGTCCTGGCCAACATGGCGCCCAATAAGGAGATCGAGTATACCAAGGGTGATGCGTACACCATCGGCGATGCTGTTGTGGCCCGAAGAATCAACGGAGCGATTCATGACGGATACAGGCTGGCCATGACGTTCTAAGACAACTGGAGTCTGTGGGACAGGCTTTCCAGCCTGTCAACTGACCGGCCGGAAAGCCGGTCCCACATCGTGTCGGATGCTCTGGCGACCGTCGCTACATCGCAATATGGTCTGAGAGCGTGTGTGAGAAGCGGGACGAAAAACCGAGCCGCGACCGTGAGGGAGCGGTTTTCCGCGGATGATACCGCACCGCTTCCTTACGGGCGCGGCTCGGATAAGTCTTCTCACACACACTCTGAGGGATGAATATATGTTTCCAGTGATTAACGCGTTCAAGTGCAACGGTTGCGCCGTGTGCGTCAAGCGTTGCCCGGCCCAGATCATGGGTCTTATCAACGGAAAGGCGGCTTACCTCCAGGTGTTGTGCGAGGAGTGCGGGATCTGCGCCGAGGTCTGTCCGATCGACGCAATTCAGTTTGAGCTGCCAAAGTTCTACGGTCCCTCGGAGGTTCACGAGGCCTATTGCTTCAAGCGATAGCTATCCCGTAGGTCGGGTCATCAGACCCGACGATCCCGTAGGTTGGGTCATCAGACGCGACATCAACGGGTACGAAGACCGGCGGCTCTTAGAGCATGCGTGAGAAACGGGACGAAAAACCGAGCCGCGACCGTGAGGGAGCGGTTTTCAGCGGATGATACCGCACTGCTTCCTTAGGGGCGCGGCTCGGATAAGATCTCTCACACACGTTCTTAGAGACTGCCTCAGAAGTGTGGGACAGGTTTCCCAATCTGTTGTCCGAGCGGCTGGAAAACCGGTCCCACAGACAGTTGAGATGAACTCTTGTTGGCCGGGCGAGATGCGATGAGAAAGGAATAAGAATGGACATACCTATTGAAAAACGTTTCAAGGTCCTTTGTGAGATCGTGCGTGCTCAACACTTTGCCTGGCGGGAGGCGGCACTGGACATGGCTCCGGACCTCGACCCGCAGGAGTTGGGCAACAGAATGTGGGAGATCACGGGGGTCCAGACTGCCAAAGCCTACCTGAAACGCCTGGACCCGAACAAGCCGCTGGCCATCCAGGTCGCTCAGTCCATCGCCTGGTCCTCGGTTTGCATGGGGGAAGACGCCACGGTTGAGCAGGGCGATGGAGACGAAGCCTTCGTCCGGCACGCGGATTGCCCGTGGTTCCACTGGCACAAGCGCTTGGACATCCTGAAAGAAGACCAGCCGGGGTGCGACAAGTGGTTTTTCACAGCCGTGGCCGAGATCAAAAAGGCCCTCGGCAGGAACATAAGAATCGAGACGAAATGTTCCCTACCGGAGGGCGGCGACTGCTGCCTGCGGCGCATCTGGGTGGAGTAGTCTTCGCCGCTGGAGGGACACCGTGCTGTGAAGCTCAACGTGATCCGCGGACAGGAGGCGGCTACCTGCGCAGCGATCGGAACTGCCGGTGCTTTGATCTTTCTGTTCGCGTTTCCCAAGGGTTCGATAACGACACTCGTGCACGCGGTCCTGGGCCTTCCCGGACCGGGAACCGGCATCGCGTTGGTCGTCGGTCCCTTCCTGATACTCGTGGCGATTATCGCGTCGCTCTTGAGCCGGGCAGACGGCGGCGCGTTGGTTGCTTCATTTATGTTCGCGGTGGCCTATGCGCTTGTCGTACGGCTCCTTGGGATTCCCACCAATCCCAAGGGAGCATTTGGCAGCGGGTGGTTCATTGCGGCTGTCGTTGCGTTCGGCATTGTCGCGGAGGCGACAATGGTAGTTGGGAAAGCCGTGAAGGACGTGTGGCGTTGCATGATTGCCGGTGCCCTGGCCAACGCCGTCCTGCTCGTCTTTTACTGGATGATGATATTCCCCCGAACGTATGAATGGGTTGATTGGAGCGACGTCCCGCTTTTAATGGGCCTTTGTCTTCTATGCGGGCTTGCGTCCGGATGTGTGGCTTGGGGGATATCCAGGGCTCTATCGAGTGTCTTCGCGCTCGAGGAGAAGGAGTAGGTTATGTGTGGTCCCCCCGACTTCGAGGCTCTTCACACCTGTGTCACCCGCCTGGCCGAGCTCTCTGCCGCCGGGGTTACCACCTGTTCGGTCTGCATGGCAGCCTCTCTCTGTCGCCGGTGCCGCGGCAAGCGGGGAGAACGGGACGATGGGATCTTGTGTGATGTTCCTGGTAGACTCGCCGTGGAGGGTTTGAGTGAGCAGCCCGACACGTGAAGACCTTCTCGACCGTTGCGTCGAGTTCCACGGCCATCTTTGTCTGGGCCAGATATTGGGCGTGCGGTTGGCCCTTAAGGGCATGGAGCTAATCGGCACTCACAACCCCAAGGAGATGATTGTCTTTATCGAGAACGACCGCTGCATTGCCGACGCCGTTCAGATCGTAACCGGCACGCGGATCGGGCGGCGAAGCGCAAAGCTCGTAAACTACGGGAAGATGGCCGCTGCCTTCCTCAATACCGAAAGCGGCGACGCGCACCGTGTCAACGTCCGACACGTTGACACAAGCGCCAGGCATGACAAGAAGGCGATGCGCCGGATACTTCATGTTCCCGAGGCCGAATTGCTTGCGTGGAAGAGGGTCGTGGTGTCCATGAAGCCGGAGGAATTCCCCGGCAGGCCACGTCTCACAGTGAACTGTGTTTGCTGCGGGGAGAAGGTCTTCGATGGCCGGGAGGTTCAGGGTGATCCGGGGCCCATGTGCCTGTCGTGCGCACACGGGGCCTACTACGAAACTGTGAAAGAGGACGTGTGAGGCTCATCGACGACCTACTTGAAAGCGTCGCTCATTTCGACTGCCCAGTGAAACGGGTATGCGTCGGGCTCCACTGGACTGTTGTGGAGAGCAGATACACCGGCATGGCGCACACCTACAAGACGGCCAAGAAGGTCGAGCTTGAGTCGTCGGGTAGTCTGGTAGGACAGAGCGCGCTCGAGTTGGCCCGGCGTCTTAGGAGTTGGGAGCCGCTGGAGGCGAGCCTTGGCGTCGCGGCGATGAACTCCCTCATCGAACCTGTGGGTAGCCCCGGCAACGTGTTTGAGCATATCCTCGGGCTGACGGCGGCGAAGACAATCACGGTCATCGGGCGATTCCCCTCCAACGCTCAGATTGCGAAGGTCGCGGGGCACGTCCACTTTCTCGAGATGGAGCCCCAGGCTGGAGAGCTTCCTCCCTGCGCCTGCGAGGAGGTGATACCCGTGTCCGACATCGTGGTGATCACGGCCACCGCGCTGATAAACAAGACCCTGCCTCGTCTGCTTGAGCTCGGTCGGCATCCTACTGCCATCGTTCTCGGTCCGAGCACGCCGATGAACGAGGTCCTTTTCCACTACGGAGCGGACGTCCTTGCCGGCATTCGTGTGACAGATGCCAACAGGCTCATCGCGAGCGTGATGCAGGGTGTTAAGAAATTCAAGAAGCTGGCCGGAATCGAGGCGATTACAAGGTGGTCGGCCGATCGGTGAACGGTTTGAGGAAGAGAAAGAGCGGACATTCCGCTCCTCCTCGAGCCACGGACGTGCGGAGCAGGTGCAAGGCAGATATGCTATTGTTCGTCGTGTCCTGCTTGGCTTTTGGATGCGAGATGCGGAAAAACAGTCCGTCCCGGTCCTGCGGCGGTCCGGATTCTTGCGGTCATGGGGCTGCACTGGCAATCTGTTTTGACATCAGCGACGGTAAGGACACCGTAGCGGACGGGATATGTTGGGGAGTACGAGCAGGATTGGCAACGAGAAGCGCGAGATGCTTCCCAACGTACAGTTCTTCCCCTGTTTTTGTCCCCCCCAAGGCTCAACGCGGTTTCCTTGTGCTGCCGGTTCTGGTATCCTGCCGGCTTGAACGTTTTGGCGATGAAGCCGTCAGAAGTCCGGTGGGAAATGCCGTTGGAACGGGCGGCTTGTTGGCCGGCGTGCAACGACGGTAAGAGACGGTAAGAATATGATCAAACAGCCTACGAAGGTCAAAGAAGGTAAATGGATTCCCACCTCCTGTGGTGGCTGCTACGCTCAGTGCGGCATCAAAGCCCGCGTCGTTGACGGCGTGGTCGTCGATCTCGAGGGGAACCCGGAAACTCCCGCCGGCAGCGGGCGGATATGCGCAAAGGGCACGGCCCAACTGCTGACGCTCTATGACCGGCACCGTGTGAACTATCCTGTAAAAAGGACAAACCCACAGAAGGGTGTAGGGGTCGATCCCAAGTGGGAGCGGATCTCTTGGGAGGAGGCCCTGGACACGATTGTGTCGAAGTTCAAGAACATGAAGGACCACCGGGGCGCCTACTTCCAGGCCACCACGGTGCAGACCAGTGAGATCCGTTTCGCGGTCATAGCGTTTATGCGTGCGTGGGGTTTCAAGAATTACTGGGTGTCGGGAGGGGGGCTGTGGTGCGGCAACGGCGCCCACTTTATGAACGGCATCATGCACGCTGCGTGGTCGATCATCCCGGACTGGACCTACAACAACTATACGATCTACTTCGGCTGCTCGAAGGGGCACGGCGCGGGGCACGCCGCGTTGCAGAGCGCCCAGTGGGTCGCCGACGCCCGTGCCCGCGGAATGAAGGCCGTGGTCTTCGACCCGTTCCTATCGACTCAGGCATCGAAGGCTCACGAGTGGGTCCCCATCCGGGTGGGAACGGACGGGGCCGTCGCTCTGGGAATGATCAATGTCATCCTCAACGAACTGGGAATCTGGGACGCCCATTACCTCAAGCTCAAGACCAATGCCCCGTACCTGATCCAGCCGGATCAGCACTATATGAGGGACCCCGAAACCAATAAGCCACTCATTTGGGACGTGGTGGAAGGCAAGGCGAAGACGTTCGACGACGAGTCGATCAAGGACTATGCCCTCGAGGGGACCTACGAGGTCAACGGCACTACCTGCCATCCGTCGTTCCAGCTTCTCAAGGAGCATGTCAAGAAGAACTACCCGCTGGACAAGGTGGAGCGAATAAGCAGCGTGCCCGAGTCGACGATCCGTCGCGTGGCGAAGGAATTCGCCGAACAAGCCCGGATTGGCAGCACGATCACCATCGACGGCAAGCAGCTTCCGTTGCGACCAGCAGCGGCCATCTTCTTCCGCGGCAGCCAGGGTCACGTCAACTCCGGATGGAACTGCCTGGAGATCGACCTGCTCAATCACATCGTGGGGGCTGCGGACGTGCCGGGCGGGGCGATGGGTCATGGCCCGCCGGTCTCCCAGGGGCACCCCGACACCGGCAAGCCGAACACCGTACCCTATCCCTGTGACGACGGCTTGATGGTGGTCAAGGGCTGGGTATACGACCACAAGCCATATCCGTTGCGTGAGCCGGCGCCGCCCCAGCGGCTTGACCTCCAGGACATGTTTCCCTGCTCGGTCTACAACGCGTTCACGATCTGCACGCCCGAGTGGGAAAAATACATGAAGGACTTCAAGATCGACTACGAGCCGGAGATCATGATCAACTTCGGCTCGAACTCCGTGATGACCATGGCCAACGCCGAGGAAGTCACGGAGAACTTCCTGAAGAAATTCAACTTCATTTTCTCGTTCAACATCTATCAGAACGAGTTTACCGAGGCGGTGGCTGATGTCGTCCTGCCGGACGCCTGCTTCCTGGAGCGGTACACCCCGTGCGTCACCTTCCCATCGACGTTCTGCCATCCGACCGGGATGGACCACTGGGTCTGGCAGATCCGTCAGCCGGTGATAGAGCCGCTCTATGAGCGCCGCGACTTCAATGAGATGATGCTGGAAATCGCCAAGAGGCTTGGTGTGGCGGACAAGTATTTCGACGCCATCAACAACATCATCCCGGTGCGTTACGGTGGGGAGATGGCTGCGGAGTACCAGCTCGATCCCAACGAGGATTATACCTGGCAGGATATCGTCGACCGGGTGCTCAAGGACAGACTGGGGGCAAAGAAGGGGCTGGAGGCCCTGAAGAAGACGGGCCTGGAGAAGTGGCCTACGAAGGTCGAGGAGATGTACTGGCGGTGGTTCGTCCCCGTCCGGGTGCCGATCTACTTCGAGTACTTCCTCGAAGGGGGCGAGAAGCTCAAGAAGCTCCTGGCGTCCTACGGGCGGGAAGACATGATAGACTATCGTTTCTATACGCCCCTGGCCGAATGGTTCCCCTGCCCGTCGCATGAGGAGAAGAACCCTGAGTTCGATCTATGGGCTTTCAGTTGGCGACCCTCCTTCCACACGCAGTCTTCCACACAGAACAATCCGTGGCTTGACGAGCTCTCCGTCAACGATCCGTTCGTATATCTGATCCAGATCAACGCGGAGACGGGCAGAAAGAAGGGTCTGAAAGACCATGACATCGTCTGGGTCGAGAACCCGGACGGCAGGAAGATCAAGGGGCCGGTGAAGTTGGTCGAAGGTATGCACCGTGAGCAGTTGGGTATCGCCGGCTGCCACGGTCACTGGGCCCGGGGAACGCCGATCTCCAAGGGTAAAGGCCAGTTCTTCGATGACCTGATCAATCCTGATCTTAAGCATACCGACTCACTCACTCAGGGCACGGACGCCTGTGTCAAGGTGAAGATATATAAGGCCTAGGGATTGACGATTGACGGTTGACGATTGCGGATTGAGAATTGCAGATACACCACTGACGACTGACGATTGGCGTTGAACGACGTAAGGTCGAAAGGTACGATAAATGCCACGCTACGGATTTGTCATTGATCTGAAAAGATGCTACGGGTGCTATACGTGCCAGGTGGCATGCAAGGCCGCCAACCACACCCCGAAGGGCATTGACTGGGCCCGCTGTGTTCCAGCGGAGACGGGATCGTTTCCAGCCGCCCTGAGGCAGATGGTGCCCCTTCTATGCCAACAGTGTGCCGACCCGGAGTGCCTGAAAGTCTGTCCCACCGGGGCGACCACCCAGGACGAGAATGGCATCGTCCATGTCGACAAGGACCTGTGCATGGGCTGCAAATACTGCATCATGGCCTGTCCCTATGGTGCGCGGCAGACGGTCGACGAGTGGGAAACCTACTTCCCGGACGCCGAAGGAACTCTCGACCAGTATGAGGCCTACGCCAAGGCAGAGTGGGAGGAGAAAAGCGGGTACGGAATAGCCACCAAATGTGACTACTGCATGGATCGTGTCAACGAAGGACGAGAGCCCGCCTGCGTGGAAGCCTGTCCGGCTAAGGCTCGTTACTTCGGTGATCTCGACGATCCCGAAAGCGAGGTCTCGATTCTGATCAGGCGCGAGCGCGGCTTCCAGCTCAACCCGGAGTTCGGAACCGATCCGTCCTGCTACTATTTGCCGCCGAGGTAAAGGAACGTCGAAACGTCAAAACGTCGAAACGTCAAAAAATCAAGAAGTCAAAACGTCGGAACGTTGAAATGCTACCCGATCTCAAAGCACAATCGAAGTGGAGTTGGCTGATCGCTGCTTACCTTTTTCTCGCCGGACTCGGCGGAGGCGCCTATGTGACGGGTGCTGTGGCCGGTTTTCTCGGCGAGCAGGAATGGGCCGGCGTCGCCAAAATCGGTGTTTGTCTGGGGTTTCCCTGCGTGGCTGTGGGGTGCATCTTCCTGCTTGTTGATCTGGGTTCGCCGGCGAAGTTCTGGCGGGCCGGCATGCGCCCCAATACGTCGTGGGTCGCGCGGGGCACAATCATCATCACCATCTTCATGATCCTGGGAGCAATCCACATCATCTATGGGGTCTGGCCTTCCAACACGCTCGTGGAGTCGATAGGGGTCCGTCATTTCCTTAGTATTCTGGGGATCCTGTTCGCCTTCGGCACGATGATTTACACGGGCATCCTGCTGGCGGCTTCGCGGCCGATTGCCTTTTGGAGTACGGCCATGCTGCCGCTGCTCTTCCTTGTGTCTGCGCTCTCCACCGGAATCATGGCCGTCGTCCTGCTGGCATCACTGGCGGGGACGACCCACGCAGGGCGGATCGAGTCCCTCGCCAGGTTCGATATGCTGCTCGTCATTCTGGAGATGTTCGTTCTCGCGTTCTACCTGCAGGGCACGCATCGAGTTCCCGAATCGCGGGCGTCGGCCCGGCTCGTGCTTTGCGGTTCGGTTGCCCGGATGTTCTGGTGGGGCGTGGCCGTTCTTGGTCTGACCGCTCCGTTGCTGCTCGATGCGTTGGGCGCGTTCGCGCTGGAGGGGGGCTGGTCCGTGTTCTTCGCGTTCTTGGCGTCGGCTTGTGGAATCACCGGCGGCCTGTTTCTAAGACAGGTTGTGCTTTCCGGCGGCATCCATGCACCGCTGCGAGCGGGTCGTTTCGAGATTGCGCTGCCGATTGTGTGATACAAGAAGCTATCAGCGATTAGCTGTTAGCTATCAGCCGGAACGCAATGGCCCGCCCGTGAGCAGGCGGCTTTATCAGCGCCATATTTGACACATAAGGATCGGCGATAAAATAACTTGGTTCTTCTACGGTGCCGTCGCAGTCGCAATCGTTATGTTATTTCTGCGCGAATCCTTACCGTGAATATCATCAAGAAGATCTACGAGACCGGGCGCAAAGTCCCCGAATGGTTCAAAGACCATATGCAGATTCTCTTTGACGAGTATCTTCCGAAATGGAACTACACAGCAGTACCCACAAATGTATGAAATCGGGGAGTTATTTAATCTGCGGTCCTAAGAACTGCGGTCTTTCGGCGCGGGGATGGAACAGATGAACTCCAGCACCTCGCCGGAATCGTTGACGAATTGATGCACTTCGTTGGCCGGTATGAACACGACATCGCCGGGCTTAACGGGACGATCGTCTCGCTCCGACCTTGCCGTCCCGCGTCCCTTGAGAATAAGGACTTCGTGCTCGTAGTCGTGTTGATGGTGCGGCGTGTGACCGGCGGGTGCGACCTCGAAATGACGCATGTGGAAGTTCTGCGCTCCGTCGTCAAACCCGATCAGCATGCGCATCCGCACCCCTGCGGCGTCCTCCATTGTCACGTCCACCTGATCATGCGCCGCGATCGATCGGACCTTCATCGATTGTACTCCCGTCGTCTTCAATAAACACCCAGTCATTACCGGCCGGGTGATAGTTCAACAACTCATCCGGCTGGAAAAAAAGGGCGATCTCCGCTTCGGCGGACTGCGGCGAATCACTGCCGTGCACGAGATTATAGGTCTCGCTGGCGCCGAAATCGCCGCGGATCGTGCCGGGCAAAGCCTCGAACCCGAAGGTTTTGCCCATCAGCGCGCGGCATATCTCGATACACCGCCGCCCCATAAGGGCAATCACGACCACAGGCCCGGAGGTGATGTATTTGATCAGCCCGGGGTAAAACGGTTTTCCCTTGTGCGGTGCATAGAGTTGCTCGGCCAGCTCACGGGATATTTGTATGAGCTTCATGCCGCTAAGCACCAGGCCCTTGTCCTCGAATCTCTGGACGATTCTGCCGATCAGACGCCGCTGGACGCAGTCAGGCTTCAGAATGACAAGCGTGCGCTCCAAGCCATGCCCCTAAAAAGAACGTGATCCGGCAACCTGCACACTATCGGCCGCACTATAGATGATGTGGCCAACCGCGACAACAAAGCGCCGACCGCCAACAACGTAAGCCGACGGGCCGATATCACCTGCCGCATGCGTACGTGCGCATGAAAAGGCAGGACGACATGAACCGTTCGTCCCGCCCGATCCTTCAGTCAGCGTGCGTTGTGGGCTGCGCCCTTTAGGCGTGGCGGCGACGGCGACGCAAAAGCGCCAATCCGCCCAGCGCCAGAAGACTCCAGGTGGCAGGCTCCGGCGCCAGGGCCAAAATGCCGCCCTGAATGTTGCCAATCTTCTGGGTGTAGAGCACCACCTCCGGTCCGAACCCGGACTGAAACCGGATGCTTATGTCTGGCGTCGACGGATCGGGGTCGCCCAGAAGATTCAAAAACCCGGGCTCATGATACGTCAGATTGTACGAACCGATCTTGTTGGGTTGGTCGGTCAGATTGAGGATGTAGCCGGGCCACGGCTGCGTGTCCGTGTAATTCGCGCGCACAACCGTGGGGTGTGCCGGCGGGAAGACCTCGAAGTAATACGACCCGCTGTTAATCCCCTCGATATCCCACGAAAACGCTTTGATGTCCGACCCGGAGGATAGAATATGGTCGAGCTGCATCTGCCGTACGTGGTCGATGGTCTTGCCGGGTTCGGCGCTGAGCGAAATCAGCACGTCGAAGTTCTGCCCAGGGTGCAAATGCTGCGGGTCCACCCCGTCACCTTCCATGACGACGACCATATCCCCATCGCCGTGCGACACCGAGGCGAAGCACAACGTCGCGCAAACAATCGTAAAAACAAGCTTGATCATCTTTCCCCTTCTTTCTTTTGGTGCACTACCCAGTTGCCGGGCAGGCTATCCGTCGCCCGGTACTGACACCGGACGACGATACCGCCGCTGGCGGCGTTCGCCTTTGCACCGCTGCATCCGGCGAGCACGAACGGGCTCAGACGGAGCGGTACCGATAAACATAAACGCCACCACCGCTGCCATACGCACGGCACGGTGCCGACGGAACCGACGTTATGACTATCTTATGCAACCCGCGGTCGTCAATCAACCCCGCACTTCCGGACCGGAAAATATCGGGTACATGACACTCTGGGCGGTCCGTTTTGATGGGCCAAAAACGCGTGTTCCGGTTCCGAGCCGAGAATGCCTTCTCCGTAGCCGGCGGCTTCCTCAACGGGCTGCGGATTGGCGTGCGGCGCCGAATCGGCACAAGGCGTGTCGATCAAGCCACGCGATATGGGGCCGTACGACCCCGCCGAATTTGTCACGCACCCGAAAATCTCCGCCATTTTACCCACCACGAGCCCCGGACACACAACCCCCCTCACAGAACCCAAACCGCAAAATACCCGGCCCATGACGTGTCCGCAGCAAAATCTAGTGTAGCGTCACACCTGTTCTTGCGGGTTATCCGAACCGCGCCCGTTAGGAAGCGGTTACCCGTCTGGACACCGTCCGGCGTATCTCCGCTCCCTCACGGTCGCGGTTCTGTCTTGCAG